>Ga0208522_1002769_pt1 | contig 10393 bp, 14 predicted proteins | sample ETNtaG_25_FD_185763 | JGI IMG/M metagenome (GOLD analysis project Ga0208522, IMG submission 185763) | Marine microbial and viral communities from oxygen minimum zone, Eastern Pacific Ocean - ETNP201302SV86 (SPAdes) (version 2) | ecosystem: Environmental > Aquatic > Marine > Oceanic ... | reverse complement strand
TTTTTCCCCCTTTATGCAGTCATAGTATAGCCTGGTTAGTATTCGGGGTTTCCAACCCTGTGACGCGGGTTCGAATCCCGCTGACTGCATTTAATAATATTTTTTTTGTGGTAGTTTTTTAAATAATTATGAAAAATTCGAAAAAAGAAATAGCAAAACAACGAATTCTTATCTTGTTTGATAATGCAGTTTCAAACGCCCGTAATAATCCCAAGTTGGCACAAAGACAAGCACATATTGCAAGAAAAATAAGTATGAGATTTAAAATTAAAATGCCTTGGCAAATACGAACAAGTTTTTGTAAAAAATGTAAGAAATTCATTGTACCATCTATCTCTTCAAAAGTTAGGATCGGTCGAAGTAATGTAAAATCTATTCGTATTACGTGTAATTTCTGTAATCATACATACAGAAAACTAATAGATCAATGATTTATAAAACGACTATCGAGTTTTTCATCAGATGGCAAAGGTCTATGATGTACCAGCAGATGAATTGATATCAAAATTAACAGAAGTACTAAAAACTGAAGAAATTCCTGCACCTAGTTGGACAATGTTTGTAAAAACAGGTGCACATGCAGATAAACCTCCACAAAAATCTGATTGGTGGTATACAAGATGTGCTTCAATACTACGAAAAATTTACCTCAATGGTCCTCTTTCTGTAAATGATCTTAGAACAATTTATGGTACTGGAAAAAGAAATATGTATTATGGTGCTAGGCATCACAAGGATGCAAGTGGCGCAATCATTCGAAACGCAATTCACGGTCTTGAAAAACTAGGTTATCTTGAAAAAGTTGAAAAGAAAGGCAGTGTTATTACTCGCCAAGGAATGCAAAAACTAGATAAACTCTCTACCGAAATTCTTAACGAATTAATTAAGATCACTCCTAAACTGAAAATATACTCTTAGTGATTACCATGAGTAATCCTAATGATGAGCAACATGAACAATCTAGCAATGAACAAATTAATGCGCAGAAAGAAATAATGTTAAAACAAATTCTTTCATCAGAAGCTAGATTACGTCTTAATAATGTAAAAATGGTAAAACCTGAACTTGCAAACCTAGTTGAAAACTATCTAATTGGTTTATCTACACAAGGAAAAACACAGGGACAAATCACAGATGATCAACTAAAGCAAGTTTTATTATCTGCTCAGCAACCAAAACGTGAATTTAAGATTAATAGAGTATGATCTCAAGAAAATATAATTAGGGGTATAATGGGTTAGTTTTCATGAAAGGTTTAGTCTATGAAGAATATGCACCTGATGATGATTTTAACAAAATTCTAAAAGTAAAAGATGTTGATGATCCAAAACCAAAACCAAATGAGGTAGTCTTCAAAGTAAAAGCTTCTGCGTTAAACTTTAATGATATTTGGGGAATGCGGGGACAACCTGTACCTGTTCCATTACCACATATTTCTGGTTCTGATGCAGCAGGTGAAGTAATTGAAGTAGGTGACGAAGTAACTAATATCAAAGTTGGCGATAGGGTAATGTCACACTCAAACATGTCATGTAGAGTATGTAGTGCATGTACAGATGGAAGAGAATTTGATTGTGAAAAAAGAACTATCTGGGGTTTTCAGACTGGTCCAAACTGGGGAGCATATTCAGAAATTACACATCTTCCGGAAGTTAATGTAGTCAAACTTCCTGATAGTGTAAGTTATGATGCAGCAGCAGCAGCATCAATGACTCTTTTAACATCATGGCATATGTTAGTTGGTAGAGCCAAGATAAAACCGGGACAAACTGTACTTATTATGGGTGGCGGTTCTGGTGTAGGAAGTTTTGGTATTCAAATTGCAAAATTATACAATTGTAAGGTAATTGCAACTGCAAGTCCTGATAAATTGGATAAATGTAAGGAACTTGGTGCTGACTATGCTGTAGATCACCGAAAAGATGACTGGCATAAAGAAGTTAGAGGAATTACCAAAGAGATTGCAAAAGAGACTGGAGTCTCACCAGGAATTGATATTTCATTTGATCATATAGGTCAGACACACTGGAATAAACAACTACAGAATCTCAAATATGGTGCTACATTAGTTTCATGTGGTGCAACTACAGGGTATAATGCAGAGACTGACTTGCGACATGTATTCTTTAAGGGAATTAACATACTTGGCTCAACACAGGGAACTCGTGCTGAACTAGATCAAGGTGTCTATTGGATGGGTCAAGGTAAGATAAAAGCTACAATTGATTCTACTTGGTCGTTTGAACAAGCAGCAGAAGCACACACAAAGATGCTTACTGGTAAAGGTTTGTTTGGCAAAATCTTAATGAAGCCTGAAGGCGCTTAATAATTAATGGCAAATCTTTTTCGAAGTTTAATTTTTGTTCCGGGAAATAACCCACGATTTTTAGAAAAAGCAAAATTACTATCATCCGATATAATATGTCTTGATTTAGAAGATTCTGTACCAGATAAAGAAAAGAAAAAGGCCAGGATACTGATTAAAACTTCATTAAAACAAAGAAAACAATTCTCCTCAAATGTCTTTGTAAGAACAAACTCACCAGAGTCTGGTAAAATTGATGCAGATCTAAAAGAAATTGTTCAAAAAGGACTTGATGGAATTGTAATTCCAAAGGTAAATTCTGCTAAAGAATTAAAGAAAATTGAAAAAACAATTGATGCACTAGAGAAAAAAAGAAAAATAAAGAATATTAGATTAGTTCCATCAATTGAATCCTCCCTAGGCGTGATTAATTGTTATGAAATTGCTTCATGCAGCAAAAGAATTGACGCAATAGTATTTGGAATCTTTGATTTGCTAAACGATATGAAAGTAGAATACACAAAAGGAAATCCAACAGGTTCGAAATATTCAAGATATCAGATTCCAGTTGCAGCAACTGCCGCAGGCGTGTATTCTATAGATGGCATATGGCAAGATATCAAAGACAAAACTGGATTGAAAAAGGATTGTAAACTTGGTCGCAGTCTAGGCTATTCGGGTAAAAGTGTAATTCACCCAGACCAACTTAGTACCGTTCATAAAATTTTTCATCCTAACAAAACAGAAATAATGTGGGCTAATCGAGTTGTAAAAGTATATGATGAATCAACAAAGAAAGGAAAGGGTGCAACAGTAATTGATGGAAAAATGATCGACGAAGTTCATTACAAAAGAGCTAAGAAATTACTAGAAATAACTAAATAATTATTTAATTAATTTTGTAGAGTGACGGTACAAATCATGAAGGGTTTTGCCATCTAGAGCATCTTCATTTTCATTTTGTGTTTGTTTTTTCTTTTCTTTGTTCATGCTTAAGTTAGAAAAAATGGTATATTATTTATATTCAATGTTATATTATGTAGCAATGTTTACTGGAATTATTACTGGAACAGGTAAAATTACAAAAATTGATCGGAAGACCAGAAATAGAAGTGCAATTAAAGTATCAGTTGATCTTGGAAAAAATTCTAAAGGTCTAAAAATTGGACAAAGTGTTGCACTAAACGGAGTATGCTTAAGTGCAACAAAAATTTCAAAAAATATTTGTAATTTTGAGATGATCGATGAAACAATGAAAAAAACTGATTTAGGGAATCTAAAAGTTGGTAGCCTGATCAATATAGAAAGAAGTTTGAAGGTGGGTGAAAGATTGGAGGGACATTTTGTATTGGGTCACGTTGATGGGGTTGCAGATATTACAAAAATGGAGAAAAAACCAAAAGAAATTAAAGTTTGGTTTAAAATTCCAAAAAAATTAGTAAAGTATGTTGTTCAAAAGGGTTCTATTGCTCTAGATGGTATTAGCCTTACTGTAGTTGATGTAAAAAAAGATCTCGCATCCGTATGTCTAATTCCACATACGATCCAAATTACAAATTTTAAAACTAAACAAGTTGGTGATAAACTAAACATTGAAACTGATGTTCTTGGAAAATACATACTAAACTAAGCGGGTTTTATTACCAATATATTGGTAATAACAAAAAATCTAGTAAACTTTATAATATCTTTAGAATAAATTTTTTTATAATGACTTTTGATTCTGCAATTTCGTCACTTAAACAAGGTGAATTTGTTATGATACATGACTCAGATGGTCGTGAAAATGAAATTGATCTAGTAACCTCTGCACAATTTATCACACCAGAACACATTGCTAGAATGAGACAGCATGCAGGTGGATTAATTTGTCTTGCAATTGATGATACTATGACACAGAAACTGCAATTAAGTTACATGCATGATATTTTATCAGCATCTAATTATTTAGATTCAGATTCAAAAAAAATGATTATGGGAACAGCACCTTATGGTGATCATCCAACATTTTCTATTTACATTAATCATAAACAAACTTACACAGGAATTACTGATAGAGATAGAGCCCTGACCATAAAAGAAATGGCTAACCTTTATGAATCTGAAAATCCAAAAACAGATTTTATTTCATCATTTAAGACGCCAGGACATGTACCTGTATTATTAGCATCAAATGGGCTATTATCTTCCAGAAAAGGTCATACAGAAATGTCAATTTATTTGGCTAAACTTGCAAAGCTATTTCCAATTACTACAATTTGCGAAATGATGGATTCTGAAACATATTCTGCATTATCTGTTCAGAAGGCAGAAAAATATGCGAAAGAGAATGCTATTCCATTTGTTGATGGGAAAGAATTATTGGATTTTGCTAAGGTGCATTAGTTTTGAATATCGCCATTGTCATTGCAGAATTTAACGAGAAAGTGACATCAAGAATGCATCAAATAGCTATAGAAAAAGCAAATAATTTAAAATTGAATATAAAGTACACTTGTAAAGTTCCTGGCATCTTTGATATGCCGTTAATAATTGACAAATTATTACAGAAAAAAGATGTAGATGGTGTTGTAACATTAGGCGCAGTCATTAAAGGTCAGACAAAACATGATGAAGTAATTGCAAATTCTACTGCAAGAAATATCGCAAAATTATCAGTAAAGCATCAGAAACCAGTAACCTTTGGAATATCTGGCCCAGGAATGTCAGAAAGACAGGCATATGCAAGAATAAGATCAGTCTCAGAAAATGCAGTTAATGCTGTACAAAAGATTGACGCTGAATTAAAGAGGTTAAAATAATTGATGCAACTCACAATTATGAAAATTACGGGATATGGACCATGGACATTAACTCTAGGCAGCGATAGAGAACATGAATTACAGATACTTCAAGCATCATTATATCAAAAGATACAAAAACTTTTTTCAAAAAAACATGGTCTAGTTTTTCCAAATAGATCTGATGAATTTTTTGCAGTAACAAATAGGATCTCATTGGATGAGCATATAGAAATCCAAAAGGAATTGGAATCAAAATTTGAAATTAAACTATCTATGTCAATTGGTAGTGCCATTTCTCCATTTGATGCCAATGTTTTAGCAAATAATGATAAGAAATCAAAGAAATTTCTAAATGAAAAATATAATATTTATGGTTCAATGAATGGGAAAGTAGAACAAAATGTTACAATAATGCATCTTGATGTAGACGGTCTAACTGAAAAACGTCAAATAATTTCTCCATATGAAACATCATCATTAATGTTCAAGCTTTATTCTAAAATGTCAGATTTTTTCCTAGAGAAAAAATCTCTTACATTTTTTATGGGTGGTGATAATTTTATGGTGATATCTAATTCAGAGCATAAAGAAACTGCTCAAAAATTTATTAATATTATAAAACAAGAGATGGATTTATCTCTAAACTGTGGAATTGGTAGTGGTGTTACTGCAAGAGATGCAGCAAAACTTGCTACACAATCATTGGACACAATTAGAGAAATTCGAAATTCAGGAAAAGAGAAACCTGAAGTTTACGAATTAAAATGATTTTAAAAAATATTAGCGTATTGTATGGTGATGATTTAAAATTTATTGAATCCACAAATGTAAAAATCACTAATAAAAAGTTCCAAAGTATTTCTCCACAGATAATTTCTCCAAAAGAAGAAATTTTTGATTGTAAAGGATTACTTTTAATTCCAGGATTAATTAATTCCCATACACATATTGGTGATTCTATTGGAAAAGATGTTTCGCTAGATTCCAGTGTTGATTCTAGAATTCATCCTGTATCAGGTATAAAGCAGAAAATCTTGACTGCAACACCAAAAAAGGAATTGGCAAGATTCATGCGTAAATCAGTAATTTCTATGCTTAGGAAAGGCACTACGACTTTCGTTGATTTCAGAGAAGGCGGAATAGAGGGAGTTCAACTACTGAGGGATGCAATAAAAGAAAATCCAATTCGTTCAATAATTCTTGGTAGAATAGATTACTACCAAACGAAGAGTGAGATAAAAAAAAACACACCAATGCCAGAATCATATCAAACAGAATTAAAATTATTATTAAGAGAATGTGATGGAGTTGGAATTAGTGGTCCAAATGAGAATAGCGATTCTAATTTGGATACATATTCTAAAGTTAAAAAACTTCGAGCAATACATTCTGCTGAAACAATCCAAAGTTATTCTACATCAAAAATAATTACAGATTGTAGTGAACCAATACGTGCTTTATTGGCCAAACCAACATTTTTAGTTCATATGACATTTGCAACAAAAAATGATTTAAGAAAAATTTCAAAGAAGGTACGGGGTATAGTTATCTGTCCACGTGCAAATGCAGTATTAGCTGAAGGAATTCCAGATATAATATTAATGGACAACATGAATTGTAATCTAGCAATAGGTACTGATAATGTAATGATAAACTCACCAGATTTATTTAGAGAGATGGACTACTTGTGGAAAGTTTCTATGGCATTACACAAAAAAAGAATTGATCCAAAAATAATTCTTAAGATGGTAACTGTAAATGCAGGAAAATTACTTAATCAAAAAATAGGTGTTATTAAAAAAGGATTTTTAGCTGATTGTTTATTCCTAGAAAAAAAATCCATCGATTTAGAACCATTAAATAATCCACATGCGGCAATTGTTCATAGAGCGTCTGAAAACTCAATCAAGGCAGTAATGATTGGAGGAGATTTTGTTCATGGTAAAATCTAGACCTTACGTCATACTCAGTGCAGCTATAACACTTGACGGAAAATTAGGTGTAAAAAATAAAAGAACAAAACTTTCTTCAAAAAATGATAAAATCCGTGTTCATAAATTAAGATCAGAAGTTGATGCAATAATAATTGGTAAAAACACAGTTGAATTAGACAATCCATTATTGACAGTTAGACATGTAAAAGGAAAAAATCCTGTTAGAGTAATTCTGGATTCATTAGGCACGATCAAATCAAATTCTAAAATAATTCAAACATGTAACAAAGTACCAACAATTATAGCAGTATCAGAATCTATCTCTAACAAGAATCTTAAGCGTTTGCAAGAACATCCTTTAGAAATAACATATTGTGGTAAAACCAGTGTTAATATCTCAAAATTATTAAGAATATTATCTGAAAATGGCATTAAAAAAATTATTCTAGAAGGTGGAGGAACTGTAAACTGGTCATTCATAAAACAAAATCTAATTGATGAGGCAATAATTACTGTAACACCGTATATCTTGGGTGGAAAAAATTCAATTAGTTTAGTCGAAGGCAGTGGCTTCAAAAATCTAACCTCTTGTGTGAAACTTAAATTAAAAAAACTACAAAAAAATAAAAATGAATTAATACTGTTTTACAAATTTTAAACTTTAACATCTTGTTTTATTTGATCAATTTTCTTCAAGAATAATTTTCGTACCCTATCATTGTTTTTTAATTTTTGAACTTCACCACATGATGGGCATTTGAAAAACAAATCTAAGGCTTCTTCAAATGTAGCTCTAGAACAATCATGATTTCCACAATGATAAAAATCTGAAGCATTTTCATAATCAAATCTTTTTTGTAATCTATCTAGAACCTTCTTTTTCTGTACTTCAATGAAATTTTCAACTTCATCGTGTCTAGATCGCCATCTATAGACAAACCAACCTTTTCGTTCATCTTTGACTCTAATACCGGTGATTAATCCTTTCCCAAAAAGATCATAGAGTACTTTTCTTACCATATTAATTCTTAATCCTGTAGAACTAGCAATTTCTTCATCAGTGGCATCCTCTGATTTTAAAAGTGATCTAGAAACTTTGAGATATTCGTCACCGCCTATCATGGCTGATATTTTTACAAATGGGTCTTCGTATTTGTCAACCATATAAGACCCTATTTTGAACCATTATTAATCCATTATTTGTGAACTTGAACATTTTTACCATTCTTACTAGGAATAATTACTCTTTTTGAATCAGAAAATTTTTTATCAAATTGCTGACCTTTTTGAATACGATCGAGTAGTATAGCTAATGCACTTATTTCAGAGTGTGGCTGTGTTCCTATTGATACATTGTAGTCAGATCTTTCATAAATTTCTCTTGGAACTTTTTCAGCCCCAACAACAATCAAAATTTTCTCTTCTTTCTGAATTTTTGAATAAATTTTATTGATACTTTCTCCATACATAGTTAGATGAACAATTTTGTAATCATGTTTTTTTATATTTAGAATATTCTTCCAATTTGAAAAAAATTCAATTTCAAAATTACCTCCCCATGTTTTATTCATTTTTTTTATTGTATTTTCTATATCTGGATCAACTTCATTCATGTAAATTTTTGATGCACCAAATGCTCTTGCAACCAATGCTACATGAGTTGTAACACGATCATCTCTTACTACCCTTTGTCCGATTCTTAAAACTTGAATATTCATTGGGTATACCTCATGATTCAATATCCACTATTAATTTTTGTTGTAGAATCTAAACTTTGTATAATTAAAGTTTTTAATTTTTCAATATTTTTTCCAGTATGAGCAGATATTGATATCCAATTTTTATTTTCTATCAAGTCAAGTTCTTGTACTTTATTTAAAATTTCAGTATCATTCATTGATTCAGTTTTATTAAAAGCAAATAACATATTTTGCCTTTTTACTCCTAACTCCATCAGAGTTTTATTACAACTAGAGAATTTCTTTTTTAATTCATTATTTTTATCAGTTGCATCTATTACAATTATAACAACATCTGTGAATACTAATTCTTCCAATGTTGATTTGAATGCTTCGATTAAATATGCAGGAAGTTTACTGATAAATCCTACCGTATCCGAGATAAGAGCCCAATCTCTATCAAGCTTAAATTTTCTTACTGTAGTTGTTAATGTAGTAAATAATTTCGAGTCCTCTTCTTTTTTCTCTCCTGTTATAAGATTAAACAATGTGGTTTTTCCAGCTGATGTATATCCAGCTAATGAGATTGTTTTAAAACCAATTCTTTTTCTTGATTGTCTATGAAGCTCTCTTTGTTTACCTGCTTTTTGTAATTTTGATTTAATACTAACCATGCGATGTTTGATATCATTATAATAAACATCAACTTCAAATTTTCCTATTCCCATAAAACCTGGCTGCTCACCCATCTTTGATAACCGAACTTTTTCTCTAGCTCTTGACATCTCATATCTTAACTGAGCTAACTTTACTTGCATTTTTGATTCAGTACTAGTTGCTCTACTCTCAAAAATTTCTAGAATTAATGATTCTCTATCAAGAACTTGAATTTTTAACTCTGATGCCAAATTATAATTTTGACTTGGTTTCATCACTTCATCAAAAACGATGACATCTGGGTGCATTTTTGCTACAAGATTTTTTAAATCATCAATTTTTCCTCCACTAAACCCAAATTTTGGACTGTTAAGAAATTCTTGTTTTATCAAATGTAGTATTTTACAGCCAGCAGCCTCACACAGCCCTTCTGCCTCTGAAATTATGTCATCATCGTAATATGTGATTAAAATACATGATTTCAAGCATAAATCACGTTTTCTATTTTTGAATTAATTTCTCAACATTCATGTTGAGTACAACTTCACCAACATCGCTTGCATATTCTGAAATTCTTCTAATATTTTCAACAATTCTTCTCACCCTAAAAGATGTCTCTTCATCCTTTATACTTTTTAATAGATCAAGTACTTTTTTTTCATATTTTAATACATTATAAGATTCTGCAATAGCTTTTTCTGCTCCAGCATAATCATTTTTGAATAATGCTAAACATGTATCATCAATAACATTTAATGAAAAATCACTCATTTCTTGAATTTTATCAATTATTTTGCCAGGAATTGGATTTTCAAAATCTAATATATCCTTGGATAGGCTAACAGCATGATCTGCCAACCTTTCAATATTTTTAACAACTATTCTATAACCCATACAATCTCTAGCGTTGGCAAACCCCATCTCTTCAAGCATATGAGAATTTTCAACAGCTATTGTAAGTTGTCTGATAATATAGAATGAAAACCTGTCAACGTCATCATCACTATTTACTACTTCTTGTGCAAGTTCATTGTT
>Ga0208522_1002766_pt1 | contig 10394 bp, 10 predicted proteins | sample ETNtaG_25_FD_185763 | JGI IMG/M metagenome (GOLD analysis project Ga0208522, IMG submission 185763) | Marine microbial and viral communities from oxygen minimum zone, Eastern Pacific Ocean - ETNP201302SV86 (SPAdes) (version 2) | ecosystem: Environmental > Aquatic > Marine > Oceanic ... | reverse complement strand
AACAGTTGGTGAAGATGGGAGTAGACAACCTGTTCTTCGTGGACGATACCATAACGATCAACAAACAAAACCTGATCGACACCTGCAACCTGATGGTCGAACGCGGACTGAAGCTCCATTATAAGATTTCGGCACGGGTAGATACCATCAACGGGGAAGTTGTGAAAACGCTTAAAAAATCAGGATGCTACCGTATCCATTTTGGAATAGAGTCGGCTAGTCCGCGCCACTCGAAATACCTGCAAAAGGGCAAACCCTTGAGAAAGTGGAACGCGCCTGCAAAATGGTCCGCAAAGCGGGGATCAGATTTTTCGCCTACATGATGATCGGCATTCCTCACGAAACCAAAGAAGAAATGTTCGCCACCGTTGATTTTGCGAAAAAACTCAAACCCGACTACGCCCAGTTTTCCATCTGCACCCCTTATCCTAAAACCGAGCTGTACCGGCAGATGATGGACGAAGGAATCGTGACAGAAGACTATTGGCAGGGTTTTGCCGAGCAACCCAGCGCCAATTTCATGATCCGATTCTGGAATAAGGATTTTACGGAAAATGATTTAAGAAAACTTCAGGACGAATGCCATGCCAGATTCTATACCAGCCCTTCCCACATCATGAAGCAAATCGCCAAAGTGCGGTCATGGTCCGACTTCACCGCCGAAGCCCAGATGGGCACCAAATTTCTCACCAGCAAAATGCGGGTTTAACCAGCCAGCGTGACGCTGGAGGATATCGGGCGTATTTAAAAAGCACCTCATAAATGAGGCAACTACATTACTATTTCATCCCCCTTAAGAAACAGTGTAGAATCGGATCATGCTTGAGGTGACCGAAATTTTCAAAAGTGTTCAGGGAGAATCCACTCACATGGGCCTGCCTTGCGTGTTTGTGCGTTTGACCGGATGCAACCTGCGTTGCGTATGGTGCGACACCGCCTACGCCTTTCAGGGCGGCAAAAAACTATCCATCGACGAAATTTTAGAAGAAATTAAATCGCACAACATAGACCTTATAGAAATAACCGGCGGCGAACCGCTCATGCAGGAAGAATCCATTCTGCTTATGGAAACACTGTTGAAGGAAAAATTTCGTGTCATGCTGGAAACCGGCGGTTCGCTTTCTATTAAAGACGTACCGACCAAGGTGATAAAAGTGATCGACCTCAAATGTCCGGGAAGCGGTGAAGAGGACAAGAACCATTGGGACAACCTGAACTATCTCGCATCCACAGATGAGATTAAATTTGTTATCGCCGACCGGGCGGACTATGAGTGGAGCCGGGCGACGCTACATAAATACGAACTCGATAAAAAATCGCACATCCTGTTTTCACCTGTCTTCGATAAATTAAATTTGAAGGATTTAACAGAATGGATTCTGGAAGATAATCTCCCGGTGCGCCTGCAAACTCAACTCCACAAACATATCTGGGACAAAAACGCTCAAGGTGTTTGATCAGCCGGGTACTGATAGGAGAAAGTCCGCTCCAACCTCTCTTGGATGGCGTTCAGGAAATGTTGATTGTAAAATAAAATTGTAGCAAACTCCCCCCACGGGTAGTGGCAGGATCAAACAAAAGCACGATTAATCCATCATGTCCAAAGTCCATCAAAGTATTCGACGCAAACTTCTCGCCTGGTACGATAAAACGAAACGCGACTTGCCCTGGAGAGACACGAAAAACCCTTACAATATCTGGGTATCGGAGATCATGCTCCAGCAAACGCAAGTCAAGACCGTCCTCCCTTATTACCTGCGCTGGATCAAAACGTTTCCCACTGTAGAAAAACTTGCGGGTGCCTCTGAACGAAAAGTTTTAAAGCTATGGGAAGGACTCGGCTATTATTCAAGGGCGAGGAACCTTAGAAAAGCCGCACAGATCATCGTCAAAGATGTGAATGGGAAAGTACCCGACACCGAGGCTGGCCTTATGGCCCTTCCGGGAATCGGCAGGTACACGGCCGGGGCCATCGCCAGTATAGCGTTCGGACTGAAAGCGCCGGTTCTGGATGGCAACGTGAAACGCGTTCTTTCCCGATTATTTTGTCTTAACGAAAATGGAGCCACCTCCGCTTCTGAAAACCGCCTGTGGCAGAAAACGGCTGACCTACTACCGACCCGCAGACCGGGCGATTTCAATCAAGCTCTTATGGAACTGGGGGCGACCGTGTGTACTCCGAAATCGCCAACCTGCCTGCAATGCCCGGTGCGCACTTCCTGCGAAGTGTTCCGCCAGGGAACCCTTGAACTGTTTCCACCCGCCAAAAAAAAAGCCCCTGCCAAAAAAATCGAAGTCAGCGCCGCCATCATCTTAAGAAACAGAAAAATCTATATCCAGCAAAGGGCAAAGGGTGGATTGATGGGCGGACTGTGGGAATTCCCCGGCGGCAAGAGAGAAAAAATGGAATCGATGGAAGATTGCCTGCGGCGTGAGATTAAGGAAGAACTGGGAGCCAGCATTACCATTCTGGACAAAGTTATGACTATCAAACACACCTACACCCAGTTTCGCGTGACTCTTCATGTATTCAACTGCCGTTTGAACGGTCAACGTCTCAGACCCAATGGATGCGAACAATGGAAGTGGGTTTCGCCCGCACAATTGGCCACGTATCCTTTTCCTGCCGCCAATGTTAAAATTGTAAAGTACCTGACTGACGAAATCAGCAAGACCCGTGACTGAGAAAACAAATGGCTGTATCAAAGAAAATGAATCCGGGAGTCAAGGCAACCCTTGTCGGTGCGGCGGCGAACCTTAGTCTTTGCGTCGTTAAATTTATTGGCGGCATCATGGGTAACAGTACCGCCATGGTCGCCGATGCGATTCATTCTGTTTCCGACCTTCTGACCGATGCGATTGTCCTGTTCACGCACCGTATAGGCCAGAAACCCAAAGACGAGGATCATCCCTATGGTCATGGTCGCGCTGAAACCCTCGGCACTACGGCTGTCGGTTTTTTCATCATTGCGGCTGGAATTGGACTGGCTTACGAAGCCTGGGGAATTATTCAATCCGGTTCAACCCAAATCCCAAAAACCCTTGCGGCCGGAACAGCGTTGATCTCTATTGCCATAAACGAATGGTTATTTCGCTATACACGCAAGATTGGAGAAAAATCTAACAGTCCGACGCTTGTCGCCAATGCCTGGCATCATCGATCCGATGCGATCTCTTCTATCGCGGCGTTAGTGGGTATTGTCGGAGCGATGATCGGATTCTCCATGCTCGACCCCATTGCCGCGGCGATGGTCGCGCTCATGGTCATGAAGGTGGGCTACGAAATAACTCTTGGCGGATTCCGTGATCTGATGGATACCGCGCTCAGCGAGAAGCAGACTCTGGGCATTCAAGCTGTTATAGGTGATATCCCCGGCGTCATCAAATCACATGATCTGCGCACCCGTAGAATAGGCGGGGGAATTTTAATGGATGTCCACATTCAGGTAGATAATGATCTCACTGTGACCGAAGGCCACGAAGTCGCTGAACGGGTTCGGAGAAAGTTGATTAAAGTCTATCCCAACACCCAAGATGTTTTAATCCATGTAGACGCTTATGACGACCGCAAGGTCGAATCGATTCACAATATTTCGCGCGAGGATGTTGAGCTAAGGGCCACCCCCCTGCTTGCAAACACAAACGGCGCGTTCGAAAAAACGCGCCTTCGAGTGCACCACCTCAAAGGAAAAAATTTCATAGAACTTTATCTGCGCGGGGACTCTAAGAAAACAATCGCCGAAACCGAAATCCAACTTGAAGAAATCAAAAAACACCTGCTAAGGAGCGAACACATCGACGGCGTCAAAATTTTTCTGGAAATCGGAGATGATGATCACTCAACAAAATAGGTGTCATGGTTAGAGAAAACCGGCGGACTGTGGAAGTTAAGCATGGCAAGGGGGTCATCACCGGTGGTGAACTGGTGGACGGTTCCAGGAGGAACTCTGAAAAAACACCCTTCTCTCAGTTCATATTCCTTCCCGCCGAGATCAGCCTTCCCGGCCCCCGAAAGAACGTAATACAACTCCTCACTCTTTTTATGAAAACTTGGCTTTTTAAACTGCCCCGGAGCCATGTGTAAGACATAAGCAGAAAACTGTTCACAGACTTCCCTGGGCAAAAGCTGATCGATCTGAATTCCTTTCAAAACGAACGATGTCCCCTCCCCCGGCTCTACAAACAACACCTGATTTTTTTTATCTGCCATTCGCACCTCAAAATTTTTTACAATCGGGAGCAAATATCCCCTGAATGCGTGTTCGTATCAACTTGTGAAATGGCCTCCAATATACTTCCATCTTCACCAATCACATAGGTGATGCGCGATGCGTAATCATCTTCCGATTCCTTGACCGCATGGTAGGCCAAGGCAACCTCACGATTCACATCGCATAACAGCGGATAAGGAAAATCAAATTTCTCGGCGAACGCTTTATTGTCGGCCTCGTTATCAAGACTGACTCCCAGAACAACTGCGTTTTTCCCGGTGAGCTTCGCATAGTCATCACGAAATCCTTTCCCTTCAATTGTACAACCCGGCGTATCGGCCTTGGGGTAAAACCATAACACCACTTTTTTGCCAGCGAAACCTTCAAGACTCACTGTATTGCCATTATGATCCCTGACTGAAAAATCAGGAGCATTCGTTCCCGCTTCCAACATGCGAAACCTCCTTCATATAAATGCAAATTTTATTTGGATTTTTAAAACACCGCCTAACAAACCTGACAGTATCTATTTAGATGCTGTCTGATGTCTGTGGACTCAAAATTAATTTGCCGAAGGAAATTTATTTTTCAACTGAAAGGAGGCTTTCGCCCAGGATAAGGTCTTCTTTCCGGGTGATTTTTATATTCAATTCGGAGCCGGAAACTATCTTGACTTGTTTGCCCAGGTATTCAACCAACGCTCCTTCATCTGTTCCATAGTATGAATCCTTCTGGGCCTTGGCGAACGCCTCTTGAAGCAGGCCGTATTGAAATGCCTGTGGCGTCTGAACGCGCCACAACCCTTCCCGTGACACCGTGCGCTCGACAAATCCATCTGCGACCTGCTTGATCGTATCACTGACCGGTATCGCGGTAATGGCGGTGCCATGTTGCTCTGCCGCTTCCACGGTTTCCTTTATCATTTGTGGCGTTGCGAAAGGACGGACCCCATCATGGACCACTGCGATCTCCGTTGACTCCTCAAGCGCCTGAAACCCGTTATATACTGAGTCCTGACGTTGCGGGCCTCCCGCGACAACTTTGCGAACAATATCGCATCCATGCAACCATTCGTCTCCGGCTTCATCCACATCCGCCTGCGGCATCACCAACACCACATAGTCGATCACTTCACAAGCCGCGAACACCTTGAGCGTGTGATGGAGCAGGGGTTTTCCCTGAAGCTCCAGAAACTGTTTGGGCACCGCCGCACCTATTCGTGTACCGCGACCTGCCGCTGGTATGATAGCGCCAACTTTCATAGCCTGCCTGATTTATAAATAAATTTATCCTTATTATGCTTTTCAGAAAACCGCATCGAATGCTTCAGAAAGTGTTTTAACTGGAATCAAGTTCAGTGAACTGTTCTTGTTAAGCAGTTTATCTTCATTCACCGAATGTGGCACGACACAACGTTTGAATCCCAACCGCTCCACCTCGGTCAATCTGGCTTCCAACTGCATGACAGACCTCACTTCCCCGGTGAGCCCTATTTCTCCAATCATGACAGTGTGCGGATCAACCGATATATTCCTAAAACTTCCAGCAATCGCCGCCGCTATTCCCATATCCACAGCCGGTTCGGATACTTTGAGTCCGCCCGCAATGTTGACAAAAATATCCTCACCCTGCAGATTCAGCCCCAGCCGTTTTTCCATTATAGCAATCAGCAAAGACGTTCTGTTGTGGTCGAATCCAGCGGACATACGCCGGGGCATACCTATTGAAGAAGATGACGTCACCAGTGCCTGGACTTCCACTAAGAGCGGCCTGCTCCCTTCCATGCTGGAAATTATGATCGAACCGGGTGAGTCTGCCGGACGCTCCGACAAAAAAATGTCCGACGGATTCTCCACGCCAACGAGACCTTCGGGAAGCATTTCAAAAACTCCAATCTCCGGCGTCGAGCCAAAACGATTTTTTATCGCTCTTAAAATTCGATATGAATGTCCTTTTTCTCCCTCAAAGTATATCACCGTATCGACAATGTGCTCCAGTGATTTTGGGCCTGCGATAGCGCCGTCTTTGGTGATATGGCCTATGAGCAAGGCCGGCATGGCCCGCTTCTTCACATCCTGAAAAATTTTGAAAGCGACCTCCCGAACCTGGCCAATGCTTCCCGGAGCAGATTGCAAATCTGCGGTAAAAAACGTCTGGATGGAATCAAGGACCAACGCGTCCGGCTGAACCTGCTCAACCACAGCCAGAACATCCTCAATACAAATTTCGGAGCAGATCAGCAGATTATCGGACAGTGCCCCCAAACGATCCGCCCGCAGTTTTATCTGCGCTGGTGACTCCTCTCCGGAAACGTAAAGTACTTTTGCTCCCGATATTGCCATCTCACCCATACTTTGTAACAAGAGAGTTGATTTACCAATTCCAGGGTCCCCACCAATAAGAATAAGAGACCCCTCAACGAGTCCACCTCCCAGGGTCCGGTCGAATTCCCCAATACCCGTGACCAGTCTGTTTTGTGTAAGCGGCGCAACCTGAGTGACCGGTTGAACAGAATTGCCATCGCCCCCACCTTTCCCGGTTTTTCGTTTCGAGCCCGCTCCTTTTATCCTTTCCTCGGCAAGAGTATTCCACTCTTCGCATCCCGGGCATTTGCCCATCCACTTGGGAGTACGTTGACCACAACTCTGACACACAAATTCCGTAACCGTTTTAGCCATACCATCGATTCCAGTAAAATGATTCTGTTTTATAGAAGGAGAGATTTTGGTCTTTTAACGACCTGAGGTTTTTACCAAAGAGAGCCCGTTAAATCGTTCCGAACGGGGCTCGGGGAAATAGTCAAAAGAACAATCGCAAAAATTTACCGGGCCGGAGCAACCGGCTTAACCACACTTTTTTTCTTACTTTTCATCTTCTTCAAAATGTCATTATTGCGGGAGATATTAACATTAGCTTTGTTCCTCAAGTCTGACAGGTAGCTTTGCATTTTTCCCTGCCCTTTAAGGACATCATCCACACCACCCTTATTAACCAGAGACTTGATTTCCCCCTGGCCCTGCGCTAATTTTCCCTGGCCCTGTAACACCTGATCAACCTTGCCCTGGGCTTGCAAAATCTGATCTAATTTTCCCTGGCCCTGTAATACCTGATCGATTTTACCCTGTTCAAGAGCGATGGCTTTTAATATCTCGATCAGCTTGGCCAGTTTCTTGTTGGCCATATCCACTTGCGCCTGATTGGAAGTTATTGTTTCAAGAGATTGCTTCAGGTCTGTCTGTATCTGACTGGATTGCTCAAAAATCTTCCTGGACGCATCGACCAGAGTAACCAACCGGGGTTCCGCACTTTTTTGATTCTTTTTAATCTCATCCAGATTTTTATTCAAACGAATTTCTGAGGCCGCTTTTTCCTGAGTCATGCTTTTCAGGCGGCTGATCAAAACTTCTTGCAGCATACCTATCGTTTTTCGTGTTTGATCAATATTTTTGTTTGTGCCTTCAATATTCAGTTGAATTGCCGCTGTCAGATTTTTTGTTTCCTCATCAACCAGAATGCTTTTTTTGAGTATTTCTATCAAATTCTTGTTTTTCTCATCCATTGTGACCAAGGACGCGACCACTTGCTTGTGGTTTGATTCCATGGAGTTTTTCTGCTCTATCCGGGCTTGAGCCAGTTCTGCCAACAAAGCCTTACGGATTTCTTCACTTTGAGTATTGAGTGCGGGTATCAGGTCAGACTTAAACACCGCCTGGGTCTGTTTCAATTTTTCAGTCTGGTCACCCAATGCCTGAATAATCTGCTGAAGTTTTTCTTTGTTCCCTTCATTGAAATCCATGAAATACTGCTTGTTGTCCTTTGAAAGATTTACCATATCTGTCGCCAGTTCATTTTTAAGCTGACCAAACTGGTCTTTCAACTCAGTTTGCAAATGCTTACCCGCTTGTCTTTGGCTTTTAAGTTCAGCCACTACTTCATCATCCACCTTGGATTCCATGTCTCTAAGTTTGCTTTCGAAGCCATCAATTTCACTCATAGTCTCAGCGGCACTTCTTTCCATAACATCTTGTAATTGAGGCAGGTTTCCTTTTATGGAATTTATATCCTGGCGAATGTTTTCTTGAACTTTCTGCATCGAAATCATTTGAGCTTTAATATTTTCCACCAGGCGAGAGTTAATTTTCTTAATTTCCCTCAATATTTTTACATGATACTCCTCATCGCCCATAAAGGCTTCCACATATGAAGCAAAACCGACCTGGGCAAAAACCATCAGCATAATAATTGAGCGTCTAATCCACATAAGAATAAAATCTTCCCAAAGAGAGTGATTGGCATGCTTTTAAAAAGTGCCGAAAAACAAAAAAGGCCGCAACGGGAAGTTTCCCCGTTACGGCCCATTATAACCGAAACTATAAATCGATGTAATCAACAAAGAGTCGGTTTATCGACCAATCATAAAATGTGCCCGGCGATTTTCCAACCAGCAACCCTCATTGCGGTCAAAACAGAAGGGCTTTTCTTCGCCGTAACTGATTGTATGAATCCGACTCTCATTAATGCCCTGGGAAACCAGATACATCTTCGTTGATTGAGCACGACGCTCACCAAGAGCAATATTGTAATTGTTGGTGCCTCGCTCATCACAATGACCCTGAATCTCTATTTTTGCCATTGGATTGGCCTTGAGAAAACTCGCATTCTTTTTTAAAATTGCACGAGAATCATTGTCCAGGTCATATTTGTCGAATTTAAAATGAATGTCACTCAATTCGCGTGTCGGACTGAACGTTTGCAGACGACGGGCTTCTTTAACTCCTCTGTCACTGCCGCCGGCAGCACCATCGGAACCCCCCGAAAATGAATCGCCCGTACCATGGCCTGTGTAACCATCGCCTGGCATTCCTCCTGATTCACTACCAAAATCCCTACTATCAGCCATATCTCCTGGTCCAGAATCATCACCCTTATCAGCGGAGCCAGAACCCTCAGGTCCACTTGTAGTGAAAGCACCAGATTCGCCAACAGTCTCCTCACTAATATTAAATCCAGAGCCACTGTCACCGCTTCTATCGATGCCATCAACGCTTCCAGCACTTGCAGTTTCGCTCACTTCACTCTCAGCAACAGAACCTCCTGCCAGCTCTTCAGGTGGCATCAGATTTTTAGAACACGCCGCAGTCAAGCTCAAACCAAAAACTAAAACCATTAAACCGAAATATTTTCTTTTCATCACATACCCCTCACCCAAGTTATCATTTACGCATCCTTTTTTTTACAAGTTAAAACTTAAGAACAATTTCATCCTGAAAAACTACTAACTTTCAGAAATCATTTTAGTTATTCCAGACAAACACCACTTTAACGGCATCTTAATTATAATATAATTATAGTACTTTTTCAACGTATCATCTCATTTTTCTGCTAATCGACGGTAATCCAAACATCTTGAAACTTAAGGAGAAACTCGGAAATTCATACCCGACTCTCTAACAAATCGATTTGCAGCCAATTAAATTTACACATGATACCAAAATAAGGCTTTGATCAAAGGTTTGCAACTTTTTTTACTATAAAAATCAATAATATACATTATTTAATGATGTGAGGGGACCAGTTTGGACTGGAACCACCACCTGAAGAAAAGGAGAGTTGGCGGACTTCGTCTCCGCCCAAACGCTGGATATAAATGTGCGTTTCTGAGCCCTCATTATGTCGATAGGTTATGAAACGTCCGTCAGGGGACCAGCTGGGTTGCTCGTTACTGCCTCGTGTTTTTGTTAGAAGAGTGCTTTTTTTTGTTTTCAAATCATAAACCTTTATCTGAAACTTTCTCCCAACTCGCGCCGTATAAGCTATCTTGTCCCCATCCGGTGACCAAGCGGCATTGTCATTGTACGAAGAACCGAATGAGATTCGCTTGACGCCGCCCTTGTCCCCTTTATTGGCATCCATGATATAAATCTGCGGTGCGCCAGTTCCAGACCGGTCTGAAGTGAAAACTATTTTTTTTCCATCAGGCGACCAGGAAGGGGAAGTATCAATATTAAAATGTCGGGTGAGGCGCTTGAGTTTCCTGTTATTTTCCAGAATATAAATTTCTGAATTTTCGTCTTTACTGAGAACCAATGCAAGCCGATTATCAACAGGGGACCAGGAAGCGGCCGAATTAAGGCCTGACCAACGCAGAACAGATCTTTGCGGTTTATTCCCAATAGCATCTAT
>Ga0208522_1002762_pt1 | contig 10401 bp, 12 predicted proteins | sample ETNtaG_25_FD_185763 | JGI IMG/M metagenome (GOLD analysis project Ga0208522, IMG submission 185763) | Marine microbial and viral communities from oxygen minimum zone, Eastern Pacific Ocean - ETNP201302SV86 (SPAdes) (version 2) | ecosystem: Environmental > Aquatic > Marine > Oceanic ... | reverse complement strand
TGACGAGGGACGGAGTCCCTCGCCCAATGCTTAAGGGGCAATCTTCGGTGGTAGATGCATCCCGATTGGTCGGGACAGAGGGTCTGAGATGTCTGAGGGCGACTCCGGGGCAATCGGTGAGTTCATCCAAGGCGAGGAGGAACCGTCGTCCTCATGGGTCGTCCTCGCATTCGGGCTGGTGACCTCACTGGCTCTGCTTGTACTCCACGGCATCCTCTATCCCGGCAGGGAACTACCGGTGATTTCCGAGATTCTGCCGATGTTCGACGGAGTCTTCGACTCCGGCATCTGGTTCTTCATCTTGGGAGTCATGGTAGGTGTGTTCGCAATCATAGCCACCATGATGACGGAAGCGACTAGCGAGTGAGGTGTTCGAGTGGGCGACGTTCTGACTTCTATGTTGCTGTTCTGGGCGCTGATGCTGCTTGCCTACTTCTTGATGCAGAACGGCCTCTCAATCTTCAACGATGTGACCAAGGCGATGTCCCTATTCACGCTTGAGAAGGCACTCGGACCGGGAATCGACCTAGTTGAAGGCAGGGACGGATCCGCTTCCAAGGCTTGGTTCATTCAAGGCATGCTTTGGCTCATCGCAGCATCGACACTGGTCTTCGAGGGCCTGTGGCTGAAGCAGGATCCAACTGCTCTGCACAGTCTTTCAGCATGGGGTTACGACCCGACCGCTAGCTCGCTCATCTACGCATCCAACTACGCGGCGCTGTATGGCGGGATCGGGATGCTACTAATCGGCTCCAGCCTGCACATCATGCCCCGCCTCGCTGGCACCAATCTCGCCAGTGAGAGGAACGCGACCCTAGTTTCGTTCCTCTGGACCCTATCAGTACTGGTCCTCATCGTCGCCGCCCATGACTCGGAGATTCTGGGCGTGAACATCTTCATGATTGGAACCGGCATGCATGTCCTCGGCTTCCTAGCCATCGTCATCAACCTGCTCCTGACTGTCTCGGATAGACAGGGCCCTCTACCGATTCCGGGCTGGCTCATCATCATGGGGATGCTAGCAGACCCAATCTCCACAGCAGCCACCATCATAACCGGCAGCATCCAGACCGGAGCAGGCCAGTGGCTGCTGGCTCACATGATTGGTGGCACGTTCTTCTTCGCCACCGCTGCAGGAGTCGCTCTGTACGTCTCGTCCAGTGCCTCGGGCAATCCGTTGTGGTCGAAATCACTAGGAGCAGCCACGCTGGTCGGTGCTCTGGCAACGATTAATCCTGTAGGAGACAGCAACGGGATGATGGCTGCTGACATGCTGGGAGTTACTTTCGAGCAACTCCAGCCCTCGTCTCAGGACAGCATAGTCATGGCCTTCCTGATGGCTCTGGCGATGATTCCTATCATGGCTCTCGCAGCCAATGTAATGATGACTCTCAGGGGCGGCGACGCCTTCATCGAGAACCCCGACTCAGCAGGCATCGCCGAGTTGAATCTAGGTGCCTCTATGCTGTTGCCTCTGGCCATAGCCTCGCTGTTCGTGCAGTCCGATGCCCTAGCGGCGACACCCGAGCTCTCTGGCATGGCGCCGACGCTGCTGCTGATGGGGATCTGGCTGGTCCTGGTGCCGATATCACTCGGAGCCGCACTCCATTTGTTCCCCCTGGTCACCGGCAGGAACCTGCTGTCGCGCAACCGCGCCCGCCGAGCTTACTGGATGATTGGAGGTGGCGCCTTCCTCGGCCTCACGGTGACAATGATGTCCGATTTGATTGACATGGCCCTAATCGAGGCCGCAGTGGATGACTCAAGCGCCCTCGCTGCCGATGTTCAGGCAGTAGGGGCGATTCTGTTCTACGGCGTTGCAGTTGGAGCCATCATGCACACCCTCAATGCAGTAAGCGGCCTGTTCCGGGGCGCTCGGACTGACGCCGAAAGAGCAACTTCCAGTTCGATAACCACTGAAGCCTACTCTCTGGCTTCGCCTACCTCTGTGAGGAAGATACTGGCAGGCGGGGCGAGCCTCGACACCACAGTGGTGCCTGCCGGAGAGAGCGACGATGCGGGCAGCGCCACCGAGTTGTGACACCAGCCAACAACCGTCACCTTGAGAGCGAGAGCCCCGTTTCACTTCTGGGGATGGCATGCGCATAGGGCTCGTCGGCAAGCCGAATGTGGGTAAATCGACTACCTTCTCTGCGATGACGCAGACTCCCGTTGACATCGCCAACTACCCGTTCACGACCATCGACCCTAACGTAGGCGTGGCATGGTTGCCCCTGCTTTCTGTGTGCGCTTGCTCAGAGTTGCGCAGGAGGAAGGAGGAGGCAGGTAGGCTTGAGCCGAGCACCGACGACGACCCGAGGCAGGGCAGCATCTGCACTCCGAACTCCGGCTCCTGCGTCGGTCACCGCCGACTGGTCCCGGTCACTCTAGTGGACGTCGCCGGACTGGTGCCCGGAGCCCATGAGGGCAAGGGCCGAGGGAATCAGTTCCTATCCGACCTCGCGAGGTGCGACGCCCTGATCCAGGTCGTGGACGTATCCGGCTCGACTGACATTGACGGGAATCCAGTCGGTAGCGGTGGCTCAGACCCAATCGAGGAACACAGTTTCCTCGTCGAGGAGCTCGAGGCGTGGATAGCAGGCATCCTCAGCACTGGTTGGAAGCGCGGTGCTAGACGGGTGCAGGCTGAGGGCGACAGGGCACTAATCGACTACGCTGTCGACCAACTCACCGGCATCGGCGCCTCCGAGCAGCATGTGATGGCCGGATTCAACGCTGTGCGGACCAATCATCCCGATGCCGAAGTCCCATGGAATTGGGGAGAAGCCGAGATGAAGTCGATGTCTTCCGCTATTCGCAGCGAGCTATTCCCGATTTCTGTAGCTGCCAACAAGGCGGACATGGCATTGTCCGGCTCATGGGTACCTCTCGCCGAGAGGATCAGGAGTGAGGGCGGCGTGCTTGTTGCGACCAGCGCCGAGGCGGAATTGGCACTCAGCAGGGCCTCGCAAGCAGGTATGATTGAGCACAGCCTCGGAGAGTCTGACTTTGAGATAACGCCCGAGGGCGAGGAGAAGCTCTCGCAAGCCCAGAGGAACGCACTGACATCAATCAGCGAATCTCTGGTCTGGGAAGGAGGTGGGCTCGTCGGCCTGCTGTCCGAAGTGGTGTTTGGCACGCTCTCACGCAGAGTGGCGTACCCGGTTCAGGACGAGACCCACTGGATCGACGGAGACGGCAACATCCTGCCTGACGCACTGCTAATCGCCGAGGGGATTACAGCGAAGGGGCTCGCTTACGCGGTCCACTCTGATCTCGGTGACGGCTTCATCAGGGCTGTGGATGCTAGGAGCTCTAGAGTGATAGGCGCTGAGCACGAAGTGCAGGATGGGGATGTAATCAGTATCTACGCTAGGACCTAATCAGGTCTCTACCTCGATGACGGGCTGCAGTACCAACTCATAGGTCATCGCGGTCCAGGTGATGTCGTACTCCTCGTCGGAGTCTACTATCGAGCCCAGAGGGGAAGGTGGGGAACTGATGTCCGCGGTTATGGTCGCGGCCCAAGTCCCCCTGCCCATGCCGCCATCATCCCAGAACTGCTTGATCTCGAACTCACTCATCCCGACGGCGGTGTAGTTCGCTCCGGTGTAGTTGTCAGTGACGTCCCATCTCAGTGTGAATCCGGAATCCCCCCCTGAGCACGGCCCTTCGTCGGTCTGGTCCTCGAACTCGCCGTCGACACCGCTGACGTCGCTACTGCCCTCGGCACTGTCTGTGAAACCAGGGCCGGGGTCGTCGTTGTCATTGCAATCGACATCTAGCTCGACATAACCGATTTTCAACTCGGACATGACATCGAAGAAGGTGTCGTGGGTGTCCCCATCGCCCAACACCTGCGATTCCTGCATGGTTATCGGAGTCTCCACAAAACCTACCTCCCAGTCGCCTGAGGGACCCGACGAGCCTCCTGCCAGCATGTCATCATCAAGCAATGAAGGCAATAACTGGAAGTACAGCGGGAAAGCCAGCATGAAGGCCACGCTGATTCCGAGGATCCTTATCTTCCTCGGTGTATTGACCAGGTCCTCGAAGTCCATTCCTCTCAGCACCTCGCTCAGTGCGCCCCCTATCAAACACTCCGCTTATGGGTTCGCCAGACCCCGATTCGGCGAATCTCAGATGTCATGGCCGACGTGCTCGGTGCTCTCTGCCCAGCATTCCGCCTCCGCATCCTGCTCTGGACCATCCTCAAGCAGACAGGGATGGTGGTTGGTGAAAACGTCGTCGTAGGTCAGCCAGGGCCTGATAATCCAAGCATGTACCATCCAGAACTCCTGCAGGTTGACATTGGTGCCTGCCCTTTCCTCGCAGACCTGCTCATCGAGGTTCTCCCCTACCACGAGGAACTTGTCCGTCTGGAAGCAGAGCGAATCATGCCGGTGCCACCAGTCGTTGGACCCCGTGAAGCCCTCTGGGGGCGAGTCGGCAGGTGCCAGCACGTACCAGGCGAAACCGACCAACGCAGAATCAGGCTCCTCGCCTGAGTACATCAGGAACTCCGGCTTGTCGAACTCGAACACAGCATCGAGCCTAGTGCCTGTGAACTCAGGGGCCTGCGAATCGAAGTCCGAATCTTCCATTGAGAACCCATTTAGCACGACATGATGGGTTCCCATACCTTCCACATACCCCACGGCCATACTGTAGCCATCGCCCTCCGCATCCGCTAGAGTAGGCCACTGCGAAGCCCACTCTATGGCGGCCTTGAGCTCGTAGGTAAGCTCCTCGCAAGCAGTAGGCTCGAGCAGCCCCTTGGACTGCCCTTCGTAAGCAGGATCGACGTGATGGCCCCCTATGCCAGTTGAGTTGCACCACCAGGGGTTCGTTCCAGGAGTATAGCCGCTGAGCGGACAATCAGGTTCTCCGTCCCCATCGAGGTCACCGCAGTAACCATCCTCCCCAGGGTCCAGCAGTTCGGTTTCATCATCGATGTATCCGTCATCATCCGTTAAGTCGGAGATTTCATCGGCCGTGATGCAGCCAGAGAGAGGGAGGCAGAGCAGCAGCAGCGCAACCGGCAGCACCTTGAGATTCATGAAGTGAACAAACACTCCTGAATGATAAATCCATCATTCAACCTATTCACTTTCCTTCCAGTCATCGATATCGATCCTCTCGCCTCGGAACAGCACCCTCGAGCGTCTGAATTCTGGCAGAAAGTACCCAATCATCGACCGCTCTCCAAAACTCCACTTCCAAGGGCAGCGTGGGAGCGAATCACTCCACTCTCTCAACAACGAGGTCCAATTCTCGCCCTCCATCTGGCGAGGTACCTCGAATGACACCGTGGACAGCCTCCCAGCCGAACCCGGGACGTATGACCACGAACGTATCGAGAGACCCGCGGCCTCGCCGTCCTCCACTACCAGGCCGAGGACTCTCGCCTGCCTTGAGATTGGGACGACGATGGCCCATCTGTGGACCATCCGCGACTCCTGGATACGCCTCATCTCCCACCCCCTCGACTCTCCAATCTCGCGGAGTGCGCGGATGGCATCGGTAGGGGTGATGCTGACTGGAATCTCAAGCAGCCGGCTAGACGCCATCGACTCGGCCTCTAGGCTCTCGCCCATAGCGGCTTCGCGTCAAGTTGTGTCCTGCGGGTTCAGCCGAAGAGAGAGCCGAGGCCTTCGAAGCCAGCGCCCTCGTCCTCAGGCTCTTCCTCTGCAGCCGCTTCCTCTGCCGGAGCCGCCTCAGCGCCACTGTCGCCAGCGGCGGCAGGTGCGGCTGAAGCAACCGGAGCTGCCACGGCAGTAGCCATGGCCTCACCAATATCGACGGAGCCCAAGGATGCGACTAGGGCCTTCACACGGGCTCCGTCGGCATCCACTCCAGCAGCGGTCAAAACCGCGCTTACAGCGTCTTCGTCAATGTTCTTCTCAGCAGAGTGCAGTAGCATTGCAGCATATACATATTCCATTTTTTTCACCTTTTTTTATTTGAGGAATCATCCGGGCCGTTGAACTCGGCTTACTCCTCTTCCCCCTCTTCCACTCCGACTGGTGCCTCAGCACCAGAATCCGAGTCAGCCGCATCGGAGACGGCGGCGTCAGCGCTCTTGAGCGCTGAGGAATCTAATTGGCCAGAGATGGCCACAGCATGCGCGTTCGCGCGCGTGATGAATAGTGAAACAGTCTCGTCGTTAACGACTCCCGCTTCGATGGCAACAGCCATTGCCTCACTGCTGGCCTTGGACAGCAGCGTCGGCATCGTTGTCGCTGAGAACCATCGGGTGTTGCAGGCTAGGTTGAAGGCGCCCGAGGTAGCTGAGATGACGTTGCTCTTGAAACCATCAAGATCGAGATTCAGGGACGAGGCAGGGAACACCAGTCCGCCCTCGATGGCCCCAGTCAGGATTAGCCCGATTTCTATCGGGGTAATTCCCAGCTTGGCCAGCATGATTCCGAGGTCACCGGAGATGATTTCACCCTCGTTGACGACGGTAACCGTCTTCTGTATGGCGACCTTGCCCTTGTCTATCTTGGCCGGTATGCCGACGGCGTTGAACTCGCCCACAATCGGGCCAGGTCCGAATTCGGTCGGACCCTTTTCGACAATGATGTCCGAGGGCGCCTTCTCGCCCTCCTTGGCGGCACGGCCCTGACGGGTCTTTTCTAGTTCAGCGAAGAGCTCGAAGGCGTTCAGGCTCTCTGAGTGCACAACGCAGGGCTGAATAGCTCCTTCAAGCATCTGGTCGAGGTCGTCCTTGGACAGGCCGGCCTGCTCCCAAGCGAGCTTAATCAGGGTCTTCTTGGACATCGTCATGGTCATTCGGTCTCGCAGTGAGCTGCGCATGTCCAGCATGTTGCCAGCGGGAACCCCACCGATGTCCACTATGCCGATGATGCCGTCGTTGGAGAGCATCTCAGCGAGTTCGGACACGCGGTCCTTCTTCCATGGTGCGGCCTTGGCCATCATTCTACCACCACCACCTTGATTGATGGCCCCATCGAGGTCTTGATGTAGCACGAGCGGATGTTACCGGCTCCTCTCTCCAGCTTGCCAGTGACCCTGTTCCAGACCGCCATCGCGTTGGCGGTGAGGTCGTCGACCCCCTGCTCACGCGAGCCTACTGCAGTGTGGAAGGTGATGCGGTCCCGAGACCTGACTACCGCAGTGTCCTTGAGTCCAGTGGCAATCATCCCTGGATCCAGATTGGGAGGTACCGGGCGAGGCATCTTGCCACGCGGCCCTAGTACGACACCGAGGAACCGCCCGACGGTCCCCATGTGGGGAATCTCGGACAGGAAGAAATCGCTCTTGTTGGCCATCTTGCGGGCCTGTTGCCGGTTACCGCCCAGATCCTCGATGGTACTTGGGTCGATGACATCGATTCCGGCGGCCTTGGCCTTGGTGGCCATCTCACCGCTGGCGAACATCGTGATGCGTATCGGCTTGCCCCTACCAGTAGGCAGGCGAACCTCCTCCTGGATTCTGTTCGTCGGATTCTTCAGATCCACATCCCTGAGGGTGAACGCCATCTCGATGGACTCGACGAACTTGCGCTCGGGGGACTCCTCGAGAGCCTGTTGAATCGCGTTCTGAATGTTTTCTTGCATTTTTTCCACCTCCGCGGTCAACGAGGACACCCTCTCCCGCAATTCGTGTATCTCAACTGAAATGTTCGCTAAACCTACCCTCACTCATCGCTTGCAGGGCATCCTTCGGTGCCATGCCCTCGACATTCACTCTCATGGAGACACAGGTGCCCATAATCTCACGGCAGCGGGCGTACAGATTGGCGCCCGTGAGACGGTCCTTCTGGTCCTCTGCCAACTTCTTGACCTGATCCATGGTCAGGTTCTCCGAAGACTCCTCCCAAGAGCCGTTGCACGTCTTCTGCCCGAGCATCTGAATCACCTTGTGCGGCGTTTCGTTGCGTGCAGACATCGGTGATAGCCTCCTGTAAGTGCGCCCCGCCGACCTGCTTTCCCTATTTGAGAGTGATGCAACGCCCGTAGGGCGTGACTCCAGCGCTACTCAACTCGCTGGGTGACTCTGACCTGATCAGCGCGCACCGTGAGGGCCACCGGCACGGCGGCCTCGAAGAGCTCGACGGTGACCTCTTCCTTCGACTCTGTGACGCGGGTCACCCGAGCCGCTTGGCCTCGGAAGGCACCGCCGTGAATCTCCACGATGCTACCTTCCTCGATGCCGGCGGTTGCCGCCTTGGGTTCGAGATAGGGAAGCACATCACCTAGCGGCGACTCGCCGCCGAGCACCTTGCGGCAGTTCTTCATCGGCGTCGTGGAGACACCTACCCTACCGATGAGCTTCTCGACGTGGTGCAGGGCCGAGGCTTCGACGAAGATGTAGCCGCGCATGAAGTGAGGGCTGAGGACACCGAAGACTTCATCCTGGATTTCCTTGAGCGAACCGCTCCCGGAGAGCCGAGCTTGAATCTCTCTGGCGACGTTCTGCTCCTGACCGATGGAGGTCTTGAGGATGTACAGGTAGGAAGAGACGTCACCATACATGTCGCGCAGTTGTGGGGTGGAATACTCCCTCTCCTGTATGGTGCCCGGGTCGACCCACTCGTGGCCCTTGTACAGACCTCGGGCATCGACCTCTTCGACCGAACTGACAAAGAGTAGCGGAGTAACCTCGTTCAGGCGGTTCTCGTAGGCTAGGCCGCGAGCACCTCCAGAGCGCACAAATTGCAGATTGTCCGCCTCGATACCGGTGACCTCTGTTATCCTAGCCACCACTGCATCTATGTCCTCGGGGTCTCCGATGCCGTAGATGCCGTCCCAGGCACCAGGGAAGTCCGCGACTCCGTCGGCGCGCTGCATCAGCAGCACACTCTCTCCGTTTCGGATGTAGACTGTGAATACATCTGACATTTTTTCACCTCACTCGGTCAACCAATTGAAGAAGGAAGGGAATGCGCTGTCCATCAACCACAGCATCACGAATCCGATGGCGCCGAGGATGAACATGCCGATACCGCAGACGATAACGGTCTGGCGAAACTCCTGCTTGGATGGCTTTCGGGCCATCTTTAAGATTCGGGCGTAGGGGCCGGTCTGAAGGCTGCGGACACGGCCCTCAATTTCGTCCTGCCAACTCTGGACAGTATCCTCGATGGGGCCGACATTGGAACTCTCGATAGCCATCACTAACCCTCGAAGCGACCCGGCGACCGACAGACCCCATTTAAGCACGCCGGGCGAGCCCTAAGGGGCTCGAAATCAATTAGTGACGAGATTCAATTCACAAACTCGACGGTACGGTCCCTGAGGTTGCGTATCTGAGTGTGCCGCGAGGCCCCGTCTATCTGTTCACTCTTCACGCCAGTCAGCACGAGCAGGACCCTGATGTTGTCCCCCATCGTGTCATCGGTCGTAGCGCCCCAGATAATCCGGGCGTAGGGATTCACCTTCTCGCGAATCAGCTTAGCGCACAACTCGGCGTCCCCGAGCGACAATGTGGGTCCGCCGACCACATTGACCAGCGCCCCTCGAGCATCGGAGATATCTATGTCGAGCAGTGGTGACTCCAGAGCCTCCTCGGTGGCCCTCTCGGCCCCACCCTCACCGTGTGCCTCGCCCAGTCCGATGACCGCCACGCCTCCACCGTTCTCCATCACGGAGCGGAGGTCTTGGAAGTCGAGGTTGACGACGCCCTCCTTCGAGAGCATCTCGGAGACTCCAGCAATACTCCTCATCAGCAATTCGTCCGCGACGCGGAATGCAGCGTCGAGGGGGAGGTCACGAACCCCGTCGACCTCGAGAAGACGCTCGTTTGGTAGCACGACCACTGTGTCGCACACCTCCCTCAGTCTCTCCAAGCCCCATTCTGCATTCTGCTTCCGCAGCGCCCCCTCCGACAGGAAGGGATAACTCACCACAGCGATGGTCAATGCTCCGGCCGATCTGGCCAGCCGAGCAACTACGTGGGCACTCCCTGTCCCAGTGCCACCTCCCAGTCCCGCTGTGATGAATGCAAGATCGCAGTCTTCGATCTCCGTCTTGAGCGCTCGCTCAGACTCGTACGCGGCTTGCTCGCCCTTCTCCGGGTCGCCGCCAGCGCCCCTGCCTCTGGCAGAGCGCCCGATTAGCACCTTGTCCCGGACGTTGACCCTCAGCAGGTGTTGGGCGTCGGTGTTCACCGCCAGCCCTCTGACGTACGTCCCGTCGAACAGACCCTCGAGCTCAAGCCTCGCTACGGTGTTGGAGCCGCATCCCCCACAGCCGAAAACACGTATCTTGGGTTGCAGCGATTTGAGCAAGCTCTTCAGTTCAGCATCGTTCTTCTTGTCGTTCTGATCGTTAGGTGTGACATTGTCATCTCTGTCAGCCAGAGCCCTCTCGACGATGAAGTCCACGAGGCCGAGGCGAGTCGTAGAGAGGATAACCGTTACCCCCCGCCTTCGGC
>Ga0208522_1002760_pt1 | contig 10401 bp, 9 predicted proteins | sample ETNtaG_25_FD_185763 | JGI IMG/M metagenome (GOLD analysis project Ga0208522, IMG submission 185763) | Marine microbial and viral communities from oxygen minimum zone, Eastern Pacific Ocean - ETNP201302SV86 (SPAdes) (version 2) | ecosystem: Environmental > Aquatic > Marine > Oceanic ... | reverse complement strand
TCGGGATTGTTTACAACATATAAAAAACGAATATACAGAATGTAGTCGGAAGATAGTCTAAAACAGAAAAAATGATATGGCTCACGAAAAATCACCCTTCTATTTGGCAAATCCCAATCTTAAGTCCATCGGACAAAAAATAGAATGGGATAAAAATTCCTTACAAGAGTACGTGCTTTGCAAGGAAGACCCTCAACACTTTATAGAGAATCATGTCCGTATTGTTCACGTAGATAAAGGACTTGTGCCTTTTCATATGTATGATTATCAAAAAGATATGATACATAAGTTCAATGATAATCGTTTTGTGATCTGTAAAATGCCTCGACAGACAGGCAAATCAACTACCATCATCGCATTTCTTCTTCATTACATTTTATTTAACGAAAGTGTTAATGTTGCTATTTTAGCGAACAAAGGAATGGTAGCAAGGGAATTACTTGCTAGATTACAACTTGCCTACGAACATCTACCCAAATATTTACAGCAAGGTGTACTTACATGGAACAAAGGGAACATTGAAGTAGAGAATGGATCTAAAGTTATTGCCGCGGCGACTTCTAGTTCTGCAGTTCGTGGTTCTTCTTTCAACATTATTTTTCTTGATGAGTTTGCACACGTTCCTCAAAATATTGCTGAACAATTCTTTACTTCTGTATATCCCACTATTTCTGCTGGTGAATCTACCAAAGTTCTGATTGTTTCAACTCCACTCGGACTCAATATGTTCTACAAGATGTGGATAGAAGCTGAAGAAGGTAGAAATGATTATGTTCCGATTGAGGTACATTGGTCAGAGATGCCGGGCAGGGACGGAAAGTGGAAAGAAGAAACTATAAGAAACACCAGTGAAGTACAGTTTACACAAGAATTTGAGTGTGAGTTCGTGGGGTCAACGTATACACTGATTGCTCCATCGAAACTTAGAACGATGGTATTCAAGAGCCCGATTCACAGCAGTAATAATTTAGATGTATATGAACAACCAATAAAAAGTCATACTTATGCCCTCATTGCCGATACTGCACAGGGAAAAGGTGTCGATTATTCTGCTTTTTCGGTCTTTGATGTTTCTGAAATGCCCTACAAGCAAGTAGCAAAATATAGAGACAATACCATTTCCCCCATGCTGTATCCAAATGTGATTTACAATGTAGGGAACAAATATAATTGTGCACATGTTTTAGTTGAGGTGAATGATATTGGAAGTCAAGTTGCCGATTCTCTTCATTATGATCTGGAATACGAAAATATTATGATTATTACAATGAGGGGAAGAGCGGGACAACAAATTGGTGGAGGATTTGCAAAAAATATTCAGTTGGGGCTCAGAACAAGTAAACAAATCAAAAGGATTGGATGTGCTACCCTGAAGGATCTGGTTGAACAAGAACAATTAATTATTCCAGATTTTGAAACTATTAAGGAACTCACAACTTTTGCTTTGCGGAACAATTCGTATCAAGCAGAAGAAGGTGCACATGATGATTTGGCAATGACATTAGTAATATTCGGATGGTTGGTCCAGCAAAGATATTTCAAAGAGATGACCAACATGGATATACGGAAAAAGATGTGGGAAGAACAAATGGAAACTCTAGAACAGGACATGCTTCCTTTTGGTCTTATAGATGATGGACTAGAATCCGAAACTTTTGTAGATAATGAAGGTCAAACGTGGGAAGTGGATGATACTAGGAGATTATATTATTAAAGGGATCTATATCCCCAAAGTTGACTTCTGTAGGGGGGTTGTTTATTTCGTTTATTAAACTTTCAATTTTGTTGGACAGGTCGGGCCTTTCTTTTTTGAGTCTGTTTAGAAAGTTAATGGAACCCGTAATCAATTGGTCCGGATGAATAGTTAATCTTTTCCCTATCTTTCTTTTGTTGGACACTTCTAGATGTTTAGGGTTTACACAAGAAGGATTGAAACAATTTTGCGTTACTACTTCATGGTCGGACACATTACCCCGAAACATCATAAAAGCAAGTCTACTGGAAGGTATAGTTTTTCCAAAGACAGAAAACATTCCGTGTCCTGTCTTGTTTTTTGAAGCAAGCCAGATATGACATTCGGTATGTTTTTCAGTACGATCAATCTTTTTAAGAAATCGTTCTTTTACTTTTTTATTGTCTATTAATTTATCTTTAATCATAGTTGGGTCTTTGCTATATTTATGATATTACTTTATATTTATGGTTTTAGAGAATTGAAAAAAGATAAATACTTTCAACATGGCACACTATTGTTCATTTTTGTTGAACAATAACTTACAATTTAATTTTATAGGAGAGTTAAGATGCCTTTTACAATTAGCCCAGGCGTTGTAACCAAAGAAATTGACCTTACCGCTGTTGTTCCTGAAATCTCTATGACAGAAGGTGCGATTGCCGGACCTTTTAAATGGGGACCTGCACTTGATATTATACAAGTATCAAATGAAACAGAAATGGCCGGAATCTTTGGGAAACCAAACGCTGCTACATACAAAACGTGGTTTACTGCAGCAAGTTATCTCGCATATTCGGGGTCACTGAAAATAGTTCGTTCAGTCGGAACAGACGCAAATAATGCGGCTATGACCACTGCACTGCAGGTGAGAAATGATGAACACTATGAGAATACATACGATGATGCTTTTGGAGGTACACCAGTTACTTCTGCGGGATCATTCATTGCAAAATATCCAGGAGATCTTGGAAACAGTCTGAGAGTTTCCATGTGTGGTGCAACAAGAGGAAACACAAATTCAGACGGAACACTTAACAGTAATTCAGATGTTTCACCTACTTGTACTTCCGCAGTCTATACACAAGCTAATACTACTCTTGTAGGAGTGGGAACAACCTTTTCGAATGATTTGACTGCTGGTGATACAATCCTAATTAATGATAAAGTTATTTCGATTACTTCTGTTACATCCAATACAGTTTGTGTAGCAATTTGTGCAGAATCAACAGTTGCAAATACTGGAGCGTATACACGTAAAGCACGGTCTGGTTATGCAACACCCGCCGGTCAGATGGTTGGAACACTTGCATGTTCAGCTAATGGAACTACATTAACTGGAACAAACACTAACCTTGCTGTTCAATATACAGCAGGTGATCTTGTTAAACTTGTTGGAAATAATGAAGAACGTAAAGTTTCCTCAGTTACTAATTCAACTTCAATGATAGTTACAGAACCATTTGTCAAAGCCGCTTCTGCTAATACTCATTCACGTACATGGGAATATGCATCAGCTTTTGATAGTGAGCCTGTTACTTCAGCACACGCCAAACGAAATAGCGGAAACTATGATGAAATTCACGTTGTTGTCGTTGATGAAGATGGAGATGTTACCGGAGCAAATAATACAGTTCTTGAAACGTATACTGGTTCAGTTGCCGCTGGAGCAAAGGGTGAAGACGGTCAAAGTATTTTCTACAAAGACCTAGTAAATAGAAAATCAAGTTATCTTCGCTGGATGGATCATCACGCAGATGGTGATGTTGACGCACTACTTGATGGTGGAACAACCGCTTGGGGTGGAGTCGCATCTGGAACATTTAACGGTAAAGGAATTATCGTTTCTGGAAGTCTAACTGGTGGAACTGCTGGAACAGCATCAACCGCTGGAAACATACAGACAGCGATGGATAAATTCAAAAATGCAGAAGAAGTGGATGTCACGCTTCTGATGACAGCCAATGCATCAGCCGCGACACAGATTCATGCAATTAACAATATTGCTGAATATCGTAAAGATTGTGTTGCATTTATTTCACCACAAGAGGCAAGTGTTGTTAATAATTCTGGAAGTGAAGTTGATTCTATCACAACTGACAGAAACAACATGCCGAGTTCATCCTATGCTATGATGGATTCTGGATGGAAATATATGTATGATAAGTATAATGATTTATATCGTTATGTTCCATTGAATGGTGATATTGCTGGATGTTGCGCATATACAGACGGAGCACGTGATCCTTTTTGGTCGCCTGCGGGTCTGGATCGTGGAAATATCCGAAATGCAATCAAACTTCCATTTAATCCAAACAAAACGCAAAGGGATTCCATCTATAAAATAGGTGTTAATCCTGTTACAGCAATGCCTGGTAGTGGAATTCTTCTTTATGGAGATAAAACTCTATTAGCAAAACCAAGTGCATTTGATAGAATCAATGTACGAAGATTGTTTATTCTTTTGGAAAAATCAATTGCTAATATGGCAAAAGCTTTCTTGTTTGAATTTAATGATGCATTTACTCGTTCAAGATTTGCAGCAACCGTTGAACCTTTCCTACGAGATATTCAGGGAAGAGGTGGACTTCAGGATTTTGCAGTCGTTTGTGACGATAGTAATAATACTGCAGAAGTTGTTGATCGTAACGAATTTCGTGGTGATATTTACGTTAAACCTTCACGTTCAATTAACTTTATTCAACTTCAATTCGTAGCAGTACGTTCTGGTGTAGAATTTAGTGAAATCATTGGTGGATAACGTATAAATAGTAATATAAATACTAGAGATGTGGGAAGACGATTGTTGCTGAAGGGCGCACTTGTAAAAAAGACTCCCACATCTTTTTTTAAACAATCGGGCCCCTATGAGGGCTAAAAGGAGAAATAATGTCATTTTCAATAGATACCTTCACCTCTAAATTTCAACAAGGTGGAGCTTTAGCCAGTCTATTTAGAGCAAGGTGGGAATCCGCTAAAGGTTCTGGATCAACGATTGGTGATTTCGAATTTCTTTGTAAAGCTACTACTTTACCGGGAGATACAATCGATGTCGCTACAATTACATATATGGGAAGAGGTATAAACATCCCTAGTAATCGTGCCGCAACTCAGTGGACAACAACCATTTATAATGACGAATATATGGCAACTAGAAACCATGTTGAGAATTGGATGGAACAACTCAATTCTCATAGAAGTAATAAGAGAGCTGCTGGAATGCAGAGAATTCTTGATTATACAGGACAATTAAGTGTTTCTCAACTTTCTAAAATGGATTCATCTACAGAAACAAAAGATTATGTTTTTATGAATGCCTGGCCTTCTGCTATTAGTGAAATCGCAGTTGATTGGGAAACCAACGATATTCAAACCTATGACATAACATGGGAATTTGCTTATTGGAAGTCTGATAATTCTGCAGTTGGAATGGATTAATATATATTAATGAAGATTACAATTTTATATGGGAGTGGTGAAAACTGCTCCCATTCAACTTATTAGGAAAAATGTATGGCAATTGAATTATTTGGATTTTCTATAGGAAGAGTTGATAAGGACGAAAAGAATAAAAAATCTTTTGCACTTCCCGAGCCAGAAGACGGCGCACTTGAAGTCGGACCTGCAGGCGGAGCATATGGAACATATGTAGACCTGGAAGGTGTCGCTAAAAATGAAATAGAATTGATTAAAAAATATCGGGATATGTCTCAATATCCTGAATGTGACCAAGCTATTGATGATATTATCAATGAGTCTGTTGTTACGAATAGGGAAAATCAACCTGTCACGATCAATTTAGAAAAATCAAATCTATCTGACAACATCAAAGCAAGCATAAAGAAAGAATTTTCTGAAATAATGCGTTTGCTTGATTTCCGAAAAATCGGATATGAGATTTTCAGGAAATGGTATGTCGATGGTAGAATATATTTTCATATTATCATAGATAACAAGAACCCCAAACGTGGTATTCTTGAACTACGCCCAATAGACCCCCTAAAAATAAAGAAAATTCGTCAACCAAAACTTACCGATGGTCCTCAAGGAAAAATACTTGATACTTCTGGATTCCAAGAGTATTATTTATTTAATGAAAGAGGAATCACGGATAGAGTTGGTGGAAGCACAATTCAAATTTCTGAAGATTCTGTTTCTTATGCTCATTCCGGAGTACTGGATGCAAACAGAAAAACAGTCCTAAGTCATCTACACAAAGCAATCAAACCCCTCAATCAATTACGTATGATCGAAGATGCGGTGGTCATCTATCGTATCTCACGTGCACCTGAACGAAGAATTTTCTATATTGATGTTGGAAATTTACCCAAGATCAAGGCAGAACAATATCTTCGCGACATTATGAACAAGTACAAGAACAAGTTAGTCTATGATTCCCAATCCGGTGAAATCAAAGATGACCGTAAGCACATGAGTATGTTAGAGGATTACTGGCTTCCACGTAGAGAAGGTGGTAGAGGTACAGAAATTACAACCCTACCTGCAGGTGAAAATCTTGGGGAATTAGCTGATGTTGAATACTTTAAAACAAAACTTTACAAAGCACTCAATGTACCCCCTTCTCGTTTAGAGCAAGATTCTGGATTCATACTAGGACGAGCAGAGGAAATTTCCAGGGACGAAGTTAAATTTACCCGATATATTGAAAGATTGCGTTCGAGATTTCAAATTTTATTTGATGATATCTTAGAGAAACAACTAATATTGAAGGGGATTATTTCTACTCAAGATTGGTTAACAATAACAGACCGTATCACTTATGAATGGGAATCAGATTCTCATTTTAAAGAACTAAAAGATGCTCAAATGTTTAAAGAACGTTTGGAAATGGTATCAAATGATATGGGATTCAGTGAAGATATCATTGGTAAATTCTTCTCTCTTAATTTTGTGAGAAAAAATATTCTCAAGTTGTCTCAAGAACAAATTGATGAGATGGAAAAAGAAATCGAAAGAGAAAAAGGAACAGGTGGAGGAACTGGTAAATTAGATTGGGAAATAGAATCAGAAGAACATGATCCCAAGAAAAATAAACCAGATTTGAAAATCATAAGTGGTTAAAATTTATAAATAGTATAAATATAATAGATATCTATAATTAGAGGATAAAAATGTCTGAAACAACAGCTACAGTTAGTGATATTATATCCATGTCCGTTGGTGGAGATGGTGCAGGAGTAAAGTCAGCAATCAATGATGTACTCCAACAAAAGATAATGGTCGCATTAGAAAATAAGAAAAAGGATGTTGCAAGTTCTTTTTTAACAAAAACACGCGAGAATTCTGAAGTTGTTACACCAGACGCAGTTGAAACTTCAACAGAAACAAACGAACAGGAAGTAGAAACAAGTTAAACTTTTTTAAACAAAACGTAGACAGACCCGAAAGGGCCGGAAAGTTCAGAGGAAATAACAAATGGCAGCTGAAACACAAGTACTAGTAGATAACGAAAAAAAATATATCGCGAAATTCTTTTCCGATGCATCAGAATCGGATGTTAAGAAAGTAGATCTATCGACCCTTTCTTGGGCAAAACATACAATCACACTTTCTGGTGCTGCAAGTCCAAATTTTAAAATTGGTGAAGTATTGACAGTCGGAGCAGAGAAATATCTGGTCACGGGATTTACTGCAGGAGCATCAACGGTAGAAGTAGTTGGATGGGATAATACGAATAAAAAAGCAACCGCAATTGATGCAAGTTCATCTAATGGAGATGCTGTTTCGGGTGGAGTTTCTGGAAATAATACAAGAACGTATTCAAGTATCGCTGAACAAGATTTCAATGTTTTAGTAACTAAAATAATGTGGATATGTAATGGCCTACAAGTTGCAATTGAATGGGATGGTAGTGGATCAGAAGCATATATTGCGGAATTGATAGCTAATGGTATTTGGTCTATGCCCGCAATGGAATGGCCGGGGATAGGAATAAACGCAAGTGGTGATTCCGGCGATGTTTTAGGGGATATCCAATTTTCCACAACAGGTCACGCATCTGGTGATTCTTATACAGTCATAATGGAATTGAAGAAACAATCGGGTTATGATATTCCAGCATACGAACAAAATAATATACTTGGTTATCCGGTTGATTACTTACTAGGAAATTTCACATAATAGGAGAGATATGAAACTTATATGCGAACAATTAGAGGATGTAGAATTTATATGTGAAACTTCCAAAGCAGGGAAGAAGAATTATTTTATTGAAGGCGTATTCATGCAGGCCAATGTAAAGAACAGAAATGGCCGAGTTTATCCAAAAGAAATTCTGCAAAAAGAAACAAAAAGGTACGAGCAAAATTATATCAAACAAAACAGAGCATTTGGTGAACTTGGCCATCCTGACGGACCAACCGTTAATCTCGAAAGAGTATCACACATGATACAGGAACTTAACGAGGATGGAGACAATTTCGTAGGTCGTGCAAAGATTATGGATACACCTTATGGTAAAATTGTACAGAATTTAATAGATGAAGGTGCTCGTTTAGGCGTTTCATCTAGGGGAATGGGTTCATTAAAACCCATGGGCCGCAACGTTCAACAAGTTCAAGATGATTTTTATCTTGCAACTGCGGCAGATATTGTTGCTGATCCTTCCGCTCCAGCAGCATTTGTTAATGGTATTATGGAAGGAAAAGAATGGGTATGGGATAACGGAATTCTCGATGAACGAGTAGTTGCCCGAATCGAAAAAGAGATGAAAATTACTAATCAAAAGCAATTAGATGAAGTTCAACTAAAAGCCTTTGAAAGTTTTATGTCAAGCTTATAAAATTACTAAATAATAACAGTAAATACTAATTTAAATTAGATATAGGAGATTTAAATGTCTGAAGAAATTTTGGCTCAAGAGTCTGAAGAAACCGCAGAGGAAGAAATTATTGAATCCTCAGAACAAGATTCTTCAGATGATTTAATAGAAGAAACTGAAGAAGTAGAAGAGGGTAAAACCCCAGAAGCCTCTGTTAAAAAAGAAGAAGATGAAGATTCTGAAGAAGAGGAAGAAGAAGTGAAAAAAGAAGCAGTAAGCGTTCCAAAAACTAAGAATCAAATGTTGAAAAACATTTATGATCAAATTAATGGAATGTTAAAAGGTGATTTAGCTACCAAGTATGAAGATATCATGGCTGCTACTGATCTTTCAATAGTTAAAGAAGAAGAAGAAGAAAAAGAAGAAAAAGTTCGTACTAAAGCAGCAGTAAAAACGGAAGACATTAAAATAGATGTCAAAGATGATGTTGATGCATTAGTACAAGGCGAAGAAGGTCTTACTGAAGATTTTAAAGAAAAAGCCTCAACAATTTTCGAAGCTGCAGTTCAAGCAAAAGTTGTTGAAGAAGTTAATTCCAAAATGGAAGAACTTGAAGCTCAACTGAAATCAGACGCAAGTTCCGAATCTGCAGAATTTGCAAAAGAACTTACAGAAAAGGTCGATGGATATCTGACCTATATTGTAGAAGAGTGGATGAAGGAAAATGAATTGGCAATCGAACGCGGTATCCGTACTGAGTTGGTTGAAGATTTCATGTCTGGATTAAAGACTCTTTTCACAGAACATTACATTGATCTTCCAGAAGAAAAAGTTGACATGGTTGATGACTTATTCACAAAAGTCGAAGACCTTGAAGGACAACTTGACGAGGAAATCAATCGTGGAGTAGAACTCCAAAAAGAATTGTCTCAGTTCAAAAAAGACGATGCCCTCAGAGGTGCTACTAAAGATTTGGCCGATACTGAAACGGAAAAAATCTCTAAGTTAGCAGAAGGTATTGAATATGAGAACGAAGAGCAATACATTGAAAAATTGAATGTACTTAAAGAAAGTTATTTTCCTAAATCTGATGCAGTTACCTCAGAGATCACAGAAGCGGATGAAACAATTGAAGTTTCTGATGAACGGACGGAAGAGAAGCTTAATGAAGACATGCAACATTATACATCAGCGATAAAACGTTATAATTCATAATAATTTTTAATTTTTAATATTAACCTATAGGAGAAAATATGTACCTAGCTGAAGACCTTCAAAAGAAGTGGGCTCCGGTGCTTGGACATGAAGATCTCGCCCCGATTAAAGATAATTATCGGAAGGCTGTAACCGCAGTTCTGTTGGAAAACCAAGAGAAAGCAATGCGAGAACAGGCTAATCAAGAAGGCGGAATCTTTGGAAACTTGCAAGAAGCAGCTCACGCAAATAAGACAGGTGGAAATATCGATTATGTCGATCCTGTTCTGATTTCGTTGGTTCGTAGGGCTATGCCTAATCTTATTGCCTATGATGTTTGTGGTGTTCAGCCGATGACAGGTCCAACCGGACTTATCTTCGCGATGAAAGCTCACTATACATCTCAGGCAGGAGTTGAAGGCGGCCATGACGAAGCCAACACTGACTTTTCCGGTATTGCGGGAACACACTCTGCTAACAGTAACCCAGCAGATGCCAGCATGACAACCGGTACTGGTATGACTACCGCCAACGCAGAATTAATTGGTGACGGAAGTACTTCAAATTATGAAAATTTCCCACAGATGGCATTCGCCATTGACAAAGTAACTGTTACTGCTAAGTCACGTGCACTCAAAGCTGAGTACACAATGGAATTGGCACAGGATCTTAAAGCCGTTCACGGTTTGGATGC
>Ga0208522_1002757_pt1 | contig 10412 bp, 9 predicted proteins | sample ETNtaG_25_FD_185763 | JGI IMG/M metagenome (GOLD analysis project Ga0208522, IMG submission 185763) | Marine microbial and viral communities from oxygen minimum zone, Eastern Pacific Ocean - ETNP201302SV86 (SPAdes) (version 2) | ecosystem: Environmental > Aquatic > Marine > Oceanic ... | reverse complement strand
TGAGAAGCCCATGCTTGCTGCAAATAAATATACCCAATAGTAGTCATTCCAGTTCAGTTGGGTTTTACCAAGAAAATCTGGCGAAGTTAATTGGGTGGCCATCATTTTCCCTATTGGAAATAGTGCTTTTTCCAGTCCAACAATAAATAAAGCTAGTCCTACCCAAACCATAAAGATGCCAAATAAAGTCTGAGCTAGATTGGGTATTTTCTCTTTGATAATAAATAGCTGAAAGATTAATATCATTCCAATGATAGGGGCTATATCCCAAAACATAGAAATGAAAGATTCAAGGATAATCATAAAACAATCCCAAAAATTAGAACTGCAATAATCGGTGAGAGTGCACAGATTGCAATCATTCCAAATCCGTCAGTAAGCGGATTCCTGCCTCGAATGCTACTCGCTAATCCAACACCCAACGCTGTTACCAAAGGCACTGTAACCGTTGATGTTGTGACTCCACCAGAGTCATAAGCAACACCAACAATCCAATCAGGGGAGACAAATGTAATAACCATCACTAGAACATACCCTGGGATGATCAACCACTGTAAGGGCCAGCCTTTTAAGATTCTTACAACACCGAGCATGACAGACAAACCAACAGCAAGGGCAACGGTCAATCTGAGTTCAAGTGAATATTTATTGATAGCCAACTCATTGTTTTCAATAATGCCACCAATACTAGCAACAATTGCAGCTTCTTGTGATACAGCCATGAGTGCAGGTTCTGCTATGGATGATCCAAAGCCAAGTGCAAAAGAGAACAATAGCAACCAAAACAATGAACCTTTGTTTACAAAAGAATGGGCAAGATTCTCTCCTATAGGGAAAAGTCCCAACCTAAGACCAGAAACAAAAAAGGTCAAACCAAGAAGAATTGACAAGGTTCCTAAAAGTATGACGCCTATTTCAGGAATGGCTTGCTTAAGCACTATTATTTGGAAAAAAGCGACTACTAAAACAATTGGAAGTAAGTCTTTGCAGCTTTCGAGCAAGTTATTCGCAAGCCTTCTAAGCACTTCATCCATATCTGTTTTGCTTTCCTAATTGTTTCATCTATTATAAACCTGCTAGAGGTAGTTCGAAGCTCTCTTGCACTTTGTTTATAATGGATTGTGTAAGCCAATAACTCTCTCATGATATGACTCCAATTGTTTTAATTAATGGTGTACAGCAATCTAAGATTAGTATCTTTAATCGCAACATACAGTTCGGAGACGGGTTGTTTGAAACTTGTGTAGTTGAAAATAAAAAAATACTTTTTTGGGTAAATCATTTTGCTCGCCTGAATAGAGGTTGTGAACAGCTAAAAATAAGCAACTTTGATGAGTCAATTTGGTTAAGTGATGTTAAAAAAGCAATATCTTTATGCAGTTACGATCGCTGCGTTGTTAAGTTGATTCTCTCTCGTGGAGATTCACTAAGAGGTTATGGTTTCAAGGATGATATTAAGCCAGTTCGTGCTGTTATTGTCTCAGAATTACAAAAAGCCACCTTTAATAACTCATTTTCTCTAGAGTATTGCCAAAGTGGCTATGATTCGAATCCAAAATTGGCAGGAATAAAGCACTGCAATCGATTAGAGCAAGTATTGGCTCGAGCAGGCTTAAAAAGTGACGAAGGAATTATGTTGGATGAAAATCATAACGTTATATCAGTAACTCAAGGCAATATTTATGCAATTCATGACAATATACTGATTACCCCGAAATTGGACAAATGTGGAGTAGAAGGTACTCGACGAGCCGTTATTTTGGATTTAGCTAAACTTCTAGGCATTAAGGTAAAGGTTGACACTCTTTCTATCAAGGAATTGGACCAAGCTGATGAAGTTTTTATCTCTAATAGTATTATAGGAATTCAGTTCATCAGTCAGATAGGAGATATTGGTCTTGGTAATAATTCAATAACAAAGAAAATTAAAGATGCCTTTAAGAAAAAGACCGAAGACAGTAATTCTTGGCAATGCATTTAGCAACAATAAATAAAACTTATTCAAGATTATTGGCTTTGGTCATTCTCTTACTGATCAGTATTTGGATCTGGACTTCAAAGGATGTGCTCGTCAAAGAAAAACAAATCTATCAGGTCAATCATGGCGCATCGATAGGTACTGTTGCTAAAGACTTAGGCGCTAAAAAATGGATCAATTCTGAACTTTTTTTTAATTCATTAAGCAAGCTTATTGGAGCCAATCAAAAACTTCAATCAGGCTATTATCAAATTGACCCTAATATGAGTGTTTTGAATTTTCTTGAGAATATTTCAAGTGGCAATGTGATCACTACGAAGGTAACACTTATAGAAGGAAAGACACTGAATCATTACTTTGAACAGTTGAGTTCAGATTCAAGCCTGAGATCGGAAGATACACTTGAAGAAATTATGCAATCTCTTGGTATTGCGGGACCGTATGACGGTTGGTTTTATCCTGAAACTTATCAGTTTAATTATGGTGAAAGTGTCAGAAATGTCTTGGCGAGGTCGTTTCAAGTGATGCAAGAAAAGGTCAATGAGTTATGGGACGATAGAGCTAATAATCTTCCATTCAAATCTCCCTACGAGGCGATAATTTTGGCTTCTCTGATCGAGAAAGAGACGGCACTTGATCAAGAAAAGTCTTTAATTTCCGGTGTATTTATTCGCAGATTAGAGAAAGGGATGCGCCTTCAAACCGATCCAACAGTTATTTATGCCTTGGGTGATTCATATAAAGCGCCACTCAAGAAAAGTGATTTAAAAGTCGATAGTTTATATAACACATACAAATACAATGGCTTGCCACCAGGTGCGATTTCTTCAGTAGGTTATGAATCTTTGTATGCGGCATTTCATCCAGATGAAGGTAACGATTTATACTTTGTTTCAAAAAAGGATGGTAGTCATGCATTTGCATCAAATTACGAAGAGCATAAAGACAATATCAAGAGGTATTCAAATAATATCTAGTCTAAAATTAGGGTTATGAAAAAGGGAAAGTTTATCACCATAGATGGAGTCGAAGGTGCGGGTAAAAGTACTCAAATTGCTTTTATTTGTGACTATCTGCATCGAAAAGGTATCGATGTTGTAAAAACTCGTGAGCCGGGTGGAACTGATTTAGGAGAAAAAATACGATCTCTATTGCTGGGCCTTGATAACGAGGGAATGCACAGTGATACAGAGTTATTGCTAATGTTTAGCTCACGCAATGAACTCATACAAAACAAAATCAAGCCTGCTTTAGATGCCGGCAAGTGGGTCGTTAGTGACCGCTTTACAGATGCATCATTCGCCTACCAAGGTGGTGGCAGAGAACTCAATTTAGACCGCATTTCCGAGCTTGAATCCTGGGTTCAGGGCAAGTTTCAAGCGGATTTGACATTGTTGTTGGATGTGGGTGTTGATATCGGCATGACTAGAATTGAATCTCGAAAATCAAAAGATCGCATTGAAAAAGAAGAGCGTGATTTTTTTGAGCGAGTCAGGTCTGTATTTGTTGATAGGTCGAAGCTCTATCCTGAACGCATTAAATTAATTGACGCTTCTCAGTCAATTGAGCAGGTCCAGCAACAAATTCAATTATTCATAGAGGCTCTATGATTTTGCCTTGGCATCAGAGTGCGTTTTCAGAGCTCAGAAAAATGATTGATCAAAATCATCTGCCGCATGCACTATTAATTACTGGTGTTGAAAAAATCGGTAAATTTGAACTTTCAGAGCAACTTATTCAGACCCTCCTTTGCAAGGATGACTCTTGTGGAGCATGTAGTTATTGTCGAGCTATAAAAAAAGACAATCCAAGAGAGTTGTTGGATCACAGTACCTTGATTCGAAGGTCACATTATCCAAATTTGATTTATTGCTGCGCTGAATTAAATGATTCGGGTGCTCTGTCAAAAGACATTAGAGTAGATCAGGTTCGTGCATTCTGTGAATCTTTAGGCAAGACGGCAGAAGAACTCCAGATTGGGATGATTTTCTATGCAGATCAAATGAATACGAATGCAGCCAATAGCCTTTTAAAGACTTTAGAGGAGCCACGTGATAATACCCTTATTATTCTGTTGGCCCATAAGTCAAGTACGCTTCCGGCTACAATACTTTCTCGATGTCAGACCGTTCATATTGGTCAAACATATAGTGAAGAGAGTGTGAAGTGGTTATCGCAGCAGATTGATGAAGCTACTCGGGATGATTTTGATGCAGTTCAATTATTAGAGAGTGCCCATGGCGTTCCATTTAAGGCAGTTGAAGATCTTCAAGGAGATTATTTTCTTCAGTATCAAAATTGGCAAAATCTTTTATTGGAGATAGCACTCAATCCATCAAAGGCTACTGAAACTGAAATATTTGACGGTAATGAACTACAAGTTTTGAGCTGTCTGCAGCAACTAGTGACTGAAGGCATAAGGATAAAGGCAATTAAACGTGAGGGCGCTCAACTGGAACTGAATAAAATTATCACGAAGACACCCGCTAGCCACCTGTTCAAATTATTGGATGACATTGGTCGTGCGATTTCAATGTCACAAACGACTGTAAATATAAAATTATTATTGGATAATATCCTCATTGTTTGGTCACATATTACCCACTTAAAAAAGTATCCAATCATTATTAATTCACAGGACATTTAATGGATCGATCATCGACTTTATTCAATGAGGCGAAAAATTATATTCCCGGCGGAGTTAATTCCCCGGTTCGTGCCTTTAAAGGTGTCGGGGGAGAGCCTATCTATTTTGAGCGAGGTGAAGGGGCCTATCTTTATGATGTAGATGGGAATGAATATATTGATTACGTTGGCTCCTGGGGGCCAATGATTTTGGGACATTCGAATCTATCTATTGTTGATGCTGTTAGGACTGAATTGGATAAGGGCCTAGGTTTTGGTGCTCCCACCGAGATTGAGACATCGCTTGCAAAAAAAATTTGTCAATTGATGCCTTCTATCGAACTGGTGCGTATGGTTAGCTCAGGTACCGAGGCAACTATGAGTGCTATCCGGTTGGCTCGCGGTTATACAAAACGCGACAAAATTGTAAAGTTTGAAGGCTGTTACCATGGACATTCTGATTCTTTATTGGTGAAGGCTGGCTCAGGTGCGCTCACTTTAGGTGTGCCTACCTCGCCAGGTGTTCCAAATGATTTGGCGAAACACACCTTGACGCTTGAATACAACAATTTGGATTCTGTCAAAGCGCTGTTTTCAAAGATGGGCGAGGAGATTGGATGCATTATTGTTGAGCCTGTGGCAGGCAATATGAATTGTATACCCCCCAAGGAAGGATTTCTTCAGGGTCTACGCAAACTTTGCGATGATTACGGCAGTTTGCTTATCTTCGATGAGGTGATGACAGGCTTTCGTGTTGCGCTAGGTGGCGCACAGGCCTACTACGGAGTTAAGCCTGACCTTACAACCTTAGGCAAAGTGATTGGTGGAGGTTTGCCTGTTGCAGCTTTTGGTGGTCGCCATGAAGTCATGAACGAGATAGCGCCTCTTGGTCCTGTGTATCAGGCAGGAACACTTTCGGGCAATCCATTGTCTATGGCTTCGGGCCTTGCGATGCTTAGTGTTATAGAGGCGGATGATTCGTTTTATCAAAACTTGAGTGAGAGTACGGAGTATTTGGTCAATGGTATTGTGGCTGCTGCCAATACGAACAATGTTCCAATGACAAGCAATAACGTTGGCGGGATGTTCGGGCTATTCTTTAGCTCAGAAGAAAAAGTAACTAATTTTTCTCAAGCCTCTAATTGTGATATTGAGTCATTCAAGAAGTTTTATAAATCAATGATAAGACAGGGGGTTTATTTTGCACCTTCAGCTTATGAGTGTGGTTTTCTTTCAGCTGCACATACTAAAAATGAGCTTGATCAAACGATCAATGCTGCACTAACTGCTTTTTCGGAATTATGAGTTTAGTTAATGCGAGCTCTGAGTTATTAGCTGCAAATGAGCGCCTCGCCTCTTATCAGAATAATATTACAGTTTTTGGCTCGGCAAGAATAAAGGATACGGACCCTTTATATCAAAAGGCTTATGAGCTCGGAAAGGCATTGTCAGATGCGGGTTACAATGTTTTTACTGGAGCTGGCCCGGGAATCATGGAAGCGACTAGTAAGGGCGCTTATGAAGGAAAGTCTAAAAGCATTGGCCTTAATATTGACTTGCCTCAAGAGCAATATTCTAATCCTTATCTGGATGAAGTCATAACCTTCGAGTATTTTTTTTCGCGAAAAGTGATGCTGGTTAAGAATGCCAGCGCCTGTGTTTGTTTTCCTGGTGGCTATGGGACGGTTGATGAATTGACGGAAGTATTAACTTTGCTGCAGACTCAGAAAATGAAACCGATACCGTTAATTTTATACGGTTCAAGTTTTTGGAAACCTTTGCTATTATGGTTTGAAACATTAGTTGATAAGGGATATGTAAATAGAGAGCATCTGGAGTTGATCAAGGTGGTTGATTCAAGCGATGAGACTGTTAGTATCGTAGGGGAGAGTATATGTCTTTAGCTATTTTTGATTTAGATAACACCCTAATTGGTGGGGATAGTGACTTCTTGTGGGGTGAATTTATAGGTGAAGAGGGTATAGTTGATGCCAACGCTTATCGTAAAAAGAATGAATATTTCTACCAGCAATACGATTTAGGGACATTGGACATCTATGCTTGGCTAGAGTTTTGTCTAGAACCGCTTACACGTTATTCTATGACAGAGCTCCAAGAACTTCATCATCGATTTATGATTCAAAAAATCGAGCCTATTCTGTTAGACAAAGCTCAAAATTGCATTAATCGACATAAAGAAAGAGGTGACACTGTTCTTGTTATTACAGCATCAACCAGTTTTGTTACTGCGCCGATTGTCAAGAAATATGGGATTAACCATTTGCTTGCTACAGAGCCCGAAATTAAAGGGGGTCGTTATACAGGGGGAGTGTCGGGTATGCCGTGTTTTCAAGCGGGAAAAATTGATAAACTGATGCCCTGGCTTCAAAAAAATGAAGAGACATTAACCGGATCAACCTTTTATTCTGATTCCCACAACGACCTTCCACTTTTGGAGCTGGTCGACAATCCGGTGGCTGTTAATGCCGACAAAATATTAACACAAATTGCCGAAAAGAAAGGTTGGAAGGTCCTGAACTGGAGGTAGTTCATTTTGGGTAATCATGAATGATATAAATTCTGTATACATATAAATAATAAGGATATATAATCAATTTTTGCTTATTCGACTAAATCCAAAAAATTAGTGCGATAAAAAGAACAAAGGAGCGTTATGTCTAGTGATGAATTGCAGGATCTTGATGGCGATTCATTGCTATATTCTTTGCTCTTAGTTTCGAAGCACTTTGGTATTAATACCAATGCCGAATCTCTGACTGCAAGCCTTCCGTTGGTAGATGATAAACTCACACCTGAGCTATTCGTAAGAGCCGCCCAAAGGGTAGGTCTTGTTGTCAAGCTGGTAAAGCGCAAGCTCGATAGAATCTCCCCACTAGTACTCCCTGTTGTTATTAATTTACAGAACAATCGATCTGCTGTGTTACTCTCTATTAAAGGGAAAAATGCAACGCTCTATTTACAAGAAGCCGAGGGCAAGGTTAAAGTTCCACTTAAGGATCTGGAAGATAAATATACAGGAAATTTATTTTTGATCTCTAAAGAGCATGACTTTGATGAGCGTAGCCCTGAACTATTAAATATTCGTTCGAGGCATTGGTTTTGGGGAACCTTGATACGTTCTTGGAGAATTTATCGAGACGTTCTTTTAGCCTCTTTTATGGTGAACATGTTTGCTCTGGCTGGGCCATTATTCATCATGAATGTTTATGACCGTGTCGTTCCTAATAAAGCTATAGAAACCTTATGGGTTTTATCAACAGGGCTCATCGTTATTTATCTTTTTGATTTTGTTATTAAAATGTTGAGGGCTTATTTTGTCGATATAGCTGGCAAAAAGTCCGACCTTTTGCTTTCCTCAACAATCTTCGAGAAAGTTATGGGGATGCGCATGGCTGATCGACCTAAATCGGTAGGCGGGTTCGCTAACAACTTGAAGGATTTTGATACGATTCGAGACTTTATTGCCTCAGCCACTATAACAACTTTGATCGATATTCCTTTTGCCATTCTCTTTATTTTTGTCATCTATTATTTTGCAGGAAGTCTGGCCTATATTCCTATAATCAGTGTTGGTCTGGTTATCTTCTATTCACTAATTATTCAGCCTTTATTAAGAGGCTCTGTGGACAAGACAATGAGAGCCACGTCGCAGAAGCATGCCAATCTGATTGAAGGATTAAGCTCATTGGAGACAGTCAAAACATTGGGTCTACAGGGGAGTATGCAGCGCAAATGGGAAAGTATCACAGGCTATATCGCCGAATGGAATATAAAGTCAAGACTGATCGCTAACTCCAGCATGATCTTTTCACAACTCGTTCAACAGGGCACAACTATTGCCATCGTGGTTGCAGGAGTTTACGCCATATCAGAGGGTACACTCAGTTTGGGCGGACTCATTGCAGCGGTTATGATTACAAATAGGATAGCAGGTCCAATGACCCAAGCCTCAAGTATTTTTACCAAGTACTATCATGCTAAAGCTGCACTTAGAACCTTAGATGGAATTATGCAGCAAGACGATGAGCGCAAAGCGAGTACAAAATATATTCAGCCTAAACATTTTGATGGAAGCGTGTCGTTTGATAAAGTCAATTTTACTTACCCTGGCGAGAAGAAAAGCGCGCTAACAGACTTATCATTTGAAATAAATCCAGGAGACCACCTTGCCATATTAGGACCTGTCGGATCAGGTAAATCGAGCATCTTGAAATTATTACTAAAATTGTATGATGCAGATTCTGGGGAGATAAGAATTGATGACTTAGATATCAATCAGATTGATCCTTTTGAGCTAAGAAAAAATATCAGCTATGTCAATCAATCACCCATCCTTTTTTATGGAACCCTGAGAGAAAACATTATCTGTTCAAAACCCCTGGCAACAGACGAGGAGATTCTCTCGGTTGCAAAAATGTCGGGTTTATCAGGATTCGTTAAAAGCCATCCCCTAGGTTTTGATATGAACGTTGGCGAGGGTGGGGAAAGATTATCAAATGGACAGCGTCAGAGCGTTGCAATTGCTAGAGCTCTGTTATCTGATTCGCGATTCGTTTTGCTAGATGAACCAACAAGTGCAATAGATAATGCAATAGAAAAAGTGTTAAAAGAGAGTCTTTCCTCTTTCACTCAAGGAAAAACCTTAATACTCGTGACGCATCGAAAATCGCTATTGGATTTAGTTGAAAAGATTCTTGTTGTTAGTAATGGCAATCTTGTCAATTTTGGCTCAAAAGAGCAAATCCTGAAAGCTGTCCAGGAGGGAGGCACTGATGCCTAAACAAGCAAAAAAAGATGATTTAGAACTGATGGATCAGCAAGACTTTGCTTTTATTTCGCAAAAAAGCACTGCACTTTTGTTGTCATCCCCCAAGGGAGCCAGAAAATTAATATTAATTATCTTTTTGTTTTTTATTTTTGCTATTTACTGGGCTGCGAATGCACAGGTTGACGAAATCACCAAGGGTGATGGGAAGGTCATTTCATCAAAACAGCTACAGAAATTGCAAAGCCTTGAGGGAGGAATCGTTTCCGAGGTTTTGATAAGTTCTGGAGACAGGATATCAAAAGATGACGTCCTGTTGGTTATTGACGATACGAAATTTAAATCGAATTTAGAGGAAATTAGAAAAAAATTGTTGATACTGGAAGTCCAAAAGCAAAGCCTTTCAAGTGAACTCAAAGACGAGCCATTGGTATTTTCGGCTGATCTGATCAATGAGATTCCAGTTATTGCACAGCAAGAGATGGATTTTTTTGCTACCAGGCAAGAGGGAAAAGAATCGATAGAGCTGATTTACGAAAACCGCATCGAGAAACTTGATAATAATTTTGCTGAATTCAGCGGAAAAGCCGACAACCTGAGGAAAAAATTAGAACTGGCCGAAAAAGAGCTTGAGGAAATTAGAAAAAAATTGTTGATACTGGAAGCCCAAAAAGAAAGCTTTTCAAGTGAACTCAAAGACGAGCCATTGGTATTTTCGGCTGATCTGATCAATGAGATTCCAGTTATTACACAGCAAGAGATGGATTTTTTCGCCACTAGAGAGAAGGAAAAGGAGTCGATAGAGCTGACCTACGAAAACCGCATCGAGAAACTTGATAATAATTTTGCTGAATTCAGCGGAAAAGCCGACAACCTGAGGAAAAATTTAAAGCTGGCCGAAGAAGAGCTCGAAATATATAGATCTTTGCAAAATAAGGATTTGGTGTCTAAAGTCGAATTGATCGCTCTAGAGAAAGAGTTAAATAATATTGAAGGACAATTGTTTGAGGCTGAAATCAAAGC
>Ga0208522_1002755_pt1 | contig 10426 bp, 4 predicted proteins | sample ETNtaG_25_FD_185763 | JGI IMG/M metagenome (GOLD analysis project Ga0208522, IMG submission 185763) | Marine microbial and viral communities from oxygen minimum zone, Eastern Pacific Ocean - ETNP201302SV86 (SPAdes) (version 2) | ecosystem: Environmental > Aquatic > Marine > Oceanic ... | reverse complement strand
GTGGAAATAAAGTGCGGGGGTCGCATAGTCTGGCCAATTGCGTCGGACTCAAAATCCGATCCTTAGTGGTACGTGGGTTCGAATCCCTCCCCCCGCACCATTTTCACAACTTAATTTGACACCTTTTGACTATTTTTCCTTCTATACAATGTTGTTTTACTATATCCTTAACATCTTTTTCTGGGTCTGTTATTCTATACCAGACTCCTTCAGGGTACACTACTACAGTAGGTCCTTGTTCACAAAAATCAAGACATCCGGCCTTATTGGCCCGAACTTTACCATTTAATTTATGGTTGACAATCTCTTGTTTGAATCTAATTCTTATGCCATTTCCACCTTTGTCATGACAACATTCTCTAGGCTGCTCTTCATCCCGTTTATTTTCACATATGAATATATGGTGTCCAAAACCAGGTTCAGTTCTTCCTTTTGGATCTTTCATCTTAATCCCTCTTTCCACATTTTGTGAAAAGTCAAATCATTAGTTAGTTCTGGGTGAAAAGTTAAAGCCATATTTTTTCCTTCTATACATCCTACTATTTCTTTTCCTCTCCATGCTATTGCAGTAGCTTTGTTTCCTAAAGATGTGATTGCAGGAGCTCTTATGAAAACGCCATTGAACGCATCTTTGTTTTCTAGAGTAACACTAGCTTCAAAAGAATCCTTTTGCCGCCCATAATAATTTCGATTGATTTCAATATCCATCTTTCCAAAGGTTTCATCATCACATTTACCTAATAGGATTGCACCTGCACAGGTTCCCATTATAGGGACGTCCATTTCTTTAATTATTTTCCACAATCCTGAATTTTTCAGCAGTTTCCTCAAAGTGGTTGATTCTCCGCCAGGCATTATCAAACCTTGAATTCCTTTTAGATCATTTGGTTCTCTCACTTCAATTATATTCACCCCCAAATTACGCATACTTATTTTATGCTCAGATACTGCACCTTGAAGAGCCAGCAACCCAACTTTCATTAATGGGTTATTATTTGGTCTTAAAAGAAGTTTCATCTACAAATTAAATGCCAAGCTTTATAATAGATTCGCGTCATGGTAGGTACCCTTCAATGGGCATCGTCTCATTGATACAAGGACTCAACCAAGGTGTGTACATATGCAAAAAACTCATAATGTAAGCAAGAAAAATTGGGCTGCAAAGCTAATGGCTATTGTAGTCGTCGTGTCTATGGTCGCAAGCACTCTCGTGCTATTCGCTCCAGAGGCATCGGCAAGAACCGGAAGTGATTCTTACGGTTATACTTTTAAGGATAGTGCCGAATCGGATGGACCTACCTATAGTTGGATTGAAATCGTACCCGCCTTAGGCGGAGATGGTACGTTGCTTATTAGCAGCAGTACTGACGGTGGTCAATCTGCAAAAGATATAGGATTCACCTTTGAATACTACGAGCAGGAATTTTCTACTTGGGGTAATGGTGGAGATAATGGTTATATCAATCTGGGTATGAACGGCATTTCCAATTTATGGACTCCTTACCGCATCCCTTATGCCTCGCTAGGTAACGCGATTATACCTGGGTGGTTTGATGGCGGTTTCTGTAGGGCAAGCAATCCTAATGCAGGTGTTTATTACGACACTGTTGGAACAGCGCCTAACAGACAATTAGTTGTCCAATATCAAGATCAAGGAGCATGGTATCCTTCAGTTTACCAATGTCCAGGTGCAGCAGCAGCTAATGCTTTGACTTGGCAGGTTATTTTGAATGAAGGAAGCAATGTAATTACTATGCAGTACAAAGATGCTAATGGTGGTTATTCTAGTGATAACGAATGGCTTACAGCAGGAATTCAGGGTAAACCTGGCGGTAGTGGTGACTTAGTAGGTCTAGAATATGTGTACAGAAGATCACCTTCAGCTATTTCAGATAGCACTGCAGTATCTTTCTTCCCACCCCCACCTCCAAAGAATGACCTCAGATTGAAGTCACCTTCAGTTCCTGACCCGATGTCATTAGCTGATGATAATCACCTTGCAGCAACTGTTTCCAATCATGGAAAGAATTGTGAACCTGTAAGTACCTGTGACGCACAGCCTGAAACAGGTATCGAGGTTTCAGCCTCGATTTTCTCAATTAAGGAAACTGTAAACGAGTATGATTTCGATGCCGGTGATGGCGGAGGCTTCACGCATGATGCAGTTCAGGGAGGAGATGGATGGACTACTGATGCTAATGATGGTAAAGGTAATCACAATTATGGTGACGAAGGTGGCCCAGATGATGGCGCATGGTCTTCAGGCCGTAAATCAACAACACTCGGTGGACTTTTCAATGATAATAATAAATTGTATTTTGATGGAACAAATATCTTAGTTGCAGATAAAGGATCAGACAGTATCAAGAAGATAACTGTAAGTGATAATAGTGTAGATACAGTTATAACTACGAGCTACGCGAACCTCAATGATGTACTAGATGTTACAGATGATGGAACTTACTATTACACTTTGGCTAGACCATCAGGAACTTATGGCTATCAGACAAAAGTCTGTAAATGGTTAATATCTAATCCAACCAGTCCAACATGTAACACAACTAGTGCAAGATATGGAACATCGTTAACAGAATATGGCGGTCAACTATATGTTTTACAAACACAGTACAGTGCATCTTATCGTAAAGTAATAATTATAGACACAGATGATATGGGTGGAGCAGGTAGCTTTGCTTATTCAAGTGGAGTGTCAGCATCTTACTATGCACAAGGAATAAGGGCAGATGAGAGTACAGGTGATTTGTACATAGTATACCGTGATTTTTATGGCCGTATTAGGCAATATGAGAGATCAGGTAGTGGTACCTACTCAGCTACAAGTTATACACAAGTTTATACTTACGCTAGATACAGTAATGACTTAGCTATTACTGATGACTATGTTTACACAAGTGGATACTACTATTCCGCCTATTATGGTGGAGTAAAGAAGTATGCAACTGGTGCAACATCAGCAAGTACTATTATTAGTTCGTTTGTAGGCGCTAATACTTATCATGGAGGAATAGCTGTATCATCCGCTGGAGATGTCTATATTTCAAGTAATTATGCATATAATTACTATAGTTTCTTCAACAATGATGATAAAATTTGGATACATGAAAAGAGTTCTTCAGGAACATACAGTGGTACCCCAACATCAACATTGGGACCAAATCCACCTAGTATGAGTTATCTAAGCACTCCATCAATAGACACATCTAATGCAATAGGTATGGTTATGGATTTCAAAGTTTCACATCAGTTTTACTATATGTATGAAGGAGCATACCTAGAATCTTCAGTAGATGGCGGTACTACTTGGGCACACGTACCTGACGCACTTTTCACAAAAGGCGGGTATTATGGTACTACGTACAACACATATAATAACCCAATATTTACATCATCAAATAATAGAGATGCGTGGACTTATTATAATATAAATCAAGCATATACATACAATACCCACGATTCACCATGGAAGGCTCAACAAGTTAACTTGGATTCCTTCATTGGTTTCAGTGATGTAAAATTCCGTTGGTTAGTAGGTTTTAATCAATTTGATAACACATACTACTACGACTCTTACTTCAGGTTAGATGACGTAGTAACTACTGTAAAAGAAGCAGATACAACGTATGCTACTGAAACTCAACCTATAGCATCCTTAGGTTTTAAGGAAACAGCAACAGTTGATTTCTTTACAACGGCAGGAAATGAGTTCAACCCAGCAGCAGAAGGTCTGAAGGTTGGTCAGAAACTGGCTATCACTATCAAAATAGCTGATAATGGTGGCGATGAGGATATGTCCAATAATCAAATTGTTGTTTTCAGAGAAGTAAAATTTGTTATTTTCGCAGATGACTTTGAAGATGGAACTATAGATAATTGGGAAACAGGCAAAATCAGATACGGCTCAGGAGATACTTGGGACGTTCGTGGCCGTGATGCTAATGCAGGTTCATCGTATTCAATGGATAGCGGTTATAGAACCCAAGCTGCAGTTCCGGCAGATAATTACGTATCAACACCAAATTTGGATTTAACTCTTCCAGTTGAAGCTGAATTGCAGATGATGATGTCTTTCTATGCGTACTACACGTACGACGGTTATCAAGTTCAGGTATCGGATGATGGTGGAGATTCATGGTCTATCCTAAAACCTAAACAAGCCGATGAAAGGCAGTATGCCACAATTTACAACTATGCGTATTACGCTAACCCACTACGTGGTGAACCAGGTTATTCAAGCTATGGAACAACGACTGGATTCACTTACACACCAGATCCTCAGGGATGGCTCAAAGCTACATTTGATTTGACTCCATTCTGTGGAAAGAATGAGGTAAAAGTCCGATTCGTAACGGGTTGGTCAACTTTGAATCAAAATTACCCATATTACGAATCATTCTTCCGTTTAGATGACGTAGCAGTTACAGGACTTGTGTACACCAATAATGTAGGTCTAACTGGTTTTGATTTGCCAGACCCATTAGGTGTTGATTCCACAGTTCGTGTAGAGTCTACTATCATCAATGCAGGTATCAATCCTCAAACCTCAGGTGCAGCAACAGTAAGACTGCAGTTGGGACCAATGGGATTGGAAACATACGACAGTTCAGATGATTTGGAAAGCTATGCTAACGAAGCAGCAGCAACGGCAGCAGGCTGGTCAACTGATGAAACATGTGGTGATGGCAGTTGTCCTAACTGGGGCTACTATGGCGGAGATCCAGGTTTCGTTCTAAACACCGATGAAGGTGATGGGGATGAGACTAATGCATGGGGTCCAGATGGTGGCGAATTCCAGATGTATTATGATGGCGGTAGTGCAGAAGTAGAAACTGCACCTCTAGATTTCACAGACACTTCAAGTGATTTGAGGCTGGCTATGAAACACAGGTACAATTTCGACTACTATGCAGGTTACACCTCATATAATGGAGGACAAGTACAAATCTCAACCGATGGTGGTTCTGAGTGGCTTACATTCTACCCAGAGGGTGGATATACTGGAACTATGTACAACTATGCAGGTTACGGTAACCCATTGTACAACCAACAAGGGTTTGTTCACTGTGGAGACTGTAATGGCGTGTCCGGAGCAGCTCAGGATGATCAGGATAAGTACATTACATCATACTTCGATATGGCACCTTACGTTGGCATGACTGATGTTAGGTTGAAATTCATTGTAGGAATGTACGCCTATCAATGGCCTGGTGACGGTGAGCACTGGCACATCGATTCATTGTCTTTCACAGGAACGGGTATGCAATCAGTTGCATTTGAACAAACATGGGCTATTTCTGGCAGTGGTGCCGGTGGCTCTTTTGTTAGCGGTGAATCACAGACAGTTGGACTAGATTATTACTTCCAAGTTCCAGGCGAGTACAAGATTGTATTCGATACATGGATAGGATCACATGGTTCAGGAATTGATGAGTTTGCTGGCGATAACGTCGCTGCTCTTGCTAGAGAAACCATGTTTACAATAGTAGGAACTACTGCAGACGAGACACCTCTAACAGCTAAAAATAATGAAGAGAATGAGAGACATTATTCAAGTGGTTGGTACTCAGTTAAAGATGGTGGACCTAAGGGAAGTTTCCAGTGGATGCCATCTGCAACAGCTTCTAGTGAAACTAGTGATTCATCACCAGTATGGGATGCAGGTGAAGATGTGTATGGTCAAGCATACAATGGTGACGATACTAGTTTGACTTCACCAGTATTCGATCTTTCAACAGCTTCAGCAGCTAAGTTAGTATTCAAGCACAAGTACTCATTCTATGGATTTGAGTATCCTTATGCTAGCTACTACTATGACGGTGGCCGAGTTGAGATTAGTACTGACGGTGGAGAAAATTGGGCAGGATTGAACCCAACATCAGGTCAGGGATATGGTGGAGCAGTATACAACTACGCCTACTATGGAAATCCATTAATTAATCAACAAGCTTTCGTTATGCAATCAGGTGGTTGGGTAGAGACGCAGTGTAGATTAGATTCGTACACTGGTGCAGGATTTGACAATGTTCAAATTAGACTCCGCTTGGGTGGTGCTTTCTTGAATAGTGCAGGACAGACCTCTTGGCAGATTGATGATATAGGAGTTTACGGTCTTGGTTTCGACCTTGCCCAGACTTCTGAATCAAGTCCATATACTTTGGAAGTTGGAGAAGGATTTACAATGTCTACTTCTTTCAAGAATCAAGGAAAGGGTGACTTGGGACCAACAGGTCCAATCAGTGCAGCCTATGCATACGCATATGTGAATGACATGAGCGGCAACGAACTTTGGTCTGACTCAGAATCTATTGGAACTTTAGCTATGGCTTACTACGATGCATCTGGTAACACATATGCAGGTGAAGCATCCGCAGTTCATGACTTTGCATTCCCAGGAATGACTGCTGCAGGATTATACACTGCAGGAGTAAAGGTAGCAGATGCTAATGGTGATACCTTAGCTGATTTGTTTATGGCTAACAATGATGAAAACCACATGTTAATTGTCGGTAAGAGCGCAGATATGGGCACTCCACTATTAACTGGCGGATCAAATTGGGCAGCCAGCACTAATACACCATCAACAGTAGGTGATGGCGCTATAGGTGTATCTTGGGATCAAACCGGTGTTGCAACTGATACATTATCAGTAAGCATTGCTGGACAAGCTGGAGGATTTGCTCCTGACGCACCAAGTGTTCAGATAGGTACTACAGTCACATGGACTAATGATGACACAATAACTCACACAGTAACAGATAAAGAAGCACAGTTCGATTCATTCGATATTGGTACTGGTGAGAGTTGGTCATTAACTTTCACTGAAGTCGGTGTCTACAACTATTACTGTAAGTTCCATCCATTGATGGAAGGTTCAGTAACTGTTCTTTCTTCACAGTCAGCTGATGAGCAAGCCAGAACAGGTTACATCGATGTTTGGTCTGCAACAGCTTACTTGGTATTCTGGGCTAACCATGATATGTCTCTAGATAGTGAAATCACAGTATATGCTCAGAAGAAGGGTTCATCTTTGGACGATGCAGATACTCTAGGACTATGGGGAGCAAATGGATTCACGATAATGGATGGTTCAGACCATTCAGAAGTTGGTGATTCAGTAACTGGTAACTCTGGTGGCTGGAACCCATACTACGTCTCATTGGATTCACAGAAACTCGGATACAACAGTCTTGATTACGACCCAGCAGATGACAACGCATACTCGTTTGTCTTCCGTGCAAGGGGAGTTGAAGGATCAGTTGACATTGGTGGTGTTGAAGTCGTTAGAACTCTTGACACTGGATTCTTCTTAACGAAGGATGACGTCGGTCAATTAACGTATGATATATTCCCAAGTTTAGCAGTCGAAATAGATTACTTCGCTAAGAATATTGGTACAGTTGACAACACATTCCGTATGACTCCAGAATTGGAAGCTCAAGGTAAAGCCTATGATGGTGCAGCCTTTGATATTTCAATTAATGTCATGATGAATGGTAATACTTTCGAAGATATTACTGCATCACTGAATGATGATGGCACCTGGACACACGAATTCGACATGAGCCCAGATGATGAAGCAATGATTACAGTTCGCTTCGGTGCTCCAGATTATGACCAAGAAGCAGGGGAACCAGCAGGTAACCGCAAATTTGATGTCATAGTCAATGGATACGATACAGGAAGCGATGAGGCTATCAGAGAACCAGTTGCGGCAACACTGTTCATTAAACCATCACAATTCGTGCTTGGTGAGATGACTTTTGACCGTAGTGGTGTAATCGAGGGAGATCCTTTAGCTATCACAGTTAAGGCATGGAATGAGGGTAACTACGCATCTGATGTGTTAGTGGTCTTCTACGTCATGGACTCTAGTGGTGATGCATACTCTACTCCAGATGGAGTAAAGCGTATGACTCGAGTAGCTTCAACAACCGTACCGCTAATGGCACCTAAGCCTGTAATGGAGAATGATGGCATCTGGCAGACTTGGTATTATGCAACAGCAACATGGGAAGAATCATACATACCTGGATCAACCGTCCAAGAATTTGAAACGGTTGACATATATGCAATGATTAACCCAGATGCAGAAGAGCAGGATGTCAATGCTGGAGTTAAGACTCAAGACGAGTACCTTAATCAGAAAGATGATAATGATGCAGCTGGCGATATTGCAGTTGTCAAGAATAAGGCATCTACTCCATCTTTCGCAGTTGGACTCATTGGTCTTTCAGTAGCGGCCTTAGTAGCGTCTGTTGGCGCTTCTCTTCGTAGAGAAGAAGAATAGACGAAATAAGTCAATGAAGGAGGGAGAGGGCTTCGTGCCTTCTCCTATCCGATCATGGAAAGCCCAGCGTCAGCTTTAATTCTATAAGCGACCAGTCCACAGTATGTCTGAACCAGTGTCTTCACTAGGGACTTTGATTCTAATCTTGGTTGGAATTTTGGTAACCTTCTATTGTAGACGCAATGGGTTTATGGTTTCGCAGTCTTTGGTATTCATCAACTTTAGCGTGTTCGCTACATGGTGGATATTATTCCTGCTTAATCCCAGTCTGGCAATTCAAGCATTTATTGCTTTAGGGTTTCAGCCAATATATCTTGAATCACCAGGATTTGAGCTATTGACGCTGATAAGTGCTATGTTTATGCATGGAGGTCCTATGCATTTGTTGATGAATATGCTGATTCTGATTCTATTAGGTGTTCCTTTTGAGGATCGTATAGGCTCTCGTTCATTCTTGAAGATTTATTTCATCAGTGGAATCATAGGTTCTACATTGATTGGATTAATTTCAGTATGGAACCAAGGAAATGATCTAGAAACCATCCATATAGGCGCTTCAGGGGCTGTTTTTGGCATAATGGGTGGATTTGTACTGCTATACCCTAGATTGGAGATTCCAATGCTGTTAGGGCCCATATTCATGCATAGAGTTCCAGTATTCCTTTCTACGATTGTTTTTGTTGGAATGGAAACACTTTATGTTGGAATGGGCACAGATGATGGGATTGGACATGGGACCCACATGGCTTCGTTTATCGCGGGTGTTTTTCTAGCACCATATTATTCATCTAAAGATGAGAAATTAGAGCCTCAGGTTAGTGTTGATTTAGAAACATTCACCAAAGTCTTTGAGAAAACAAAAATCGGTAATCATGAATTACAGATGATTAAGGAATCTGACGAACCTGAATTATTAGATGCATGGGTTGAAAAATTTTGGGAGATTCAAAAGTGCCCAGACTGTAATCAACCATTGACTCCTGAAGCGAAATGTTTAGGTTGCAGTAAAAATTTTCTAAATTAAGGATTTACGTAAAGTGAATCATAGAATAAGAACATGAATATAGTAGCTACAATACAAGTAATCACCATCACAGGTAGCCCAACTCGCATCCATTCTTTGGTAGTAATTTTATGACCGCCTCTTTCACTTATTGAAACAGTCATTACATTGGCGCTTGATCCAATAGGCGTTGCATTTCCACCAAAACCACAACCCATTGCTAATGCCCAGTACAATGGTACTACATTCACTGCAGCCATCCCCGTCTCTGGATCAATACTCTTTTCTCCTAATAATTGAATAATAGGAAGCATTGCCGCACAGAAAGGAATATTGTCGACTATAGCTGATGCCACTGCAGCGACCCATATCATAACTATAGCCAATACAACCGGTTCACTTGTAATCGTTCCATCTGGACCAAATCTAGTAAAAATCCAGTCGGCAACAGCATCTAGATGCCCCATATGTTCAAGTGCTCCCACCATTGTAAATAAACCTGCGAAGAATAGTAATGCAGTCCACTCAACTCTTTCAATAACATGATGAACATCTGGTAAACTTAACATCATAGCAATTCCAGCTCCACCTAGTGCAATTGCTGAGATTTCTATGTGTATACCACGAGGATTAAGCACTAGTTCATGTAGAGAAAATAGTATGATTGTGCCAGTTAAGGTCATTAAAGTCTTATTCATCATACCATTATCTTTTATGGCAGCCCATTCGTCTTCATTCAGAACTTCTTCCACGTTTTCAGGCTTTGTTTCTCTCCAATCTTTATAGTAATACCTCATGTAGCCTAATGTAGCTACCCAAGCGAAAAATGTCAATGGTGTTAAATGAGAAATAAAACTATTGAATGTGAATGCAGTGCCTGCGTCGGCAGTAAAGGATGCAATCATAACATTAGGTGGATCTCCAACTAAAGTAGCAACACCTCCTGTATCCGATAGAATTGCTTCAGCAATCAATGGCGGAATTGCACTAATTTTTATCTTATCACATATTTTAATAGTAATCGGTGCAATCAGAATTATAGCCGTTACATTATCAATAACTATTGAAATTAAGGTTGTAAAAGTACCTAAGTAAACTACAAGCATCCAAGGATCTCC
>Ga0208522_1002753_pt1 | contig 10427 bp, 13 predicted proteins | sample ETNtaG_25_FD_185763 | JGI IMG/M metagenome (GOLD analysis project Ga0208522, IMG submission 185763) | Marine microbial and viral communities from oxygen minimum zone, Eastern Pacific Ocean - ETNP201302SV86 (SPAdes) (version 2) | ecosystem: Environmental > Aquatic > Marine > Oceanic ... | reverse complement strand
ACGGTTTTTGCTCTAATAACTACCCCTATCATTGTTCTTCATCTTGGATGGCCTTGGGCATTTTATCTTTTTGGATCTGTAGGTTTCGTATGGTTCTATTTTTGGAATAGATTCGTAACTTCTACTCCCAAAGAACACCCCAATATTTCTCAGGAAGAACTTACTCTTATTGAAAGTGAAGCCCCTACCGTAGAAGAGGCCAAGAAACTTCCTTGGAAAACTTTAATTACCAACAAGCCTCTTTGGGCAATTGGGGTAGCTCACTTTTGCAGTAACTACTCACTTTTTGTTTTTTTGTCTTGGTTGCCGATATTTATAAACCAGGGCCTAGGTGTGGACTTTGCCTCTATAGGCTATCTTGCAATGCTTCCTCATTTAACCTCTTTTATATTTTTAAACCTTGGTGGGCTATTTGGTGACTATTTATTAAAAATGGGATTTAAGACCCTGAGTGTGAGAAAAATCTGTAACACTATTGGATTTGGAGGCGCGGGCGTATGCCTGACATTGATTCCTTCATTTGATACTGTTGGAATAGTTATGGGGCTTATGTGCTTGGGTCAAGCCTTTTCTGGTATGGCAGCTGGAGGTTTTATAGTTAACCATGCTGATATAGGACCAAAATATACAGGAACACTAATGGGAATCACTAATATGATAGGCGCTATTCCAGGTATTATTGGAGTTTATTTAGCAGGCCTTATATTAAATGAGTTTGGTTCCTGGGCAGCAGTTTTCTATGTAGTGGCAGGTGTAACTTTCTTTGGCATGATCTTTTATTTGATCTTTGCAAGTGCAGACAAGCAATTTGATTAAAAGGTTAAAAAAAACCTGTTAACAGTTATAATTTTTCTATGCCAGAAGCGATTCAAACAGATCTATCGGAAAAAGGAGTTTTCTTAATTAGCCTAAACAGGCCTGAAGTTCTTAATGCTATGAACAAGGACTTGATCATGGGCCTTTTAGAAACTATGAATAAAATTAATGATGACCCAAAAGTCAGAGCTGTTGTTATAACAGGAAAAGGTAGAGGTTTTTGTGCAGGAGCAGATCTCGCAAATGGTGGCTGGCCTAACGACAAAAATAACTCTCCCGGTCAAGCGGCTGCGGTTAATATGGAAATAGGATTTAATCCACTTGTTAAAGCCATAACTGGTGGTAATAAACCAGTTATAACTGCTATAAATGGAATCGCTGCTGGAGGTGGTGTTGGTTTAGCACTAAGTGGAGATTTAGTAGTTGCAGCTGAATCAGCTAAATTTAAACTCGTGTTTGGACCTCAATTAGGAATTATCTCGGATGTAGGTTCCTCTTGGTTTGTGCCCCAGTTAATAGGTCGGGCCAGAGCTAATGGTATGGGTTTGTTAGGGGAAGATATTGACGCTAAATTAGCTAAAGAATGGGGTTTGATATGGGATTATTTTCCGGATGATGATCTGCTAGATTCTGCACTCAACTTGGCTAAGAAAATAGCTGATGGACCGATAGCGGGCCTAAAAGCGGTGGTTAAAGCCCATGATCATGCTCTGTCTACGACTCTTGATAAACAACTAGACTATGAGAGAGACACTCAGGAAGTCTTTCTTGATAGAGAAGAATTCAAAGAAGGTGTAAAAGCCTTTATAGAAAAAAGGAAACCTGACTTCAAGTCGATAAAGACTTAGTTTCACAAGCATTGACTTCCATTGATATAAATTCCGACTTAGGTGAATATCGGAATGAAGCGCAATTAACTAATGAACTTAATATTCTTAATTACATTAGCTCTTGTAGCATCGCTTGTGGTGGGCATATAGGAGATTTCAATAGCATTAAAACTATCATTGAGGCTTGTAAGGAATATGGTGTAGCGATAGGGCCTCACCCTTCCTTTCCCGATAAAGAAGGTTTTGGACGCAGAATGATAGACATAGACCTTGGAGATCTAGAAAAATCTATTAGAGAACAGATTGAACTCTTTTTAGAAGTAGCAGATTCTTTATCAACACCAGTAAGTCACATAAAGCTGCACGGTCGACTGTACAACGAAGTAGCTAAAAGTGAAGAATTAAGCAGTTTATTTATAAATTTAATAAATTCTTTTGAAAAGAAATTTTCCATCATCGGACCCGCTAGTTCCCTACTAGGTCAAATGTTGAAAGAAAAAGGTATATCTTTTGTTCCTGAAGCTTTTATTGATCGAGCTTATAAGGAAGATTTAACACTTGTTGATAGAAGCGAGGAAGGATCAATATTAAGTACGGTGGAAGAGCAAGTTAACCAAGCTCGAAGTATAGTTTGTGATCAGAAGATCGTGAGCAATAATAGATCTCTTAAGCTAATAGCCAAAACTCTTTGTATACATGGAGACCACCCAAATTCATTAGAAGTAGCTAAAGCTTTAACAAACATGTTAAAAGAAGAAAAAATTAAGATTCAGGTAAATTGAATAGTGTTGACCGTTTTTATATTTCTGAATTTTCGGAAGACATTTTATTAGTAGAACTAGATCAAGCATTTGAGCATCAAAACAACTCATCTTTTTTCCTCTCTCTTTCTGCATTCCTAAGAAAAAAAACAGATTGGGTAGAGGTAGTAGCCGCAGAAAAATCCATAGCTGTTAAATACGATTATTTAAAAATAACTGACTCTAAAGCCAAAGAGTTAATCCTTAATCAAGTTCATGGGTTCGACTTTAAAGTGGAATCTAAAACAAAAACACTATTGCGGGTTCCTGTTTATTATTCGGATGAATTTGGACTGGATATAGAACAAATTACAAAAACTAAATCTTTGACAAGCGAAGAACTGATTAATCTCCATTCAAATATTGAGTACGAAGTTAAGATGATTGGATTTAATCCAGGTTTTGCTTATCTCGGGGATTTAGATAAAAAGTTAAGAATTCCCAGGTTGTCTAAACCTAGAATTAATCTTTTACCTGGATCAGTTGGTATAGCAGAAAATAGAACAGGTATTTATCCCTTCGGTGGCCCTGGTGGTTGGAACATCTTAGGCAGAACACCCCTGAAACTATTTGATGACAACAAAGAAAATCCCTTCTTAATAAAACAAGATATGCGAGTTAAATTTGATCCAATTACAAAAAAAGAATTTGAAAGTTTTAACTAATAATATTTTATGGGTATTGAGATAATTTCATCAGGATTACAAACTACCATTCAAGACTTGGGTAGAGCTGGTTGGCGACATATGGGAGTTCCTGAATCAGGAGGCGCAGATAAGTTCTCGTTAAAATTAGCTAACTTTATTTTGGGTAAACCTTTCAATTCCCCTGTCCTAGAATGTACCTTAACTGGACCTACCCTTAAATTCTCTTCATCCTACTCTGTGACTATCACAGGAGCAGACATGAATCCTAAGATTAACAATAAAGAAGTAGAGATGAATCAAGTTATTGAAGTGGAACCTAATAATATCCTTTCAATGGATAACTGTTCAAAAGGATGTAGATCTTATATAGCTTTTTCAGAAGATATCTTGTCTGAAGATTTCTTAGGAAGTGCTTCAACCTATTTACCAGCTAAGTTAGGAGGGATTGAAGGCCTTCCATTGAAAGAAGGTTCTGCAATTAATACCAAGCCTTGTAAATTAGAAACTAACTCTCTTACAGAAGTAGGTTTTAAATTAGGTAAACCTTTCGAAAATGAATGGAATATACGAGTGATTAAAGGTCCTGAGAATAATTTAATTAAAGAGACATCAAGGGAAATTATTTTCTCTTCAATTTTTACTGTATCGAATGATTCGAACAGAATGGGTAATAGGCTTATAGGGGTAAAAGTTGATATATCAGATAACAATGAAATGGTCAGCTGTCCCATGGCTCCAGGAACAATTCAGTGCCCTGAGAATGGATTACCAATAATTTTGGGATGTGACTCTCAAACTCTTGGTGGCTATCCTAGAATATTACAAATAGCTGCCACTGACTTGCATCTCATTGGTCAGCTTAGACCCAATGATAGCATTTCTTTTGAGAAGATATCCGTTGATCAAGCACGTAAGGAATTGATGAAACAAAACTCTTTATTCAGTTCTTAGCTCTCAATAATTTCATGTGAACATTCATAACCATCCTTTGATAATATTTGCAATGATTACCCATACACATACAAGATTAGAGCCAACTATAAAGATACGAACAGCAGCTATCTCATCTTCATGCCTCTTGTCATACCCATCTTCAATGCCAAATGAACCTAATGCGTGTTTAACAACTTTGTAGAGCCTTCTCATTCTTAATCTCCATTAATACTCAAAAAAAAATTCGCTTTTTACATCAAATTAATAATTTAGTAAATGATTTTTAGCTCAACTGAAATGATTGCTAGAAAATAGAAAAAAGGATCTGTAATCATTAGTTATTTAAAGATCTAATCGATTTTAGGAATGACTAGAACCGTCTACCCAGTGAATATGCTTTTCTTCTGGTAACTTAATTCCTTCCAAACAACCTAAGTTAACTGAATACTGATCGGGGTCTCTCCTTCTTTGATGATGGGTGTAAACACCACAAATATTACAAAAGAAGTGTTCAGCTATTTTCTTATTCCATTTATAAGATAGTAAAAACTCTTCCCCCTGAATAAGAGAGAACTTTTCTTTAGGGAGAGGTTTCATGATGATGCCTTTTTTAATACATAAAGAACAATCACATCTATAAATATGTTTAAGAATATCCTCTTCATTAACTTCAATGAGGAATTCTATTTTTCCACAATGGCAAGTACCCTTCATTTAAGAATTAGCTAGCTAGAGCTTCTAAACAATCCCAATCTAAATCGGACATTTGACCGCTGGCATTTACAGGCTGTATACAAACATGATCAGCCCCTGCATCAAAATGGGCACTTATTCTTTCTTGAATAGCTTTTTCTGTACCCCAAGCAAACGTTGTATCAATGAACTTGTCATTTAATGAATCTATATCTTCCTCGCTTAGTCCCATTCGAATCCAATTATTCCTGTAGTTAGGCAAACCTTGATAGATTTTAGAAACTTGTCTTGCTGCTTCTCTAGCCTTGGTTGGGTCTTTTTCCAAAACCACTTTCTGTTCAACACAAAGCCAAGAGTCTTTTCCTAACTTTTCTCTAGCCATGGCAGTGTGTTCAGGAGAAGTAAAGTAAGGATGTGCCCCTTGTGTCATCTCAGCAGCCAGTTCCAACATTTTTGGACCAAGCGCAGCTATAACCGTTGGAGGTTCTTCTTCATGTGACAGAGCTGTATAAGGTGAAGCTTTCATGCCTTCTAAATAACCTCTCATGGTTTTTACCGGAGGTCCATAATTCAATCCTCTTACTCCTTCTACCAGAGGTTTGTGTGAAACTCCCAGTCCCAACAAGAAACGGTTATTGGATTGCTCACAGAGAGACTTTTGGGCAGCTAAAGTAACTCCGGGTTCTCGGTGATAAATATTTGCAATCCCAGTTGCAATATTGAGCTCTTTTGTATTTGAAAGAAGCCAAGAACTTAGGACCATAGGGTTTTTTCCTGTGGTCTCAGGAATCCATAAAGTGGAATACCCTAATGATTCAATCCTCTGGGCAGTTGTGGCCGCATCAGTTGAAGACATCGCATCAAAAAAATACCAAACTCCTAATTTTCCTAATTTCATATTAATCCTTAAGGCAATAAAATTTTATATATAGGCTGCTTGCCCTCCATCGACTTCTATGGAAGTGCCACTGATGTAAGAAGCTGCGTTAGAACAAAGGAAAACAATTAAAGACGCAACTTCTTCAGAAGTGCCATATCTACCTACAGGAACTCCTTTTCCATTATTCTCTATAACTGACTCAGCAGTACTTCCAGCTGCCTCTGCTATTTCATTAGCAGCTCTCTCCCACATGGCAGTGTGAATAAGTCCTGGAAGGATAGAGTTAATCAAGACACCGTCACGTCCATATTTCTTAGATAGAGACTTACTGATTGAAATCATGGCTGCCTTGGTAGCACCATAATCTATAAGTGCAGCATTGGGAGATTTACCTCCTGCACTTGAAATCATGATAACTCTACCCCATTTTTGTTCCCTCATGTGAGGTAAAAAAGCTCTAGTACATCTAACGGCAGATAAAAGATTTAACTCATGAAGAGATCTCCAATCATCATCTGTCATATAGAGAAAATTTCTAGAGGGTGATGCCCCAACATTATTTACCAAGATATCAGTCGGTCCTTCAGATTCAACTTCTTGGATGAACTTGTTAGTTGAATCCTCTTCTCCCATGTCGGCTATGAGACCCCTCACTGAACCCTTTCCTTCAGGTTTATATTTTGAGAGCTCTTGAATAGCTTTTTCATTACGAGCACAAAATATTACATCAGCTCCATGGTCTGCTAATAACCTTACAGATGCAGCTCCAATGCCTAGACTAGCACCAGTGACTACTGCTCTCTTTCCTTCCAAACTTAAATCTATCATCAGCTTAGTTCTCCTTACAATAAGCTACTGCATCTCAATTGCAGTTTTAAAAGCAGGTCTTTCAGTAATTCTTTGAACATAACCTTTTAAATTAGTCATTTCTTCAGCTACACAGCCTAACCGATTACTCATAAAACATGAGTGACCTAACATAATATCTGCTGCGGAAAAATCTCCTATCAAATAATCTTTACCTTCCAAAGCTTCATTAACAGGAGCTAAAGACTTAGCAAGCAACCTTTGCGCCTGTCCGAGAACCGTCTCGTCTTGTCTTTCGGGTGGAAGTAAAATAGTTTGAACAATGATGGTATTTATAGGGGGCATAACCATTCCCTCACAATAATGAAACCACTGGAGATAGTTAGGATAGTCTGAAGAGTCTACTGCAGGCTTAAGGCCACCATTCTTATGGCGCTCTAGAACATACTCTACTATAGCCCCAGATTCATAGATTCTTATATCTCCATCATCTAAAACGGGTACACGTCCTAACGGATGTCTTTCCCTGTGCTCATCAGACTTTAAATCCTTAGGGTGGAAAGCCATTTTATTGATCTCATAAGGCAATTCCAGCTCTTCCAAAAGCCAAACAATCCTTCCTGCTCTTGAGTTTGGTGCAAAATGAAGTTTTAACATATTTTCTCCTTTATAAAAGATTGAATCTCGTTCCACATATATTAACTTGTGAATCCCCGGTCCTTAAATCAAGACTATCGGCAAGCTCTAATATTTCTTCTTTTCCAGGTGCCGACAAATCTAGGCTACCAAGACCTTCTGGTCGACCATCAGTGCAGTCAACAAATCTTAAAGATGCATTATCCAATTCCATAGTGAGTTCATTGGCTAAAGGAATCTCTGCTATATCACTCCATCTATTGGCTACATCTTCAGGATTATCGCATTGTAATTCTGCTGCTCTAATTCCATCTACTAATTTAGTATTCTTTGCTCTCTGCCAATCAGGCCCGGCTGGTGTCCAAGGTCCGTCAATGTCATGCGCACCATCTCCTAACTGCTCATCAATTTCAAAGAAAGTAGCACCAGTGTCTTTGGGATGAAGCTGCATGTTGAGAAAATGCTCATTATCAAATTGATGAGCGATCCGTACTCCTAATTCTTCAACCTTTGCTTTTCGAGGAGCATGATTATCACACTGTGTTATAACCATATAACCTCCATCCCCACCTCTACGATCTAAATAACGACCACCTGCTGTATTCTCTTCAACAGGAGCTACTACTTCTAATAACTGATTGCCTATAGGAAATAATGCATTCTCAAGACCAAAGAAAGCTACCCCAGGATCTCTAAAACAAACATTAATACCAAGAACTTTGTTTAACTGTTCTTCTACAGGTTTCAACTCTCTAGCTACCAAGCAAATCTGTCTAAGCCTTAACCACATTTATTATTCTTTAATCTTTTTGATAATTAGCTTCAAAAACCGCTTCTCTTTCTTCTTTCATCATACCAACAGTTTCATCCATAAATCTATTTCTGTCTTCTCGAGTTTCGAAGACCCAGATACAGATACAATCACTACTGTGATATATCGCTTTTAGTTCATCATTTATCTCGTTGATTTCTTTAGGAATTTTAGTCTCTATACAAATCATATTTAAGTAATAAATTAGCTTACATCTAGACGATTAAGGCATTTTTTTGGCAATAGGTAGTAACCATAACCCCAACCAAGTGCTAAAAAATCCCTTTAAAAAAACATGAATAGTAAAAGGTATTGACCAAATCCAACTGGCTAAAACATCAGGAAAAATAAAGTAGCTAAAAGGTCTTATCCAAGAATAAAACCAGGGTAACTTCTCGCTCAAGAAAAGTTCATTGGTTAGAGAGATAACTGTAGCTTCTGAGTTAAATACTACTGCCAAGCCCCACAAAAAAAAGATTAATTGGAAAGGCGTTGTCCAAATACAGACATACGCGAAAAATATTAAGAAAGATTTCACAGTAATATTATTATTTAACTCTATTCTACCTTACTCTTTTTTATACCAATCTAAATAAGTCCCCATTACAGAAGAAAATTCCTCTCGACCACTAAGGTCTAAAAGATGGCTATATACTTTAGGATTATTCTTGGGACCATTTTTAGATATTAAATCCAGCCCTTTATTTTTTAAAATTTCTTCGTAATGACCTTCTCTAAGAAATTGAGCGAAATCACACACGAATGAAATATCAGCAATGGTTAAATCCTTTCCAGCGATATACGAGTTATTAGATAAAGACTCTTCTAGTCCAGACACATAAAACTCGTAAGCTGCAGCCATTCTTTTATACCCTTCCTTAGTCAAAGTTTCTATTTCAAGCAGGTATACCTGGGCCTCTCTGGCAAACACTAGACCGGCATCTAGATAGCTATCAATTCTGGAAGCTTCATAGTTATTACTTCCGTATAAAGTTGAATGGTTTCCTGCCCTAGCTACCGCACGTAATATGCTGTTTGATTCAAACACCCCTATGTTACCTTCTGGACTAAAAGCGGCGGGTACAGTCCCGAAAGGATGTGCTTTAAGAAAATCATCGGTTTTATAGAGAGCACCCGAAAATCCTCTTTTACCAACTCTGAAATGAGGGCTGTCCTCACTCATCTCCTGTTCCTCCAATTCTCGAGGATTTGAATCCCAAAGCCATTTTCCTAATTGCTTAGGCTTATCTCCAATTACTTCAACACTTACTTCACAAATATTTCCAGCAATTACTGCTTTCCATACCCGCGGGTTAGGTAAATAAGAAAATATCTTTAAAACTTTTTCCAATTACTCTTCGTATTTATAAGACAATGATTTCTTATAGCCTTCACGCTCAAAAAGCATGTCTGTCCATCTCTTAATATTTGGTTTAAAAGCCTGTTCTATTCCTAGAGAACCGGCTAAATGAATAGCATAACTGACACAGATATCTGCAATAGTTAGTCTATTACTACACAGATATTCCCTATCTTCTAAAGTTTTTTCTAAAAGTCTTAACCTGGCAACAAACCATCTCCTGTAACCTTCTGCAGCAGCATCTGCTACTCCCGGTTCCTGTATCGTATATCTAAGTACTACAGTTTGTGGAAATGTTAATGTTGCGTCAGAGTGAGCTAACCAATTTAGATAAGTTGCAAAGTCATCTTCATCTGGTTTGACTTGTAATTCTGTTGGTCCATATTTCTCTACAAAGTATTGGCACATACCCACAGATTCAGTCATCCTGACATCACCATCTTCAAGATAAGGAATTGTTCCTAATATATTAGTTTCAAGATACTCCGGTTTAAAAACACGAGGTGGGAAAGGCAGCATTTCAACTTCGTAATCAACTCCCATTTCTTCTAGTGTCCAAATAGGTCGCACCCCTCTTGAACCATCGCAGTTATAAATTTTTATACTCATGTAAATCTCCTATTCCAATTTTATTTATTATTTCGATAGAAAGCCTTTCTTTGGTTTATTAGGTGTCTGATATTTAAAAGGAAGAGTATCTGGAATAACTCTAACTGGTGTAGTTAATTTTAAATTCAGTCCAAATGGAGTTTCGTAAGTCATCTCTATGAAATACGCTTTCCAGCCTTTTTTTGGTTTTATTGGTATTCCCACATAAGTACCATCTTCATTTTGTTGCAGTACCTTAGGCTCCCAGCTATTTCCGATAGTGTCTTTCCTAAAATCCCTAGCTTTTTGATTGGTAGCACTCCACATAATAACTTCTTTAACCTTACTCCCTGAAAGAACTCTAATACTCCCATCTTTTTCTAATTCCCACGAAAATTTAGGTCTGTCTACACCATTTAATATACTGGCATAGAAAGCCAATATTGTTTCTAAAGCATCTGTTCCTTCTGAGACATTATGGTTTGCATTAGGAACATATCTCAAATATTTCTCTCCTGGTAATTCATCAAAATAAAATTGGGAAGAAGTAGGAAGAAAAAATTCATCACCAGCAGCATTCACTAACAACTTAGGCATTTTGAATCTTTCTTTCACACTAAATGGAT
>Ga0208522_1002745_pt1 | contig 10443 bp, 10 predicted proteins | sample ETNtaG_25_FD_185763 | JGI IMG/M metagenome (GOLD analysis project Ga0208522, IMG submission 185763) | Marine microbial and viral communities from oxygen minimum zone, Eastern Pacific Ocean - ETNP201302SV86 (SPAdes) (version 2) | ecosystem: Environmental > Aquatic > Marine > Oceanic ... | reverse complement strand
TGGTTAAGATTAGGATCATTGATTTTTGGAGGTAGATCCTAATTAGTTATTTTTTTATAAAAATCTTATCTATAAACTTGCAGTTAAGTTCAACTAACGTTATTTAAGTATAGGTAGTTTATTCATTTAAAAAATGAATCTATTACTTAAGGTTCTTAAACCTTAGTAATCAATTTCAAGAGGATTTAAAAGGTGTCACTTATTTCTAGATTAAAGGCAGTAGTTGCAGGGGATGAGTATCTCGATGATGATTTTGATGAGTTGGATTATGCTTCAGAGGATGAATTAAATGATATTAATAATTTCAAACAAAATCCTAAGAATGCAAATGCTCTTGCAAATTCAAATCCATTCGATTTTATGAATAACAACAGATCATCAAAAGTAGTTGGTATGCCTGGAATCTCAAATTCATCCTCAGAAGTAAGCTTAATGGAACCAAGAAGTTTTGATGAGATGCCTCAAGCTATACAAGCATTAAGAGAGAGAAAAACTGTAATTCTCAATTTAACTATGATGGATCCTGATCAAGCTCAAAGAGCGGTTGATTTTATTGCTGGGGGCACATATGCAATTGATGGACATCAAGAGAGAGTCGGTGAAAGTATTTTCCTTTTTGCTCCAAGTTGTGTAAATGTAACTAGTTCTTCCCCAGAAGAAGCTTCTCCTTCTTCTGTATCTACAGAAAACACACCACAATATAGTTTGGGCAAAAATACTACTCCTGAACCAGCATGGGGTAATTCTAAATTAAGTGCTTATTCATGATTAATCTGTGACAAATAAAATTGCGGTAATTGGGTTTGGGAATATTGCAAGTGCTATAATTACTCCTCTATTAGATAACAAATTAATTCAGCCAGAGAACGTTTTTTGTGTTGTAAAAACAGAAAAAAGTTTAGAAAACATAAAAAAAAATTATAAACATAAGATAAATGTTTATAAATCAGGTTCTAAAGAGTCAAAAATAATTTGGGATTGTCAATATAAACTTCTTTCGATAAAACCCCAACAATTAAATGACATAAGTGAGGCCCATCATATAAAAAATAAGGACAATTTAATAGTTTCTATTCTTGCCGGAGTTTCAATAAATAGACTTGCTCAAAAGTTTCCTAATCATAAATGTGTGAGAGTGGTTACAAATATTCCAATAACTATTGGAAAAGGTTTAACAGGGATTTCTTGGGGAGAAGAAATTACAGAAGATCAGAAACAATTCACAAAAAAATTATTTGAAAATACTAGTAAAATTTATGAATTTACTGAAGATTACCTTGATATATTTTTAGCTTTAACTTCATCAGGTCCTGCAATTATTGCTTTAATTATAGAAGCATTAAGTGATGGAGGATTAAGCGGGGGATTACCAAAAATAATTTCAGAGGAACTTGTTATGGAAATGATACTAGGGACTATTTTTCTAATAAAGGAAAATAAACTTACTACTTCTGAGCTTAAAAATTTAGTAACCTCTCCAGGTGGAACAACTATTTCTGCTTTAAGGGTTTTAGAAAAAAAGAGTGTAAGGTCAGCATTAATTGAGTCAATAGTTTCAGCTAGTAATAGAAGTAAGGAGTTTCGTTAGGTTTTTGAATTATCTTTTAAGTTCATATAAACTTTTTCAAGTGAATTTATATTTTTAGTAATTGTGTATCTCTGAAGTATACGTTCTCTAGCTTTCTCTCCAAGATCTTTTGTAAATGAAGGGTGTTCTACAAGAATTGGGATTATAGTTTTTAATTGTGCAGCCACATTATCAGTTGAAATTACTATTCCTGCTCCGTTATCTAAAACTTCACCGTCAGCTCCGGCATCTGTAGCTACACAAGCAGTACCAGCAGACATTGCCTCTAAAAGTGATAATGATAAACCTTCTACTAAGCTTGGTAAGAAAAAAACTTCTGCTATTTGCATTATTGCTATCCTAGTTTCTAAATCTAATTCGGCACCCCACCAAAATAATTTCCCATTACCAAGGTTAGAAAAACTATTTTCAAGTGTTGGCTTCATTGGTCCTTCCCCAACAATAACTAATTTGCAATTTTGAGTTTTTGTTTGGCGCCAAGAACGTAAAAGTGCCTCGATATTTTTCTCATTTGCAATCCTTCCCATATATAAAAAGATTCTTTCATTTCCAAGTTTGTTTTTTACCTGATCATATTTTTTACTTTTTTCGCAAAAAGGTTTCCAAATATTTTCATCAACGCCGTTTGGAATAATTATTTGTTTTTCTTTAGGTACTCCTAATTTCTCAAGAACATTTTTTTGAGGTTCAGAAAAAATAATTATTTTATCGAACTTTGCTAAAGAGGGAGCATAAAGTTGATATGTTAATTGTTGAGTGCTCGCAGTTAGATTTCTATTTTTTGCATCAAATGGTGGATGAAATGTTCCTATAAGAGGAACATTAATTTCATTACAAAGCTCTGGAAGTCTAAAGTCTAAAGGAGATAAAGTTAGGCTTGCATGTACTATGTCAGGTTTTAATCTTTCCAATGATAGCCTTAGCTCTTTTTCTGCCCTTGGTGAGGGTATTGTATAAACTTGAGATTTAATTAAATATGGGAGACTTACATCAGGATCATTTGCAAGAAATAATGGTTCTGATGAATTTGAACTAGAGGGATTGTCGAAATGAATAAAACTAATTTTATGCCCTCTGGCCTTCAATTCCTTAGTAGTTGAATTGCCATAAGTTACATTTCCACAAAAAGGGGATTTTTTTCCCAACCAGGCAATATGAACCACATTAATTGGATTAACTATTTATTAAGTTAACAGGCAAAGGCGCCATGCTCATATTTTTTAAATTTTTTAATGCTTCATGAAAATGCTAACTATATATTTCTCTCAACATTTTTAGTGAAGATAGATCCTTCTCTAATTGAGTAGAGATCCATGTCTCAATAATGAATAATATTTTAAGCCAGACTTTTTTTGGACCCAACAACTCTCCATTAGATTTTATTGGTAATTCTGGGAAAAGAAGTCTCTGTAATAGAGCAACTTCAGATGCATTTATTTTTAGATTACTTTGAGGATCTTCTATGGATGAAAACCCTTCACTTGGCAAATAATAACAACTCCATTCCCAATTTCCTAAAGGCGGAATAATAGGTTCTCCAGTTTTACAGCAATGATGAATTGGTAAATTTATACCTCCAATGGCTAATAGATGGATTAAAGATTGAATACTCATTGAGAGCATTTTAATATCTTCTTCTTGAGACACTTTAAATAAATAAATCCTATCAAGATGTGCAAGAACGCAAGATAAATAGTCTTCTTGCTTGTCATTATTACCTACTAATAAAAATGTTAATTCAGTTATTGCTTGCGCGGCTGCAAGACATTCAATATTTTTCCCTAGACCAGAATAGCTTTTTAATATTTTAATTTGACGTACAGATTTAAGATTTCTTTTCCCAAAAATTTGCAGACTTAAATATGTTAATGGAGTAGCTGCGGCAAGACTACTTTTAGGACGTCTAGCACCAGGTACCGCTAATCGAACAATCCCCTGCTCATCAGTAAGAATAGTTATTAATCTATCATTCTCGCCTAATGGAGAAGCTTTAATACAGAGACCCTCTAGTCTGCACTCACCAGAACCAGACATTTAAAAATTTACTTCTTGGAAAATCTCACAAAAATTAGAAGTTCCAACGCAACTAATTCCATTATCAAACAAATCAATAACTTGTGTCAGTGTTTTTATACCACCTACAACTTTTATTTGATTTTGAGAGCTTGTTATTTTTAGTATTTCGGGGACATCATTAGATGTAAGAGGAGATCCAAACCCGTCCCCGAATTGAAAATTTTTTATTCCTAATTCCAAACATATTTCTATCGCATTAATAAAAACTTCTTCTTGTAGTTTTGATTTATTTATGATTATTGAAACTGGTAATCCAGATAATTTAACTTGCTCAATTTCAGCAGCGAAAGTTTCTAAATTTCTTTTGGATAAATTGATAAAGTTTGGGATATATTCAATTCCTTTTGCACCCTTATCTTTTGCAAAACAAACTAATTCTTCAATAAATGAAACTGGTAAATCTGCTAAAGGGTAAGAAATAAGTGCGTTTATATCCGCACTGTAATTACCCAAACAGTTTTTAAGATCAGTTAAATAATTTAGTGAAGTAGAAATATTTTTGATATTGTATTTTCTTATTAAATCGCAATTCACACAGAAATCTTCCCATGATAAATAAGGGTTAATAATAATCGCATGAATTTTCTCGTTTAATTCATATTCAATATTGGGCATTTAAAACTTATTTAGATTGAATCAGTCCATAACCTCCATGATTCCTTTTATATATAACTTGAAGTTCATTATTTTTCTTGTTTCGAAAAACATAAAAATCATGATCAATTAGATCTAATTGTTTTCTTGCTTCGTCTGATGAAATTGGAGTCATTTCAAAGTATTTATTTTTTATAGATGGCTCAGGCAGACTTGCTTCAGTTCCTTCTTTAAAAAAAGCTTTATCTAAAAAATTTGATTCCATACTTTCAATTGGTAAAGAATCTTTATTTTTAAATTGTTTATTATGAATTGTTTTATTGTTTCTTTCTTTGTATTTGCGTAATTTTCTACAAAGTTTATTTGAAACTAAATCAATGCTTGAGTATAGATTTTCAGTTTTTTCTTCAGCTCTAATTACGGTACCATTTGCAAAAATAGTAACTTCTGCAGTTTGGAACGAGACTCTTGGATTCTTTTCAATTGAAAGGTGTATGTCAGCTTCTTTAACGATATCCTTATAGTGATGTGTTGCTTTTTCTATCTTTGCCTCAGTATATTCTTTTAATGCTCCAGTGAGCTCAAGATTCTTTCCATGGATTAAAATTTTCATAACAAATCTAAAAATATTTACTTACTTTCTAAATCTACTTAAATATGGATAATAGAACAGCAATAATTAAACAACCTGATAATATTTCTTCTTTTAATGATGTTTATAAATTACAAAAAGAATATCAGGAGGCATTGATTTTAGATAACTCTAACCCTGATTTTATTTGGATAGGGGAGCATCAACTCTGTTATACATTGGGGAGAGGATCTAATTACGATAATTTACTATTTTCTCTAAATGATGCTGAATATGATGTTTTTAAGATTGATAGAGGTGGTGAGGTAACTTGTCATATGCCAGGACAATTAGTAACGTATTTGGTTTTAGATTTGAAAAATTTTAATAAAGATTTAAATTGGTACTTAAGAAAAATTGAAGAAATTATTATAAAAATCCTTGGAGCTTTTAATATAGATTGTCACTCTAGAAAAGGGTTTACTGGTGTTTGGATAGGAAATAAGAAAATCGCATCAATTGGAATTGGGTGTAAAAGATGGATTACGATAAATGGATTTTCAATCAATATTGACTGCGAATTAGAAAACTTTAATAAGATTGTTCCTTGCGGAATAGAAAATTGTCTTATGGCAAATATGATTGATTACAACAAAAATTTAAATATTCAAGAAGTCAAGAGAATTGTTAAAAAAACCATCGAGGAAGAATTTAATTTTGATTTTATATCAAAATAGAAATTAAAATTTCAAAATCAATTTAATATGGGTGATTTAGCGTATTGGCCTGCAGCCAAACCTCTTTCTAAAAAAAATACATTTGCCAAAAATAGAGATTTTATTAAGAACCTTGATCATATAGATCAAATTTGGGAAAAATTAAAATTTAAATGTGGTGATACTTTAGCTGTTTGCGATTTAAGAGGGAAATACAAAGAAAAATTTTCTTATTCTGAGCTGGCTGATTTAATAACAAAAGTCTCTTTTTCTTTCGAAAATTATGGTTTAAAAAAGGGGGATGTAGTTACTGTAATATCTGAAAATTCTCCAAGATGGCTAGCAGTAGATCAAGGCTTAATGCGTTTAGGAGCTATAAATGCAGTGAGAGGTATTAATTCTCCTTCAGTAGAATTAGACTATATTATTGGGCACTCTAATTCAGTAGGACTAATAGTTCAATCTAAGGAAATTTGGCTAAAGTTAAACAACAAAGAAGAATTAAAAAAAAGACTGAAATTTATAATCAATTTAGAAGATGAACAATTTGAAAGTTTAATAAGTTGGAGTACATTCATAAGTTCAGTAGAAAAAGAAAATTCACAAAATAATAATCTTGAAAAATTTAATCCAGAAATTGATGACGTCGCTACTATTCTTTACACTTCTGGGACGACCGGAAAACCTAAAGGTGTGCCTTTGACTCATGCAAATTTTTTACATCAAATAATCAATTTAGCCTATATCGCTGATCCAGAGCCAGGTACCTCTGTATTAAGCGTTTTGCCTATCTGGCATTCTTATGAGAGAAGTGCTGAATACTTCTTTTTTTCATGCGGTTGTTCTCAATACTATACAATTCCAAAATTTCTTAAAGATGATATTACACAAATAAAACCTGTTGTCATGGCTACTGTACCGAGACTATGGGAAGCAATACATGATGGTTTTTTTCAGGCTTTGAAAAAAATGCCTTCCAAAAAGCAAAAACTTATTAAGTTTTTGATAAGTAATAGTTCGGTTTTTAAAAGAAGTCTTAGAAAGATAAGAAATATAGATATAAATCAAATAACTTTTAAATCAAAAATCCCCTTACTGGGTTCTGTTATTAGCCGATACCCTTTGCATAAATTGTCTACTATTTTTTTATGGCCGAATATTCTTAGACAACTTTGCGGAGAAAAACTGAAATTTCCTATTAATGGTGGAGGTGCATTGCCAGAACATGTAGATCTTTTTTTTGAATCTTTAGGTGTAGATGTTTTGGTGGGATATGGACTCACAGAAACTAGTCCAGTATTAACTTGTAGGAGAAGAGAATTAAATGTTAGAGGATCATCTGGGCAGCCTCTTTCATTTACTGAAATCAAAATAGTGAATGATGATAAAAAAAAGATTCTGAAGTTCAGAGAAGTCGGGAAAATTCTTGTTAGGGGGCCGCAAGTAATGAAAGGTTATCTTAATAATGAAATAGCTACAAATGATGTTTTATCCAAGGATGGTTGGTTTGATACTGGTGATTTAGGTTTTCTAATACCAAATGGTTCTCTCTTTATAACAGGAAGAGCCAAGGATACAATAGTGCTATCAAGTGGTGAAAATATAGAACCGAATCCCCTAGAGACTGAAATTCTTAGTTCAGAATTTATTAATCAGATTCAATTAGTAGGACAAGATAAGAAATGTTTAACAGCTCTCGTAGTTCCTAATGTCGAATTGGTTAAAAGCAAGTTTTTGGAAGAAGACCTTTCAAAATTAAACCTGAATAAGAAAATTGGTACATTTTTCAAATCACAAATTAATAATTTGCTTAAAAGTCGATTAGGAGCAAGATCAGAAGAACAAATATTAGATTGTTATTTTGTTGATGCCTTTACTCTAGAAAATGGGTTATTAACACAAACTCTTAAACAAAAAAGAAAAGAAATAGAAAAAAAGTATTCATTACAAATAGAAAATATGTATGAAAACAAATTTAGTAAGAAAATTTGATTTGTTCTATCTATATTGAAAAGGTAATTTAATTTTTTATGGAAACAAAAAACTCAATATCTATAAAGCGCTCAATAGCTATTAAAGCTGTAGTTACACCAACTTGGAAGGAAGATGCTGAAAAAGAATTAAGTAAAGCAATTTCAAACATTGATCAGCAATTATCGCAACTGGAGCAAGAGGGGCAGCAAATAGTAAATAATATTAGATCCCAATCGGTTAATCCCCTAGATCCAAGGGTTCAAGAACAGGTTAGTCAGGTGCAACAACAAGTCGCAGCAAAACGAAATGAAATTGAAGAACAAAAAAGAAATCTTCTTCAACAACAGAGTCAAGTTCGCGAATTAAAAATGGACGAAATTGTTGATCAAGGGCAAGTAGATAGTTTCTGTGATGTCACTGTGGGAGACAATCTTATTGAAAAAATGCAAGTATCGATTACGGTTAAGGATGGAGTTATTCAATCTATAGATAAAAATTAAAGAGAAGATTTAGTATTTTTGATAAATATAAGTAAGTCTTAATTTCGAAAAGTTTTAAATTCTAATCGATCTAAATTATTACTTTCTTAAGTTTTAAGAGTTCCCACTGTGAACATGATTTCGTATAATTAAAACAAGAGTTTAAAGGGTTCTTAACCATAAAAACTTTAGGAAGTTTGGTAGAAATCCCTTGAAACTTATGCAATAACAATTTTCTTATGTCTCACGAAATATTCATGCCTGCCTTGAGTTCTACTATGACGGAGGGCAAGATTGTGGAATGGTTGAAAAATCCAGGAGATAAAGTTGAAAGAGGTGAATCTGTCTTGGTTGTTGAATCTGACAAGGCAGATATGGATGTTGAATCTTTTCAAGATGGATATCTTGCGGCTGTTTTAATGCCTGCTGGCAGCACTGCACCAGTAGGAGAGACTATCGGTCTTATTGTAGAAAATGAGGATGAGATAGCTTCTGTTCAAGAACAAAATAAAGGAAATCAACCCGAAGTTTCTAGTTCGGATCAACTTGAATTGGTAAGCAATAAAACTGAAGAAAAACCAGTAGTTCAGACTGAAAATAATAAAGAAGCGGAAGAAGTCGTCTTAAAGAGTGAAAAGCCTGTACCATCTTTTAATACCGATCAAATTAATGCAGCTACAAGTAATGTTTCTTCGAGGGTGATTGCATCTCCGAGAGCTAAAAAACTTGCCTCTCAAATGGGTGTTGATTTAGCAAAGGTTCATGGATCCGGACCTCACGGAAGGATTCAAGCCGATGATATTTTAAAAGCTAATGGCCAACCAGTCTCTATACCATGGATAGGTGAAGGTGGTTCTCCTGCAAGCATTCCCGGTGCCAATTTGGGAGTTGAAATTAAATCAGAAACTTCAGGAAATAGTTTTGGTAATCCCGGAGAAACAGTTCAATTTAATACTCTTCAAAAAGCGGTAAATAAAAATATGGAATCTAGTTTAGATGTGCCATGTTTTAGGGTGGGTTATTCCATTAACACAGATAAATTAGATAATTTCTACAAAAAAGTAAAACAGAACGGAGTTACTATGACTGCTTTACTAGTAAAGGCAGTTGCAAAGACACTAAAGAAACATCCTCAAGTTAACTCAAGTTTTTCAGAGAATGGAATTTCTTATCCAGAAAATATAAATATTGCTGTTGCTGTTGCGATGGAAGATGGTGGACTAATAACTCCAGTTTTAAAAGAACCATGCAATACTGATTTATTTGAATTGTCTAGGGAATGGAAAGATCTCGTAAAAAGATCAAGATCAAAACAATTAGAACCTGATGAATACTCAACGGGAACCTTCACTTTATCTAACCTTGGGATGTTTGGAGTTGATAGATTTGACGCAATTCTTCCTCCAGGTACCGGTGCTATTTTAGCCATAGCATCATCGAAACCAACCGTTGTTGCTAATAGTGATGGTTCAATATCTGTTAAAAAAATAATGCAAGTAAATCTAACAGCTGATCATAGAGTGATCTATGGAGCTGATGGAGCTTCATTCTTAAAAGACTTGGCTTCCCTAATTGAAGATGAGCCAGAGACTCTTGTCTCCTAAATTTAATTGATTTCTCAAATTAATAATGCAGAAAGAGATTATAAGCTTGAAGCTTATGATTATTTACTTGATCCTTCATTAATTGCTAGTAAACCTTCTGCAATTAGGCATGAATCAAGATTGATGATAGTTAGAAATAGTTTTTTAGAAGAAGACTGTTTAACTAATAAATTTACCAAGAATCTTTTAGATGAATTTAGAGAAGGGGATCTTGTAATTGTAAATAATACTAAAGTTATGAAAGCTAGGTTAAAGGTTGAATTAGAAAATAAGACATTAGTCGAATTATTAGTTTTAGAAAGATCCCATGAAAGTGTTTGGTTATGTTTGGCAAAGCCAGCAAAAAAGTTAAAAATAAATAGAAAATTAAAATTAAAATCTCCATTAGCACAAGATATTAATTTGATTGTTGATGGAGTTGATGAAGAAACTGGAGGGAGATTTATTAAATTTCCGGAAAATATAACTTGTCTCAATTCAATGAATGAACTTCTTGATAAATACGGGGAAATCCCTCTTCCTCCTTATATAAAAAATTCCGAAGAAGAATCTTTTCATGAGAAAAGTTATCAAACTGAGTATGCAACAAATCCGGGGGCAGTTGCTGCACCAACAGCTGGTTTACACTTAAGCAAAAGTCTTATTTCCAATCTAAAAAAAAAAGGCGTAATAATCTTACCGATAACTTTGCACGTGGGTTATGGAACATTCAAACCAATTGATCAAGAAGATTTAAGTAACTTAAAACTTCACAAAGAATGGGTAAGTGTTAATAAGGAAGTAGTGGAGGAAATAAAAAGAATAAAGAAAACAGATAGAAAAATAATTGCTATTGGTACAA
>Ga0208522_1002742_pt1 | contig 10449 bp, 10 predicted proteins | sample ETNtaG_25_FD_185763 | JGI IMG/M metagenome (GOLD analysis project Ga0208522, IMG submission 185763) | Marine microbial and viral communities from oxygen minimum zone, Eastern Pacific Ocean - ETNP201302SV86 (SPAdes) (version 2) | ecosystem: Environmental > Aquatic > Marine > Oceanic ... | reverse complement strand
GGCGAAAGATTCAACATAGTTAATGATGAGGATCACTTAAAAGGATACTTTTATTTTGAAAGACCTGTGGCAAACATTGACTACTCTATGACTTTGCTTGCGGCTTCCATTGATGTAAATGACAACCCTCAATCCCCATCTTATCCGGCACTATCATATTTATCTAAAGAAATCCTTCCGGGTCAGGGGGGAAGCCCATTCAATGTACCTGTGATTTGGTATGGAAGACCCTTAGGTTCCGCATTCCCATCCCCTAATTCACCCAAAGCTATTTCACAATACCATTTTAGTAACAGTCTAAAATTTGATATCTCAGAAGATTTAAATTTTGAATTATCACTGACTGCAAGTGAGCATGAAAATAAACACAATCGACCTGATACTGTTGAGTCAAGATTTGAGGCTGCAATTATTGGGCAGGGAGGATTAAATGGAAATGAGCAGTGGAATATATTTTCACCATTGGAAAATTCTCCAAGTTTAATTAGTTACATAAAAGGATCAGAAACTTCAATCAAGACAGGAAGTCTTCTTTCTCTTGATGGGATTCTAACAGGCCAAAAAAATGGAATTGATTTTGCGCTAGGTTTTCAATTTAATTCTGAAGATCTTGAGATCAAATACTCTGAAGGCAGCATAGCTACCTTTGATTCAAATGGAAAACTTACAAAAGGAGCTGATTTGCTTTTCTTAGGCGGTGGTAAAAATGTAAATACTAGCAGAGACAAACAAGCTATTTTTTTTGAAACCAATAAAAACTTTGCTGAAAAATTAGACCTTATTCTATCGGGTCGCTATGAAAAGCTAGAAAATGATTCTTCATTCGATCCAAAACTTTCTTTTAAGTATTCCTCTTCAAATGAACTCTTTTTCAGAGGCTCGATTGGTACTTCTTTTACCACCCCCTCAATGGCTCAAATGTTTTCTTCAGAGATACAACTCGGTAGTGTCAGGGATGTTGATGATTCTCCATTTGTTCGTTTGGCTCTTTTAGGAAATAAAGATTTGAAACCGGCAACCTCAGAAAATATGAGCTTTGGATTTGTATGGAATATTTCTGATGCAGTCGATTTAACTATTGATTATTGGGCCATAGATTACGAAGATCGTATTGAAGCAGAAAGTGCTCAAGTATTGCTAAATACCAATCCATATGCTGCAAGTGTTACAAGAAATCAATTTGGAGAATTAATTGCGGTGAGCACTTCATATTTTAATGAAGAAAAAACAGAGGTTAATGGTATCGATGTAGAATTGAATTTTTTTAAATCTACAGGATATGGAGACTTTAGTTATTCAGTAAAAGCCACACAGGTATCTGAATTTCTTACCCCAGAACATCATGAAGAAGAGGAACACGAAGAAGAGGAACACGAAGAAGAGGAACACGAAGAGCATTCAATGATGATCAATAGGGTTGGCAAGTTTAACTATGATGCACACACTCATTCTTTACCTAAGTTGAGATTAAATACTTTCTTTAGCTGGACTATAAATGACTTGGTCATTGGAATGAATTCAAGATATGTCGATGGGTATTCGAATGAACGTCCAATTCCAGCATCTGCAATTAATCTGGGATATACAAGCTATATAAAATCATTCTTAGTTCATGATTTTTCAATTAAAAAATCTTTTCTACTATCAAATGGAGAGTTAGAGGTAGGTCTTGGAGTGATAAATGCTTTTGATAAAAAAGCGCCGTTACTTTATGACGCACCTGATTTTAGTTTTGATACAAGAGTTCATGATCCAAGAGGACGACTCATTAACTTAACAGCAGAAATCAATCTTTAAGAAAATATGAAGGGTCTATTGCAGACCCTTCACCATTCTTAGCGTACGCAAATATATTCAGAATTTTTGTGCCAACTATAGATTTTTTGAATTTCATCTCTTATCTGCTATAAAGTTGAGATGAAATTTTACTTTTTAAATCACCAATAATAATGAGAATAGAGATAGATCAAACAAGCAATGAACTGATGACCGGCCCTGGAGATCTTTACGCAAAAGAGATTGCGGGGGCTGGAAATGCCTTTGCATATGCAATTTATGAACACAGTAAACTTCCTTTGAGAGTTTTTGAGGCTGCTCGAATAGCCACCGCAATGATCAATGGATGTAAAATATGTATGACTTGGCAGTCAAAGAGAGATGTTCATCAGATGGGTATCTCCGAAGGGGTCATCACCAATGGAGAAGCACCAGATGAAGAATTTTATTCTAAGCTTCTTAATAATAATTTAGAGGATCTAACTGAAAAAGAATTAATTGCAGTTAAGTTTGCTAATGCAATGGGAGAGAATCCCAAGAAATTATCAAAAGATGAAAAATTTTGGGCTGAGGTAAAGAGCGTGTTCTCGGATGCAGAGATCACCGATCTAACATATTGTATTGCTGGTTGGATGGGGATGGGCAGAGTGGCCCATGTTTTAGGTCTAGATCAAAATTGTGAAATTTAAAATCAAAGAAAAGTAAATGGTGCCGGCACCAAGAGTTGAACTCGGGACCTGATGATTACAAATCAACTGCTCTACCAACTGAGCTATACCGGCAAAAAAAAATTATTATATACTTTTTATAAATTTGGGAAAGAACAATTTGTTCCACCAATTCCACAATACCCATTTGGGTTTTTATCTAAATATTGTTGATGGTATTCCTCTGCTAGAAAGTATTCGTTATGAATTTTAATTTCTGTAGTTATATTTCCATAGCCAGAGTCATTTAAGGCATTCTGATAAAGTTCTAAGCTTTTTTGAGCTAATTCAAAATCTTCTTCATTTTCACAATAACAAACTGATCTGTATTGAGTGCCCATATCATTTCCTTGCCTCATTCCCTGAGTAGGATCATGGCATTCCCAAAAAACTTTTAAGATCTGCATAAGACTAATTTGAGTAGCATCAAAATCAATTTTTACAACTTCAGCATGACCAGTAAAACCGCTGCATACTGATTCATAAGTTGGATCAGGTGTATCACCTCCAGCATATCCCACAGATGTCATGGTAACGCCCGGAAGGGACCAGAATTTTTTTTCAACACCCCAAAAACATCCAGCACCTAGAATAATTGATTGGTGTTGCCTGGATATATTATGAGCAATTTCTGTTTTAAAAATGGTATGCATCATTGGCTTAATATACTCCCTTAATTGAGCATTCACCTGAGCTTATAGACTTTAAACCATTCGATGTTTGCAAAATCATTTTACCTTCTTCATTGATTCCATTAAAGATGCCAGTTTCTTCATCTTGTTGATTATTAGAAATAACTTTTAATTCAGTGCCTATATGCATACATCTTTTTTCCCAAGCACTTTTCCAGTCTATATAACCATTCTCTGAGTAAGTGATAACTCCCTTTAAGATTCTGTTTATTAATTTTTCTCGTGGAAGGATGTCTGCTAACTTACTAATCTCCCCCCACCATGATTCTTTCTTGGGTAGAGAATAATTTATTCCAATGCCGACTATATATTCAACATCATCTTCATTGACCTCAGATTCAATTAAGATTCCGCATATCTTTTTATTATCAATCAATAAGTCATTTGGCCATTTTAGACCTGCATTTAGTTTTTGGCCCGAGACAGAATCCATAGCCTCTGATATTAAAAGTCCAATTATTAGGCTAAGAGGCGCATTATTTTTATCCTTAAATTTAATGGTCATATAAATATTGCCACTATTTGGGCTATACCATTCCTTTCCTTGTCTGCCTCTTCCTGCGGTTTGTTCTTCAGAGATGACAACTAGATAATCCTTATGCAATGATTTTTTTTTTGCAAAGGTATTGGTGGAATCAACTGTATCAAGTAGATAAAAGTCTATATTTTCTATATTTAAACCTTTAAAAACTTCTTTTTGTGTTAATTTGTGCAAGTTATGAATAATCTAGTTGACTTCAGCCCATTCTAGAACAAAAATAGCACCCTTGAAATGGAGGAGTGGCCGAGTGGTTAAAGGCGGCAGACTGTAAATCTGTTCTCTACGAGTACGTTGGTTCGAATCCAGCCTCCTCCACCATTTTTTAATACAATATTTACTGTAAAAAAGGTTGAGTTTATCTATATTTAAGGGGATAATACGCCACCTTAAATTTGGATAGTGTAATTCGGGCTCATATAGCTCAGCGGTAGAGCACTTGCTTGGTAAGTAAGAGGTCACCGGTTCAAGTCCGGTTATGAGCTCCATTTATAGGTAAATTTAGAATTAATTTCAAAACATAGAGGTAAGAAATGTCTAGAGAAAAATACGAAAGAACGTTACCCCATGTGAATGTGGGAACTATTGGTCACGTTGATCATGGTAAAACTACTTTAACAGCTGCATTAACTAAGGTTTGTGCTGAGGTTTATGGCGGTGAAGCAGTTGATTTTGATGGTATTGATAATGCTCCTGAAGAAAAAGAGCGTGGTATTACTATTGCAACATCACATGTTGAGTATGTTTCAACGTCAAGGCATTATGCTCACGTTGATTGTCCAGGCCATGCTGATTATGTAAAGAATATGATTACAGGGGCTGCTCAAATGGATGGAGCTATCTTAGTTGTAAGCGCTGCAGATGGTCCAATGCCTCAAACTAGAGAACACATCTTATTAGCTCGTCAAGTTGGGGTTCCAAAAATTGTAGTTTTCTTAAATAAAGCTGACCAAGTTGATGATGCAGAGTTACAAGAACTTGTAGAAATGGAAATTAGAGAACTTCTTGATGCATATGATTTTCCTGGCGACGATACACCAATCATTACAGGCAGTGCATTAAAAGCTTTAGAGGGCGATACTTCTGAAATCGGTGTTGAAGCAGTGACCAAGCTTGTTGAAGCTTTAGATACATTTGTTCCAGAGCCTAAAAGAGAAGTTGATAAGCCTTTCTTAATGCCTGTAGAGGATGTATTTACAATTTCAGGAAGAGGAACTGTTGTAACAGGGAGAATTGAAAGCGGAATTGTTAAAACTGGTGATGCATTAGAGATCGTTGGAATCTCAGATACTACGACTACTACTTGTACTGGCGTTGAGATGTTCAGAAAATCTCTTGACGAAGGTAGAGCCGGAGAAAACTGTGGAGTTCTATTAAGGGGTATTGAGAGAGATGCTGTAGAAAGAGGCCAAGTTTTGAGTGCTCCAGGATCTATTAACCCTCATACAGAATTTGAAGCAGAAATTTATGTGTTGAGTAAAGAAGAGGGTGGCAGACACACTCCTTTCTTTAGCAACTATAGACCGCAGTTTTATTTTAGAACAACTGACGTAACTGGCGCATGTGTATTACCTGAAGGCGTGGAAATGGTTATGCCTGGTGACAATATAAAGATGACAGTTACTCTTATTGCCCCAATTGCTATGGACGAAGGGCTGAAGTTTGCAATTAGAGAGGGCGGAAGAACTGTTGGAGCTGGTGTAGTCTCAAAGATTATTAAGTAAATTAACAATTTTACAATTTTGCCGAGACTAAAGCTCGGCATTTTTGTCTCTATTTATAGGAGAAAATTTAGGCCAGTAGCTCAACTGGTAGAGCGACGGTCTCCAAAACCGTAGGTTGGGGGTTCAAGTCCCTCCTGGCCTGCCAAGGAGCTGGTTTAAAGAAGAAATATGGCAAAGGGTAAAGCATCAAACATTGCTGATAAGATCAAATGGCTTCTGTCCATAGGTATCTTTTCAGCCGCTATTGTTGGTAATGGCTATTACACAGAAGTTGCTTTTCTTTATAGGGTCCTTGGGGTTGTAGCTCTCTTTATTCTTGCAACCATCATTCTTGCAACAACAGTTTTTGGGAAAGGCGCAGTCTCATTAATGAGAGAATCAAGAACTGAAATGCGAAGAGTTGTATGGCCTACCAGAATGGAAACAACACAAACTTTTATGGTGGTATTTGGCTCTATCGTTGTTCTTTGCCTATTCTTTTGGGCATTGGAATCTCTTTTAAGTTGGTTAACAAAATTAATTTTAGGATAACAATAAAGTGAATTGGTACGTAATAATGGCATATTCTGGGTACGAGCTTAAAGTTAAAGCTGCCCTTCAAGAGAGAATAGAACTTGCTGGTTTAAAAGATCAATTTGGTGAAATTTTAGTTCCAACTGAGTCAGTTGTTGAGCTTAAAAGTGGCGCTAAGAAAAAAACAGAACGTAAATTTTTCCCTGGCTACATCTTAATTGAAATGGAAATGAATGATGATACTTGGCAACTGGTTAAACACACACCAAGGGTAAGTTCATTTGTTGGTGGCAAGAAAGATAAGCCTTCTCCTATCTCTAAGAGTGACGTTGATAATATCTTCAATAGAATTGAGGTAGGTGAAGAGGCGCCAAGACCGAAAACTTTATTTGAGCCAGGCGAACTTATTAGAGTTTGTGACGGACCGTTTAATGATTTTAACGGAGTTGTTGAAGAAGTTGATTATGAAAGAAACAGTGTTAAAGTCTCTGTTCAAATTCTAGGTAGATCCACTCCTGTTCAACTAGATTTCATACAAATAGAGAAAACATAATGGCAAAGAAGGTAAAGAAGGTAGCAACAATTTTAAAACTCCAAATTCCTGCAGGTGCAGCAAACCCTAGTCCTCCTGTTGGACCGGCTCTTGGTCAAGCGGCTGTAAATATCATGGATTTTTGTAATGCATTTAATGCAGAAACTCAAAGTATGGAAAAAGGTATACCGCTGCCCGTTGTGATTACTGTTTATGAGAATAAATCTTTTACCTTTGAAGTTAAATCAGCGCCTGCATCTGTACTTATTAAGAAAGCTTTAGGTATTAGTAAAGGAAGTGGCGAGCCTAATAGAGAAAAGGTTGGTTCAATTACCCGAGCTCAATTAGAAGAGATTGTTACAGCAAAGCAAAAAGATTTAAATGCCAATGACATGGACCAGGCTGTCAAAATTATTGCGGGTACTGCTAGAAGTATGGGAGTAGAGGTTAAATAATGACTAAGCTTACAAAAAAGAAAAAACAATTATTAGAACTTGTAAATCCTGAGAATACTTATTCATTGGAAGAGGCAATGAATATCTTTCAAACAGTGAAATCTACTAAATTCGATGAGTCTCTAGATATAGCTCTTAGACTAGGTATAGATCCAGGTAAATCTGATCAAAATGTTAGAGGAGCAATTACTCTTCCTCATTCATTAGGTAAAACTGTAACTGTTGCTGTGTTTGCTGATGGAGATCAAGCAAAGGAAGCTAGTGATGCAGGTGCAGACTTTATTGGAATGGAAGATCTAGCAGAAAAATTCAAAAAAGAAGAAATCCAAGTTGATGTTGTTATTTCTTCTCAAGGTGCTATGAAGATAGTTGGTCAATTAGGCCAGGTTTTAGGACCAAAAGGCCTGATGCCTAACCCTAAGTTAGGAACTGTTACTGAAAAAGTTGGTGAAGCTATTAATAATGCTAAATCAGGTCAGGTAAGGTTTAGAACAGATAAGAACGGAATATTGCATGGATGCGTTGGAAAAGTTTCATTTACATCCAACCAAATTCAAGAAAATGCAGCGGCTATGCTTGAAGAAGTGAAGAGGTTGAAGCCAGCTACTGTTAAAGGTGCTTATATTCTTAGCGTTGCTTTGAGTAGCACTATGGGACCAGGGGTAAAAGTAACTCCTGCATCCTTAGTTGTATAAGTTTTAGGGTCTTTTTAGACCCTAGATTGTTGCGTTAATCGCAGCCGTCAAAGACCGTAGGTGCGAAAGCTTAATTTCCTACGTAGGTGGTGTTCAAATTGCGAAGGCGGTTTGTCACCGATTAGCCGAAAGGCATTAATAGGAGAATTGCTGTGGCGTTAGCTAGAGAAGATAAAGAGAGAATAGTTCAAGAAGTTAAAGAAGTTTCGGCTTCTGCATCTTCACTTGTAATTTCAGATGCCAGAGGCCTTAAGGTTTCTGAGTTGACTGAGATTAGAAAGCAAGGAACGGAATCTGGAGTGCATATTCAGGTTATTAAAAACTCTCTTGCAAAATTGGCATTTAAAGGCACTGACTTTGGTTGTACCGATGAAGTGTTAATAGGTCCCTCACTTTTTGCTTTCTCATATGCTGAGCCAGGTGCAGCAGCGAAGATGTTAAAAACTTACGCAAAAAACTTTGAGGCTCTTGAGATCAAAGCTTTAGTTGTGGAAGGGCAGCTTCTAGATGGATCACAAATCGATGTTCTTGCATCATTACCATCACGAGAAGAAGCATTAACTCTCATTGCTGCAGTGCTACAAGCACCTATAAGCAAATTTACAACACTTCTTAACGAAGTGCCAAGCAAGTTGGCTAGGGTTCTTTCTGCAGTTCGAGACAACAAACAGGCTAACGCCTAAATCTAGGAGAAAAAAAATGGCAAAATCTAAAGACGATATTCTGAGCGCGATAGAAGAAATGTCCGTAATGGAATTAGTTGAATTAATTTCAGCAATTGAGGAGAAATTTGGTGTAACTGCAGCTGCTGCTGTGGCTGCTGCTCCTATTGCTGCTGGCGGCGAGGCTACTGAGGCAACTGAAGAAAAAGATGACTTTGATGTGGTTCTAACTGCAGCTGGTGATCAAAAAGTTCAAGTAATTAAAGCTGTCCGAGCTATTACAGGACTTGGATTGAAAGAGGCTAAAGATTTAGTTGATGGCGCTCCTAACACTTTAAAAGAAGCTGTTAAGAAAGCTGATGCTGAAGAAATGCTTAAGCAACTAACTGAGGCGGGAGCAACAGCAGAGCTTAAATAATCTTTCAATAAAACATTTTTAAAGAGCAACATAAAAACATTTTTATAAGGGCAACATATGTCATACAGCTATACAGAAAAAAGAAGAATTAGAAAAAACTTCGGAAGACTGCCAAAAGTCATGGAGCTTCCTAAACTAATCGAGACCCAACTTGAATCTTATTCACAATTTCTTCAACAGCATGTTGAAGCAGGTGTAAGAGAAAACAAAGGTCTGGAAGAAGTCTTTCAAACTCTTTTTCCTATAACAAGTGTGTCTGGTAATGCTGCCCTTGAATATGTTTCATACGAATTAGGTAAACCTGGTTACTCAGTTCAAGAATGTTTAATTCAGGGCTTAAGTTACTCAGCCCCACTTCGTATTGTAGTTCGTTTGGTGATTTATGATCGAGATACTAACTTCCAAGAAGTTAAAGATGTTAAAGAAGGTGAAGTTTTCATGGGCGAGGTTCCATTGATGACAGAAAATGGCTCATTTGTGATTAATGGCACAGAAAGGGTTGTCGTTAACCAACTTCATAGATCGCCAGGCGTATTTTTTGATCATGATAAAGGCAAAACTCACTCGTCAGGAAAGGTTCTTTATTCAGCTAGAATTATTCCTTATAGAGGATCCTGGTTAGATTTTGAGTTTGATCCAAAAGATAATCTTTTTTGTCGAATAGACAGAAGAAGAAAAATTCCAGCAACTATCATATTAAAAGCCATGGATATGGGTACTGAAGAAATTCTTCAGCATTTCTATGAAATCGATACTGTACATATTGAAAAAAATGGTATCTCCATTGAATTAATACCATCAAGGTTGAGAGGACAAACGTTGCCAGTTGACTTAAAAATTAAATCAAAAGTTATTGTTGAGGCCAACAAAAGAATTACTGCAAGGCACGTTCGTGAGCTTGAACGGGCTAAAATGACCTCACTTAAAGTTGAGGACGATTTTTTAATTAGTAAAGTTCTTGCGAGAGATATTTTCAATCAAGAGACTGGAGAGGTTCTAGTTCCAGCTAATACTGAAATAGACCAATCAATTATTGAGTCTTTAAGAAATGCAAATATAAATGAGATTCATACTTTGTATATAAATGAACTTGATAAAGGCCCATATATATCTGCAACTCTAAGAGCTGATCCAACCTCTAATAGGTTAGAGGCCTTGGTTGAGATTTATAGAATGATGAGACCTGGCGAGCCACCAACCAAAGACTCAGCTGAACAATTATTCCTAAATCTATTCTTTAATCATGAACGCTATGATCTTTCAGAAGTTGGAAGAATGAAATTTAATAGAAGATTGAAAATTGATATAGTTAAAGAAACTCCCGGAATTTTAGATCTTGATGACATCTTATGCGTTATGAAGGGAATTGTTGATATAAGAGATGGGCATGACACAGTTGATGATATTGATCATCTAGGAAATAGACGTGTTCGGTCTGTTGGAGAAATGACCGCCAACCAATTTAGGGTTGGTTTAATAAGAGTAGAGAGAGCTGTAAGAGAGAGACTTAGTATGGCTGAGGCTGATGAGCTTGGTCCCCAAGATCTCATTAATGCAAAACCAGTTACCGCGGCTATTAAAGAATTTTTTGGCTCTAGTCAGTTATCTCAGTTTATGGATCAAAACAATCCATTATCTGAAATTACCCACAAACGAAGAGTTTCGGCTCTTGGGCCAGGCGGTTTAACTAGAGAGCGTGCAGGCTTTGAAGTTAGAGATGTACATCCAACTCATTAT
>Ga0208522_1002736_pt1 | contig 10483 bp, 7 predicted proteins | sample ETNtaG_25_FD_185763 | JGI IMG/M metagenome (GOLD analysis project Ga0208522, IMG submission 185763) | Marine microbial and viral communities from oxygen minimum zone, Eastern Pacific Ocean - ETNP201302SV86 (SPAdes) (version 2) | ecosystem: Environmental > Aquatic > Marine > Oceanic ... | reverse complement strand
GGTTTTGTATTCCTATATAATCCGAATTAGAAATATCAAAAGCATAGGACTGAACTTTTCCTCTAATTTGAAGATTATTGGGATTAGAATTATCTAGTGGCCAAAAATATAAATCATTAGTTAGGGTATCTAAAAACCATTCCCCCTCTACATCAAGAAAAGCAAGCTTTCCTTCTAAAAAATAATCATGATGCTTTGTTTTCCAATCAGGAACAGGATCATACGTAAATGTATTTCCGGAATGAGTAAGAATACGACGTGTCCAGGTCTTAAATGAACCAACATTCAAAATTGCAATTGCTCCGGTAATATCTAATCCGCTTGCGGCTAAATCAACGGATCCATGAGGTTCATCAATAAATTCACCATTCGTATACGCATTCTCATCTTCATCAATGGTCCCATGACCCCAATGATTTTCTTTATCCCAAATAGATCCATCTTCAAAATTAGCATTGGGCCAGCGAGCCATAACCATCTCTTGTCGATTAGAGAATAACTGCCATACAGGAAAATCTAGTGTTGTTTTCCATATATTACCTGAATATACCTCCCAAGAAGATTCTAAAAGTACTGTACCGTCCAATAGGACTCGTTCATTTTCGTATGCAGAAAAGATCAATGGTGCGCTTTCTGATCCATCATTATTATTCATTGAAACGACTTCGTGATAATTTCCTTGTCTAATATAGCAAATATCACCTGCGCTCATTACATCTGCAGCTTTTTGAATTGTTAAAAAAGGGTTATCTACTGTTCCAGCGTTATTATCATTACCATTATTTGAAACATAATAATCAGTTGCAGAAATTGATGATATAAAGATAATCAACAAATAGAGATAGAGTTTTTGCATAATTTTATTAGTACGAAAATATAATTATTTCGCTGTACCCATAGTTATTTTTAAAATAATTTTACTAAACCAATTAAATGGCAATATCGATCGTAATCCAACTCTGATTTTTGCTTGAGCACCAGCCAGATACCGTAATTTATTTTTTTTCCTTTTAATTATTTTTTCAATAATAATTGCAATATCTTCTGGGTCTCCTACTCCTCTACGTTTATCTAATATTTTAGAATGTAAATCTTTCAATCTATTTGTGAATTCTACATAAGGGCTTTGTAGGTTTGATCCCGCTTTAGCTTCTTTGCTATTATCATCAATTGCCTTAGTAGAATATGTTCCTGGTTCAAGCAATACAACTTCAATTCCAAATGGATGAAGCTCAAAGTATAAACCCTCACTAAAGCCTTCAAGTGCAAATTTTGAAGACCCATATGCACCTAACCCTGGCAAAGCAGATCGACCTTGAGCGCTTGATACATTTATTATTTTTGTTGAAAATATTTTCTCTGATTTCATTGCGGTCTTACGCATTAAAGGCAATGCAATTCTAGTTACTTTTTGTACACCAAAAAAATTTGTCTCAAATTGATCTCGTATTTCCTTTTCAGATAAGTCTTCGAAAAAACCACCAATTCCATAACCAGCATTATTTATCAAAATATCTAATTTCCCTTCATTGTCAGCAATAGTATTGATCGTTTTCTGTATTGAAGTATCATCGCGAACATCAAGCTCAATCATATGACAATTTGTATCTCTTCGATCCAATTCTACTTTTAGATCATTATTTTTTGATAGATCACGCATACTAGCATAAACAGTATACCCTAAAGATGACAGTCTTGCAGCTGAGATCATTCCAAAACCGCTCGAGCATCCAGTTATTAAAACAATTTTTCTCATAAATCCATAATGAATAATTTTGTATCTAATACATCAGTCCATTGCATATTATCAATATTAGGAATGATAAAATTTTTGGTATAACCCCAATCATGCTCTAACACCTTTTTCCAACCAACATGAACTTTTGTCCATAGGATAGGACCATTATAAATAGGGTTGTTTATATTGCTATAGAGATAATGATTAAGATCATCTTTTTGATATAATTTTCTATCAATAGAATTTCTCAATTTCCTAAATAGACTAATATCTTCAAATTCTTTTGCCGCTAATAATCCCGTTAAATGTGCTAAAGGAGATGCGCCAGCTTCTAAATCTTCTTTTACATAGGCAAAAGGGCCTAATTCTTGTGTGAAATTTTCTTTCCATACAGAATATAAATCTTCATTATATTTTTGTTCATATACTCGTAAAAAAGTCATCGTCCATGCATTTGTGTACCCTGACAGCTGTGGATTACAGAATTGATGTTTTGTATTGTACATCTTTAAATAGAAACCATTGTTTTGGTCAGTCATCTTTTGTTTAATAAAATTAATTGTCCAACTTGCTTCAACATCGGAATAATTTGTTCCATATAGTTTGTCATATATCTTAAGACTTAATAAAGAAATAGAATTACATTGAGCAAAATATCTACCCGGCTCACAATCTGCGCCTTCATGCTTTCCTTCAATATGATGCCTTCGCATTTCATCGATAATTCTACTAGTAAGCCAAGTTAATTCTCGACTGAATTCTTCATTGCCAGTCATTAATTGATAAAGACCATACATCAAATTTAAATGTCCTTTATACATGACATTACCTTCAGATATTGGATCATCTCCCATTCCATACGAAATCCAATCCCCCCATACCTTTGGTGATTTCATCTTCTTTATCATTAAGTACATTGCATGCTTAGCTCTATCTGCATGTTCTTGACTAATCATCGCAATGGATGGCATCGCATATGATGAAAAAGCAATACCATATCTCCAACGTAAATGTTCCGAAGTATCCCAACCGATAAATTCATCCCCAGTTATATCCATCAATTCATATGTATTGTATACATAATTGAATTGCCCAATTTCATCTTTTTGAAGTGTGCGTTGTCCTATTGGATCAAAGTACCTTTTCGCATTAGGTAGCCCAAAGGGATAAAAAGAGTAAACAACTAATAAGAAAATTATTCCTGCTATGAAAAACGATATTTTTTTTTGCTTATTCATGGATATTATATGTTTTAAATAAAAAGATAGGGCTTATTTAATTAAACTGGACTAGGATTAACAATTTTATTACTCTTTTCATTTTTTTGGAAATAAAATGTTAATACTAAGGAAAATATGATATATAATATCAATAAATACACAGGAATACCCTGTAATCCATACCAACTTAAATTTTGGATAAATAACAGCACAAAAACCAAACTCGCTTTTAATAATTCAGCAATGAATGCATAATTACTATTATCTAACATCGATGTAAATGAAAAGACACTTAAAAGTAAAACTACAGCATATAAATAATTCATTGTATTACTATGACTAGAAAAGATTACGAGTAAATGGAATAACAATAAATGCGTTATAACTAATTGGGACCATGAATAGGCAAATAGACCGCGAGAATTATTTGTGTTATATTTTGATTGTTTTGCTGGATTAGTGACTTCTAATAAAGGAAATTTTTCTTTGACATCGACCGGCCTCCATCCTGTTGGCATAAACCAGATACGAATTTTGTCAAAATATCTTTCCGCATGCCAGGCATCTTTTAATAATTGCCAAAAATGTTTAAAGTTTATAATAACTGGATTCCAAGTACGGACTGGTTTTAATGTACCATATACGGGTTTAACGCTATCAATTTCAGATTGGAAACTCCCAAATAGCTTATCCCAAATAATAAGAATTTGACCATAGTTTTTATCTATATACTCAGGATTTATTGCATGGTGAACTCTATGATGAGACGGAGTAACTAAAAAATATTCAAATACGCCCATTTTCCCAATTAATTGTGTATGGTACCAAAACTGCAAAAAGAAATGTATAGGACCAAGTATGACAAATATCTTTACAGGTACACCTAATAAAGCTGCAGGAATCATGAAAATTGTTGAGAAGTTTATAGCATTAGAGATTGATTGCCGTAATGCGCAAGCTAAATTAAAATCTTCACTGCTATGGTGAATAATATGTCTATTCCATAGAATATTCACTCTATGTTTTAAACGATGAGTACAATAACCGGTAAAATCTTGCACTAAAAATGCAATTATTACTGCAATCCAAATATTTTCAATATGAAAAATAGTTAAATTATTAACTAACCATGAATATCCTATAATTACAAATCCATATTTGACACCATCTCGAATTATTTTAGTTAATCCTGAACTAAGACTTGCAATAACGTCTGCTTGACGATTAACTCTAATACCTCTTTTCTTTGCAATTATAGCTTCCAATGCGATTAGAAACATAAAAATTGGCACTGCAACAAATAAAGATTTGATATAAAAACTCATAAATTATCTATAATAATATGGTATTCATTAATAGTTAATGTTATCAATATTGTAATTTAAGATTTATCATATTTTATTAAATATAAAATTAATAGTAATTTATTGTAGTGATTTTAATTATTTATAATTCATGAAAGCAAAATTTTCAAATGTTGAAAAATCCTTTTTCAGCAAATCACATTTAAACAAGCCCAAAACCAAAATTCCTTTTATTCAAGTTGATAATATACCTGACCTAGGCTTGTTAACCTCGTTAAGATTTCTTGAATGGACATTAGAAAACCCTCAAGGTGTAATAAGTCTTCCAACAGGGAAAACTCCAGAATATTTTATCAAGTGGACTCAATATATCCTTTCAAATTGGAATAAACCTGAAATAGAAAAAATATGTAAGGACAATGGATTAAATACTAGTAAAAAACCAGATTTGAGTCATTTGAAATTTGTGCAAATTGATGAGTTCTATCCAATTAATCCATTACAACATAATAGTTTTTATTATTTTGTAGAAAAATTCTATATAGAAGGTTTTGGCTTAAATCCAAAAAATAGTTTATTAATTAATAGCTATAAAATCCCAGATCTTAAGGATGTAACAATTGAAAATATTTTTCCTAATTATAAGATAGATTTATCTCTTCGATATAGAGATACCAACTCTGATATTGAAGAAAAACAAAAACAAACTATTTTTGCAATTGATCAATGGTGCAGTGAGTACGAAAATAAAATTTCAGATTTAGGAGGAATCGGTTTTTTCCTTGGAGGGATAGGACCAGATGGCCATATTGCTTTTAATGTTCGTGGATCAGATCATAATTCTACAACAAGAATACTAGAAACAAATTTTGAGACACAAGCGACATCAGCATCCGATCTAGGTGGAATTGAAATTTCACGTAACCGATTAGTTATCACTATTGGTCTTTCTACTATAACAAAAAACCCTGATGTAATAGCGATTATATTTGCAGCTGGCAGATCAAAAGCAAAAATTGTAAAAGATTCTCTCCAAAAAAGAAAAGATATCAATTTCCCAGCTACATCACTTAGCGATTCAATAGGAAGTCGCTTTTATCTTACAAAAGGTGCAGCTTATATGCTGGATGAAAAAAATATTAGTAATAAGGATTGGAATGCAGAAGTAACCAATCGTGCATTGATCAAGTTATGCAAGAATCTTAACAAATTTGGAAGTCGTTTAACTCAAAAAGATATTATGGGTGATACACTCACATCATCTATTCCAAATATAAACGAGAATACTTCTACTTTATTTATAGATCATATGAAAAAGAAGATCCAAAAAGCTAGTGATCTCCCTATGGATAATACCATATTACACACAGGTCCACACCATGATGATATATTATTAGGTTATTCACCAGTAATTAACCATCTAGTTCGCTCACCCAAAAACACAAATTACTTTGCAGTAATGACTTCCGGATTTACCTCCGTTACAAACAAATATATTTCTAATCTATTATCTAATGCATTAGAACTAATCAAATCAGAAAAAATACAGATGATAAAATATCCTGATTTTTTTGATAGCGGATTTAAGTTAAAAAGAGCCAAGGACGTATATCATTATCTAGATAAAGTTGCATCTCAAAATACTTTTGGCCAAACACGTGGTCTTTGTCATCGAATGGTACGATCTTTAGTAGATATCTATAGTCTCAAATCTGTAGATGAATTAATAATAAAGATAAATGAAATTCTACAATATTTCTCCAGTTGTTATGATGGAGAAAAAAACCCTCCTGATATTCAAAAATTGAAAGGTATGTTACGAGAATTTGAGGAAGAACTAACGTGGGCACATTATGGTGTTGATATCAAAAATATTTATCATTTACGCCTTGGTTTTTATACAGGAGATATATTTACAGAAACTCCTAATCGTGAACGAGATATAAAGCCAATAATTAAATTAATAAATCAAACTAATCCAGATATTATTACATTAGCACTTGACCCTGAAGGAAGTGGCCCAGATACTCATTATAAAGTACTACAATCAATTGCTGAGGCTTTACGAATTTTGAGTAAAGAAAAAGATATGTCCAAAGTAAAAATTTGGGGATACAGAAATGTTTGGTACCGTTTTGACTCAGCAGAAGCTAATATTATGTTTCCTGTTTCCCTTAATTCAATGGCGGTGGTAAGAGATACATTTTTAAATTGTTACCTTAGTCAAAAAGATGCTTCTTTTCCAAGCTATGAATTAGATGGCCCTTTCTGTGATCTAACTCAGAAAATATGGGTCGAACAACATAGAACAATGGAGTTAATACTGGGAAAAGATTTCTGGTATCAAAATAAAGACCCTCACTTTCGGGCAACCCATGGTTTAGTTTACTTGAAAGAACTAACCGTGGAAGAATTCTTAAATACCGCTCGAAGTCTTGAAGAAAGTATAGAAGGATCCCTCATTAAATAATATCATTTATCTTTTTCATAAGTGAATCATCAAATTTATCTAAATAATCAATCGTTCTTAAGTTTTGTCTTAGTTGATCCGGGTTCGATGCTCCAAGTATGACTGTGCTAACATTCTTATTTTGTAGACACCAACCCAGAGCAAGATTAACTAAAGGTATTCCTATGCTATCAGCAACTTCTTCAAGATCATTTGTTATCTTTAACATAGTTTCTCCTTTATCACTATTTAATCTATCCTTAAGAAACTCATAACCATTTAAATTCACTCTTGTACCATCAGGAATTCCATTTTTGTATTTTCCAGTCAAGATACCTGAAGCCAAAGGTGACCAAATCGTTGTGCCAAGCCCTCTATTATTAAATAAATCAAGATAATCATTTTCCATTTTTGATCGATTAAAAATATTATACTCGGGTTGTTCCATTGTTGGGGGTGTAAGTTGCTTTTCTTCAGAAATAGCATATGCCATTTCAATCTGATCTGCGCTCCACTCTGAAGTTCCCCAATAAATAATTTTCCCTTGGAGTATCAAGGAATGCATTGCTCGTACAGTTTCCTCAATGGGAGTTTCCGGGTCCGGTCGATGACAAAAGAACAGATCAAGGTAATCTACTTGCATACGCTGAAGTGCTGCATTACATGCATCATGTATATGTTTCGCACTTAATCCTCTCTGTGTGGGAAGTTCCCCACCCCAAAATACTTTACTAGATAAACAATATGTGTCTCTTGGGAAAGCAAGTTTTTTTAATGCTTGACCCATTATTTCTTCAGATTTACCATTTGCATACGCTTCTGCATTATCAAAAAAATTAACACCTTCATCATACGCAATTTTCATCATCTCTACTGCCATAGAGGTATCTATTTGAAAGGAAAATGTTACCCATGATCCATATGATAATTCACTTATTTTTAATCCAGACTTACCAAGATTTCGATATTTCATTGTGTATTTCTTTCTTACTTATTTGTCAAAAATTTTAATCATTAAACATAGTTTTAATCAATGGCGAAACAGTTCTTTTATTTTGATATTTTATTCCAAGGAAAGCAGCTATTGTAGAAGCAATTTGACTGCTATATATTATTTCATGTTTACCCATTTCACCTTTTGGAGGAGTATCTGGTCCAAGTACAGCCATCCATACATTTTCAGCTCCCTTTACTGAACTGCCATGATTCCTCCAAGAATCTATATCCTTACTTCCTCTGCCATGATCTGTGGTTATAAGAATCGTTGTTTTATTTTTATAATAATAATTATTTTGAACCCAATTCCACAAATCAGACACATATTTATCTAATTGATTTGCAGCATTTAAATACTGATCATACTTACCTTCATGTGCATATTCATCTGTTTCATCATAAGCAATATATAATAATTTTGGTCTTAATTCTTCCAGATAAGTTTTTGCAAAATTGTGTGTTATAGCATCATAGCGAACACTTTTCCATGGAACAGGTATTTGTAGCATAATTTCATTTAATAATCCAATTTTTGGATTATTTCGCCCTTTTTCATATGACTCCATACCTGCGTTAACATATATCCCTGAACGTTCTTCATTGATAATAAAATCAAAAACATCCCATGAACAAAATGCAGCTACCTTATTATTATACCCTGGTTGATTATGGATATATTCGAGTACTGTTATATTCGGATTATTTTCCTTATTATTACTATTTCTTGTTAAATCTACATAGCCAACCAACATTTCACTATATCCTGGATAAGAAAACCGATAAGGATTTTTAAGAATTGCTATACTTTCTTTACGTACGTTACCATATAATTGACCTTGGTCAACAATAGTATTCCAAAAAAAAGGCATTAATTTTTCTCTACGAATCTGATCAGAAGAATGCCAATACTCTTTTAACATATGATTTTGGTCTTTTGTATAATTATCTGAATGGATTAATATACTATCTGCTCCATAAAATACTTCTTCCCATCGCAAACCATCAAAAGTGATAAATATGATATTCTTGGTATTACCCATTGCCAATATGATACAACTAAGCATATTCAAAATAATCAATGATGTGTAAACTCTGCTCATTATTCTTTCCAAAGATATGAAGCAATTGATTTTGGAGGTATGCTCGTTGCAGATGATTTATTATTAAACAAGAATGTAAAATGTTTCGATTTTTCAGTCTGGTTCGTTGCAATTAATACAATTCCTCCATCATTATTTCTAAATGCGACAAAGGATAACTCTTTGCTATTTCCCTTATCACAATCTATACGATATGCTCCAGGTCGAATAAATTTAGAAAAATGCCCTAATAGATAAAACTCAGGGGTAGTATACCATTCATCTGACTTGTTTGGGGATTCAATTAGCAAGGTAGGACTTAGTTCAGTGAGATTATTATATGGACCTTGATTATATTCATCAAGGTCATATGTTGTCATAGTCACCCAATACATATAAGAGCGTGACCAATTCCAAAAATAACTTTGAATGTTATACATACCAGATATACCCCATTCTGAATGTTCAGTAAAAATTATTTCATGTTCTGGATGATTATTATAGAGCTCAGACATATATGTAGCAGGATAATCAGTATAATTATGAAACGCTGTTCCAGATACATAATCTTGCTTACCATTTTTTTTTAATTGATTTAATATAAAGTCTGCATTTACCCAATCTTCAAAATTATGATCATTAATCCATATTTTTGTATGCAATTCAGATTTATTTATATCATGAAATTCTTCATATGTTGCTATTGCTAAGTCTAATTGTTGTTTTGCGCTTAATTTCATTCCAGGATAGTTATCTGGTACAAAGTTTGGCTCATTCTGGGTTGAAATTGCATAGATAGGTATTCCTTCATTTTGATATGCTTCAATAAATCTTCTTAAATACTCAGCGACTTGTTTTTCGTAGCCTTTTTTTAATGTTCCACCAACAAGTTTTTCAGATGTTTTCATCCAAGCTGGAGGACTCCAAGGTGCTGCGAAAAAAATAATTGATTGGGGAGGATCCAAGTTCGCTGCAACATCTTGGACTAATCTTAACATTCTAATTATTCCGGTTTTTTTATCTGGTTCAATTGAAAAATTTTCTATATCATCCTGATAAGTATAAAATCCTTTGGAATGGGGTGAAACGTTCCTCCCATCAGAAAAATCAGAGGTTCCAATTGTTATTCGAAACATGTTAAAACCTAATCCATTTTTTGGATCAATTAATAAAGTTAAAATATCCCGGATTTGTTCTTCTGTTTTACCTTTTGAAATTGCATGTAATGTGGTTGCTTCAAGAGAAGTTCCAATTCCAAGAACTGATTGATATGTAATATTTGAATTAATTGTAATAGTTAAATCATTATTATTTTTTATTTTATTCCAACGCAAACTTTCTTGCTTATCTAACTTAAATTTTATTTCACTCTCATCAGGTGGGTCGATATACCACATTGAGGATTCAGGTAATAGCTCAGAACTTAAATATACCTGAATTTCTCCACTATCATTTGCATAAACATAAGAGCATATATAAAATAAAATAGTTATTAATGATTTCTTATTTTTCACAATAATTATAGTCTAATAATTTGTCCTTGCTTGGCTAATCTAAAACCTTTTTTAATCAATAAATTTGATTCTGTGCTTGCAGATCTATTAAGAGGATTGGTGTGATTAAAATGAATAAAATGAATCTTTTCCTTTTCAATAATCGATAGATCTTTAAATAATTCCATACTTTCATTCACAAAA
>Ga0208522_1002727_pt1 | contig 10504 bp, 8 predicted proteins | sample ETNtaG_25_FD_185763 | JGI IMG/M metagenome (GOLD analysis project Ga0208522, IMG submission 185763) | Marine microbial and viral communities from oxygen minimum zone, Eastern Pacific Ocean - ETNP201302SV86 (SPAdes) (version 2) | ecosystem: Environmental > Aquatic > Marine > Oceanic ... | reverse complement strand
AACCTAAATAAAACGGTTACAGACTATATTGCAGATGCAAGACGAGAGGCGATATCAAGCGCGTTCATTGACAACTTCAATAAGTGGCATAAGCGGGTAGTAGATATTCTGGTAAGGGCGATTGAGGATAATGTCCAATCGGTAGTTCACACATCGCAAAACGGTAAAATGTATGCGATTTTAACTGCTTATGATGCTGCTCTTGGTGCTACGATTGACGATGTAGAAAAGACGTTGACGGAAACAAACGGAAAACCAGGCGGCGAATAATTCTGCAATACCTTCCAGCAACCGAAAATCCCTGAAAATCTAACAATTTCTAACAGAGAAAAATAAATACCCTCCCTCATACCCGAATCCTCAGCGAATGTTGATTGAACTTCCCTTATGGTCTATAGGCCCCTCCCCCCCAAAACTGAGCGAAGTTTATTTGAACTTCCCTGTATTTTTTACTTGACATTCTTTGTGATTGGGTATATAATCTAGAATAATACGAGATTGTGATGGAAAGAATATGGAAATTATTGCTTTAATTATTTTGGGATGGTGTGTGTTCATGATGCTTCGGCATCCACTGAAATCTTTCGGGTTTCTGTTTAAGGGAATATTTCTGTTTCTGATAGGGTTTATTGTGTATGTTATCTTGTTTGGTTGTATGATGAATGTGATTGTATGATGAGAGTTAAATTCATAGACGAGGGGTGGGCGTTCCGTGGGGTTCCTTTGCGAGGCTATTCCAGAGGTATTGACGATATCTTGGAGCTGTACGAGGAGCTGGGGTTTGAGGTTCGATTGGAACAACATCACACTGATCTGTCGGAGATGCTGGATGACATGGCGCGAAAACTTGAGGACTTGAAAATGTCTGTAGACAGCATTGAAGTCCGACTCGGTAAAAATCCTTTTACCAGAGATCATTTTCGGAAGGAAGCAAATGGTGATGAGGCGGATTGGCGCCACATCTGGGCTGGCGATAATGATTAATATCGGAGATGTCATTGAATATCGTGATTGTTTTGATGAGAAGCGCCATGGCAAAGTCGTTGATGTCAGCTCTGACATGGACTTTTATGACAAGATGCGGTTGGAAGATGGGGTTCCTCACTACTATTCCAAGAAGCTTTCTCGGTTTGTTCCCGTGAAAGAGAAGAATATAGATACAGTGTTTCTCACTGTATCGCCTGTTGCAGGGTATTCCTGTGGCGAAGATTTCGATTATGTCTTGTATAATGAAGTTTAAATTTACTAAATAAATCTTACATGATTAAATATCGAATAATTTCGAAGAAAATTCTTTCTGATGGATTGAGTGCCGAGGACGCTACGACAGCTTTGGAAATGTACAAACATATCAACGGCGAAAAAGACGTTGACATTGAGAAATATGACGACCTCACCCAGAAGAAAGTAAGATACGGCCGTAACCCTGACTTGCACTGATCCTTATAAATAGTCCAAAAGGCTGTTTAAAGGATTATTATGGCAGAGCAACATGGGTATTTTATGGGGCAGGACGGGTTTGTCTGGTTCGTCGGCGTAGTAGAAGACAGGGATGACCCCGAGCGAATTGGAAGAGTTCGGGTCCGTTGTCTTGGATTTCATACAGAAGATTTAGATAAACTTCCTACGGCAGATTTGCCGTGGGCTCATGTCATGCATCCTGTGACTGATCCATCGATGCATGGGATGGGCAATACACCTTCTTTCCTTGTTGAGGGTGCTTGGGTGGTCGGGTTCTTTAGGGATGCGTATGAGAAGCAACAACCTGTCATTATAGGTTCGTTGCCAGGCACTCCTGCGAAAGCTGCTACTCATACAACAGGATTTAACGACCCCAGAAGTCCGCTTCATCCAGACGGGTCAAAACAATTACCTTATGCTAGAACTCCCAAGTATGGCCCCTATCCTTTAGCTGAGGACCAACCTAGACACTCTGGTCATGCAATTGGTGAATCAGACACTAATAGATTAGCACAAGGCGAAGTATCAGAAGAACACGGTTCTCTTATAAGAAGGCGTCTGATGAGGATGCGTGGTGATCCAACAAAGGGTGATACAACTATTGGTGTTGATGACAACGCCGATACAACCCTGGCGCTAACGGGCAAAAGTATTATGGGAACTGGCATTCCTATCGCAACACAACCATACCTTAAACAAACGTCAACCGCTGCGGTTCAAGAAACCCGTGAGTGGTGGGATGAACCTGATCCTAAAGGTATTAAGAAATATGCTGCAGCATATGCTTCTGGTCAATACCCGTATAATCATGTCTATGAAAGTGAATCTGGGCATATACATGAAATAGATGATACCAAGGGTGGAGAAAGATTATATAAACAACATATGTCTGGAACATTTGAAGAAATACATCCAGATGGGGCAAAGGTTGTTAAGATACTTGGTAACAACTATGAGATTATTGTTGGAGATTCGAATGTTGCTATATTTGGGGATGTTAATATAACAACCACTGGAACGGTACGAGAGCTCATTAAGGGCGATTACATTCTAGAGGTAGAAGGTAACTATACTCAAAAGATACACAAGAACCATCGTGTCAAAATTGGTGCTGGTACTAGTGGTGGAAATAGGGAAGAAGAGATAAGAGGCAACCATGCATCACAAATTAATGGTGATGTAAAGAGCAGGATTACTGGAAACATAGATACAATAATTGAGAAATCCGAAACCAGATTTGTAAATGACTATAGTTGGTGGAGTGTTCAAAATGATATTCATATAGCTTCAACTGGACCTGTATATACACAGGAGCAGCACCCTAAATTCGGTGAAGCTTCTGGTAATATTGTTATGATTGCTAACAATAATTTGTCAACCACAACTCTATCAGGAATAACATCATTCAAGTCTGGTGATAAGTTAAATATGAAGTCAGCTGATGCAATGGTAATCAAATCTGAGACGACGATGGCGACAACGACGATGGGTGTACATACTATTGATTATAATGGTGATGCACATGTTCGTTACGATGCTGATTATTATAAACACGTTGGTGCTGATACATTCTTGTTTGTTGATGTTGGTGTTGATCATACACAAACAGTTCCGAAAACGAGAACAGGTGCTGTTGATGTTACCGAAACAACTGTGAACAATTTGTAAGAGGTAATTTATGTCTGATTTTAAACTCCCAAGCTTGTGCGGCGCAAGTGAAAAATTTAATAATATACAAAGTAAGTTTGAAAAGACTATGAATACTTCTATTGATGGATTAGAAGTTGATGCATCAACACTTAAAACTCTCTTGGATACAGATGTTAATGAATTAATGGGAGAGATTAAATCAATGATTCCTGAATTGCCAGCTCTTCCTGACGTGAATTTGCAATCAGAATTAACAAGTTTGTCTGGTTTGTCTCCCGGCAGTTTTGCTCATAAGACAAAATTAGCTAGTCTTAAATCAAAATTTGATACTGGATTATCTGCTGGTGGATTTTCTTTGGATACATTAGTTTCTGAAGCTGCCGATATTACTTCTGGCAAAGTACCGAAAGGTTTGATTCCTGATTTGCCCGGACTTCCTGATGTGGATTTACAAGGAGAATTGACAAAGTTATCAGGTTTATCTTCTGGGAGTCCAGCTCATACTGCCATGTTGTCTGGACTTCAATCAACAGCGGGTGATGCGTTAGCCGCTAGTGGCACTTCTTTGGATTCTTTGGTTTCTGCTGCCGCTTCAGCTGCAGCGGGCCTACCAGGCGCCGGAGATATGTGCTGTTCGATTCCCAATTTTACTATCCCGGCCGCTGGCGGCGATGCAATTGAAAAAGCTGCTGGAATATTACAGGCCGCAGCTGATGCAGAAGAAGAAACCCCTTCTGTTCAAGTTTTAAATTCTTCTGTTACTGATGCAGCAACTCAAGCATCAGATTCTTTTAAAGAATTTTGGCGTGACCCTGATAAAACTGAAGAATTGCCTACAAAGGATGAGGGAGCATTTACATTAGTTGAAAAATTTACAACTGTTTCATCGGGAGCAACAACAACTAAAGTTACCACACCTGTGGATGCAATCGAAAGGGAAGGTATTAACTGGGTAAAGAAAAATATTAGTACTGTCGGATTTTCCAGCAGGCCATTTAAAATAGGTGGTATTACATTTAACAGTAAATTTGATCCTAATTAACAATGATACGGATAAGAAATACTATAGTAACTTTAAGTATCCTATATTGGATGCCTGACTATAAGCACATCCTTCAAGAGTTCATTTGGCAAACTGCTGATGTTAGACCAGAGTATCCAAGAGTACACAGGTTTTTAAATTATTGGCATGACAATATTGAGTCGGTAATTTCTGAAATTTATATTGCGGATTCTTATAAATAATAAAAACAGGAGTCTATAATGGCAACACCAACTGCTCATAAAGATGCACAAGGTCAAAACGATATTGCTCGTAATGCAAGACAGTATATAGACTTGGACCTTTTCTTTGGAAAAAAATCTGTATCGAAAGATATTAATATAGTAACAGATATTCAAGCCATCAAGCGTTCAATTCGTAATCTCGTATTAACCAATCATTATGAGAAACCTTTCCATCCAGAGATTGGGTCTGGTGTACGAGATATGTTGTTCGAACTAATGACTCCATTAACAGCCCATGTTCTTACAAGACTTATAGAAGATGTAATTGTAAACTATGAACCTAGAGCGAAAATAGTTGGTATTGATGTTTTGCCAAATTTGGATCGCAATGAATATGAATGCACAATATCATTTTTTGTTGTTAATGCTCCAACAGAACTTGTAGACTTAACAATATTTTTAGAGAGATTACGATAATGGCTGTAAATAAAAAAAGATTGACAGTGACAGAGTTTGATTTTGATGATGTAAAAAGCAATCTAAAAATTTTCCTAAAGGGACAGACAGAGTTTACGGACTATGACTTTGAAGGTTCTGGCATGAATGCTCTGCTAGATGTCCTTGCATATAATACACACTATCTTGGTTTCAATGCGAACATGTTGGCGAATGAAATGTTCCTAGATAGTGCGTCGTTGCGCTCAAGTATAGTTTCTCACGCTAAGACTTTGGGATATGTTCCTAATTCTGCTCGTGCTTCAGTGGCTACTGTTGATGTGAATTTAAATACCACATCCTTAACTTCTGTGACAATGCCTGCCGGTACTGTTTTCACTACCAGTGTTGATGGAACAGATTTTCAGTTTGTAACAGCTTCTGATGCAACAGCATCTACTATTGGGAATATCATCCCCTTTTTGAATACTAAAATTTATGAGGGGACTTTTATTTCAACAAGATATACAGTTGACTCGTCTGATGGTGATCAAAGATTTCTTCTCACGGATAACAGAGCAGACAGAACCACATTGACTGTTAAGGTTCAAACTTCATCATCTAATTCTGATACCGCAACATATACTGAAGCAACAGACATAACTCAAGTATCAGCTACAAGTAATGTTTATTTTATTCAAGAAGTTGAAGTAGGGAAGTTCGAAGTATATTTTGGTGATGGTGTAGTTGGTAATGCTTTAGAAGATGGTAACATTGTTATCCTTACATATGTTGTTAGTAACAAGGCAGCAGCAAACGGTGCAGCAATATTTACAAATGCAGCTGCTATTGGAACGGTTACTGATGTGGCAGTGGCCACTGTTGCCGCAGCTAATTCTGGTTCAGAAGCAGAATCACTTCAGTCAATAAAATATAATGCTCCTCTTGATTATGCCTCTCAAGGCAGATGTGTAACTGCTGAAGATTATAAAGTGTTTGTAAAGAAATATTATCCAAACACCCAAACTGTACAGGTGTTCGGTGGAGAGAGTGGGTCATACGATACAAGTCTTGGTGTAGTATCTACACCAGAATATGGTAAAGTTTTTATTTCTATTAAGTCAACCACAGGACTTGATTTAACAACAAATGAAAAAACCCAGCTGGTTGCAGACCTTGCTCCATTTACTGTTGCATCAATTACGCCTGTTGTTGTTGATCCAGCTATAACTTATTTAATTTTGAATGTAATATTTAAATTTGATTCAAGTGCAACAACAAAATCTTCTGATACATTAAAAACCGCTGTTACAAATACATTACAAACTTTTAATGATGACAGTCTTGAACAGTTTGAGGGGATGTATAGGCATTCGAAGGTAACTGGTTTGATTGACAATACTGATACATCAATTACCAGTAATATTACAACTGTCAGGATGGCTAAGAAATTCACTCCTACTCTCAATGCATCGACGTTGTACACTATTAATTTTGATAATTCTTTTTATAATCCAATACGTCATCGTGATGATTATGTTCCTGCTGTTGCTCCTTCTTTAACTGTGGGGACAATTACAGGAACATTTACTGCTGGTGAAGTAATTACTGGTGCTACTAGTGGAGCAACTGCCAGAATTATTAACACAACAACTCCGCTAAGTTATATTTCCTCCAACAGTCTTTCTTTTACCGTTGGAGAGGTTATTACAGGAGATAGTTCTAGTGCAACTACTACAATTTCATCAACAGAAGCAGGGGACAGAAAACACGCTAAAACTTTGGCTGGAATAGTTTCTTCTACAGGATTTAAGATTAGTGGTGATGCTACAAATGAAATGTTTTTTGATGATGATGGTAAAGGAAATTTGAGAATATTTTATCTTAGTTCTGGCGAAAGAATTTATGAAAATTTTGATGCTGGGACAGTAGACTATGAGAATGGAACTATTTCGACTAAGGGTATAGAATTTACGACAGTAGGCGATGTTGATGGTGTGACTTCTTCTCAAATTCGAATTCTTACAATTCCAGATTCTAATGATATCATACCAAAACGGAATCAGATATTAGAAATTGATTTTACAAATCTTACTGTAACAGGTGATGTTGATACGGTTGCAGTCGGCGATAGTTCTGCTGGTACATCGTATGTTACTCGGCCTTCACAACTTCCGCTTGGATAAAATAAAATGGCTGTTATTGTTAAACCACCATCAGGAAAATTGTATAATAAAGTTAGTCCTCTTATTGACGGACAACTGCCGGATTTTATTCAATCAGACCATCCGGTATTTTCCAGATTTTTAAAACACTATTATCAATATCTTGAAGCCGGTGAACTTCAGTTAACAGTAACTATTGATAAACTTCAATTGAATCTAGAGACAGCTTCTTATGTATTGAATGTCGATGGTAGTAAAATTGTTTTGGAAGATGGTGCTGGTACTTCTGGTAAGTTTGTGGTAGGAGATACGATTACTGGTGGTACTTCAAAAGCAACAGCAACAGTTCTTGTAGATAATTTGGATAATGCAATCACACCAAGACTCTTCATTACATCACAACAAAAATTTGTCACCGGCGAAACTGTAACAGGTGCTATATCAGGTAGCGGTACGGTAGACAGATATCGTGCCAATCCTATCCAGACTATTCAGCAATTGTTGGACTATGCTGATATTGACAACACTCTTTACGATTTCCTTGACAATTTCCGTGATGAGTTTATGAATGCCATTCCTCTTACCTTAGCAGACGGTGTTAGTAAGAGAAGACTTCTAAAGAATATTCGTGAATTGTATCGAGCTAAAGGAACCTCTGAAGGACATAAGATTTTCATGCGGTTGCTTCTTGGTGAAACCCCTGAAATTATATATCCAGAAAAATATATGATTAGAGCTTCAGACGGTAAATGGGGCAATCAAACAATTATTAGAACTACGCCTGGAGCTAATGCGGTTGCTTCAGAAGTTATTGGGACTACAATAACGGGAGATACTTCTGGTGCTACTGCTGTTATTGCTTCTGCTGTTGAGCTTGTTGAGGGCAGTACTTTGATAGTAGAGTTTGAACTTAATCCTGATTCATTGAATAGTCTCTATAGTTTCGTTGATGGTGAAAATGTTGTTGCAACATCTACAGTGCAAGATTTTTCCATGTCATTTACGATAAGAAATATAGTAAGTGAAGCAACTGTTACAGACAGAGGTGCATTGTATGCCGCCGGCGACCCAGCTGTTTTTGATACGAATGCTAATATTGGTAATGGACTTGCAGAAGCTCGAATAGAGAATCTTAATGAGGGTTGGGTAAGTGGAGTTTCTATTGAGGATGCCGGAACTGGATATAGGGTTGGTGATGCATTAACTTTCAGTACGGTGACAGGTACAAAGCCACCTGAAGGATTTGTTTCTATCATTGACGGCTCTATTGTACTGGAAGGTACTAGCAAATATTATACAGATGATAATGCTAGACGTATAGATGAAAATGATTTTATTCTTTTAGAAAATGGAACAAATAGACATTATGAATATTTTGAGGTTGAACTTGAGACCGCTACTACAGGAGACCCTCATGAGAATCTTCTTTTAGACGGTACTGATGCAGTATCAGCTAATGCTGGTCATAAGATAAGTATGCAATGGCCATTATTTCAAAACAGTGCTGATACTTACGGTACTGCTGCTGATCGTTGGGTTTTAGAAGAAGGAACAGCTGCCGACCTTAGTTTTGATGGCGGTTCAATCCAAGGAATATATTTAAGAACTGGCGGCGGTGGATTTTTAACTCTTCCTACTGTTACCATTGCAGCTGCTGACACGGTTGATGGTACTGGCGCATCTCTTATAACAACCACTGATAATATTGGGTCAATCGGTGATATGGTGATTAAAAATGAAGGGTTCGGTTACAGTTCTGTTCCTTTCATGGAATTCAGAGCAAACCTTACCTTAAAAGATGTGACAGGAACTTTTACTTCAGGTAATGATCTTGTTTATCCTTATGTCGGCGAAGTTAAAGCATATGATTCATCAACACAAGTTTTATCGGCAACATTTAAGGATGTTGTAAGAATACCATTAGAGACTGGCGATTCTGAAGGAATCCTTTTAGAAGAAAACGATAGAGTTGCAACAGACTTTAAACATTCTGAAATAAAACTTAATCAAACTACCGATACAGATGAAAAAATAGTTGATGAACAATCTGGTGAAAGAATTGTTTTAAATGCTACATCTACAAATGATGCTCATTTTGTTTTAGAGGATGGTGTTGGAGAGACAGCAGGAAGCGCTGTTGTTTATGAACAGCCTGATGCAATGTATAATCCACCAATGCGATTGGAACTTGCTACTGACGCTGAAGGTATTTCGCTTGAGGATGGAGTACGTCAAGGACTTGGAGTCTATCTCTCAGCAAATGCTGTAGGTGATGTTATTGTAATTGAAACAGAAGAAAGTATTGGAAGCTCATCGACTGTTCCCGGCCACCAATTTGAAAAAATGTTACTTGAAGGAAATAAAAATATTCCCGGCGGACTATTTTCATATGATGTTATTAGTGGAGCTGGAGATTATTTAGTAACCAATTATAGCATAGACGAATCAGATAGTAATGTTATTTTTAATGGAACTGATCAATATTATACAGATGAAGGAAGTATCGTATTAGATGAAGAAACTGGTGATAATAATGTTATTAGTCTTAACGGAACTGATTCTGATGGAACTGATGCAAATGCAAAATTGTTACAGGATGTAGATACTGCTTCTGGAACAGATCTGTTGGTCCTTGATGGGATTGATTCTTCTAGTACTGGTGCTGCTGATTCTATCGTTCATGAAAATTATATTGATCTTTTGGCTGGTGCAACTGGCGTTAATCCAACACCACTAAGCATTACTGACGATTCGGGTGCAACAGGAAAAATTGTAAAGGCCAACATTGCCAGAGGAACTTCCACAATTGCGACGACGGTGGAAACAAACAAGTCTTATGGTGTAGATATTGAAAGTCTTATTGGTGAAGATTTAAATCGTATTCAAGATTCCTATTACTATCAACAATTTTCATATGAAGTACAAACTGGATTTGGGTTTGAAAGTTATCTTTCAAAATTAAAGAAAGCTGTACATCCAGCTGGTTTTGCTGTATTTAGTAAGGTTAAAATTGCTTCATCTGTCTCTGCTGGGGTTCAAGCTGCTGGTTCTAGACTTGGTGATGATATCTATGATCCGATTCTTTCACCCGATGAAAGATTCTCGCCGATACTTGCTTCTACTTTCGAAATCTTGTTTGATGAACCAATTCAACGTCGGTTTGGTGTTCCTATCTATAACAATGTTACCGGCGATTATGAAAAACAAATTATATTAGAAGATTCTGAAAGTCAAGATAATAATCCCGGCGATGCTATTTTGGCAGAATCTTCTATTTCTCCACCAACGTATATGATAGAAGAAAGTCCTACACATACAGATGGTAGAATTATGTTGGAGGTTCATACTGGTGGTCATGGCGCTGTTTGGGGGCAATTAGTTCTCAATGGCACTGATGCAAGTTCAACAAACGCCGGTGATACTTTTATATTGGAATCATCTGAAGAATATACAAGCAACTTAGTCTTTGATGGTACAGAAGATTATGGATATTATTCAGATGCCGGAAGTGACATTCTTCTTGATGGAACAGATTCCAGTAAGAGTAATGCAGGGTCATCTTTTGA
>Ga0208522_1002726_pt1 | contig 10507 bp, 12 predicted proteins | sample ETNtaG_25_FD_185763 | JGI IMG/M metagenome (GOLD analysis project Ga0208522, IMG submission 185763) | Marine microbial and viral communities from oxygen minimum zone, Eastern Pacific Ocean - ETNP201302SV86 (SPAdes) (version 2) | ecosystem: Environmental > Aquatic > Marine > Oceanic ... | reverse complement strand
CAGATGAGGATGATGACGATGATGACGATGATGACGATGATGACGATGATGACGATGATGACGATGATGACGATGATGACGATGATGACGATGATGATGAGGGAATAGAAATTGGATCTCGTGTCGGTGTCGAGGATGAAGATGGAGACTGGTATGGCAAGGTCGTCGAATTTGACGATGATGAGGATGCTGTCGTTGTCAAGCGTGAAGATGATGGCGAAGAGTATGTGGTGGACTGGGACTCACTTTTCCAAGATGATTGAGGTGATTTAATGGGCGATGACGAAGACCCGTTGGGGGCCTTCGACAATCTTGCATCATGCCCGTCATGTGCAGCGTTAGCAGCCAAAGGAACTACGCGGTGTCCCGAATGTGGTGCATTTCATATGCCCATTGAAGATGCGGAAGAAAGGGTTGCAGAAGATAATCGAAGGCCAACTGAATCGATTATCGAGGAGCCTCGCGACCCCGAATTCTACAGCGTAAATCCACGTGGTGAAATTCCTGTCGAACACTTCGAGGGAGATGAAGACGCTGTTACCGATTGGGAAGGAGCAAGTATTGACTTTGGCCTAGGTGAAGAAGAATGACCGTACTCGGTCACCTTGATCAGCACCCAGGAATAAATCCACCAGATTTTGATGCAACAGTGACTGCAATATCGGAAGGAATCATCGAATTGAACAAGACGTTCTACTACCCAAAAGGCGGCGGACAACCTGCAGACAAGGGCATAATCACAAATAAATCGTTCCAATGTAATGTGCACGATGTGTCAAAGAAGGATGCTGTATTCCATCATATAGAAGACGAAGAAGGTCGTTTAAACGTTGGAGACCTAATCAGTTGTAGCATTGACACAAATTGGCGCAACCAGCTATCTGCAATGCATACTGCGCAGCACCTCATCAGTGCACTAGCCAATGAGGAATGGGGGGCAGACACGGTTGGGAATCAAATTGGATATGAGCGGACTAGGATTGACTTGAAATTCGAAAGGCGTGATGAATTTGATGCGGATCACCTAGAATCATTGGTCAACGATGCTATTGCAAAAAATTTGTTCGTCAAAATGGATTATAGGGATTCAAAAGAACTGATTGATGACCCACTAGTTCGAGTGAATATGAAGCGCATGCCACCGAATATCGAGGTATGGAGGACGATATCGATTGGAGAATTGGACGTATGCCCATGCGCAGGAACACATGTTCCCAGAACTGGTATGATAGAACCAGTCAAGATTTCCAGAGTTAAGAGTAAGGGAGCTGGAAAATTGCGGGTTGAGTATATATTTGAATAAACGATATAAACAGTCTGAATCATTTGGATTGTAATTATCTTACATATTACTCTAAATGTATATTCAAATTTGGGATGTTCAAAGCGAATCGTTCATATCCAGCCTATCGCTCATCGGTTTGATTCACATGGCTGAGTACCAAGGGTTCTGTCTAAAATGTAAAACATACGGCCCAATCAAGGATGTTCAACACTACTCAATGGCAAATGGTCGGAAGCGAGTAGGCGGTACATGTTCTCAGCCTGGATGTAGTGGAAAGATATCGAAAATCGTTGGTTGATTTGTCTATACTGGAACGAATCATCCAAATAGACAATTGCTCACGAAGATTGCATAGGGCCCGTGGTCTAGGGGTTATGACGTCGCCTTGACATGGCGAAGATCGCCAGTTCAAATCTGGCCGGGCCCACTCATCAGACACAATGTTCAGCGGAAGCTGGGTTTTGTGCCCATACCCTAGGCTCTGAGCATAGAAAATAGAAAAATGTAACACAAACGATGTACTGAGAGCCTGTATGGATATATTTCAATATATTTAGGGCTGATAACATGGATTATCGGCACTGATGGGGTGCCGAATTTGTTGGCCAGACCAAATATGTGATCTGTTCATTATATGGATGAACGTTAGAGGTTTATTGAAATTTATTATAGTCATGAGTAAATATGAACAAATTAAATCATTTATTCAATAATCCATGTATTTTCTATTGGACTGTGCCCGGGGGACTGACACCATGACTCAACCAAGGATGATTTCAATTCGATGAAATTTGCTTGCGCCCCTACGGCAATCACACCTTGGAGTCGATTTCTATTGTTCAAGCCACATGCTGCATTTCTTGTTACCGCTGCTAAAGATGCGATTGGATCAATTTTCAATCTGTGTGTTACCAATGAACCAGCCATTGGAATCGATAGTGATTGACAATTTGGATTGAAATCTGTTGCAAGTGTCCATGGCCACTCTTCATCAATGCACTGTTGAATAGGGGGCCACGCATCTGAACCCATAACATATGGTGTGCCTGGTAAAAATCCCTGAAGTGTTCCAGCCTCTGCCGCTGCGGCCCTCGCATCATCACTAGAGTGGATTGCATGATCTGCCGTAACTGCTCCCAATTCTGCTGCCAATTCCAATCCTCCCCCATTTGTGAATTCATCTACATGGAGGCGTATTGACAATCCTCCCTTTGATGCTGCCTTACAAATTTCCTCAGTGTCCTCGATTGTGAACCACCCGGGTTCACAGAAGACGTCGGCAGATGTAGCAATGCCTTGATCGAGAACTGCAGGTAATTGTTCAGATAGAATCTGCTCTACGTACGATTTACGTTTAATCCCATGAGGGATGTCATGTGCCCCCATCCACGTCGGATACAATTGGGGGTATGCACGATCTGATTGCATTTCGTCGTAAACCTGCAATAATCTCAATTCACTTTCTGTGTCAAGGCCATAACCCGATTTGACCTCAAGTGCTGTTGTACCGTGCGCCATCGATATGTCCCTACGTTCAACTCCGATTCCATGTAGATTCTGACTACTGCGCGTCTGAGAGACTGTGTGCCGTATTCCGCCTCCAGCTTCGGCAATCTCGGCGTAACTCATTCCTTGTTGTCTCATTCTGATTTCATTTGAACGGTCGCCGTCCCATAGCAAGTGTGTATGCGCATCAATGAACCCAGGAATGATGGCCCGGCCCTCCAAGTCATAGAGATTGGATGGTGTTCCGTATTCAGCCAATATCTCTTCTGATTGTGCAATTTTTCTGATTATTCCTGACTCGATTACCAATCCATTACCCGGTGGATGAATCTGTTCAGACGATGACATATCTAAGCCAACAAGTGGTGATGTCAAATCCCCTGATGAAAAGTGAGCCATTGCTCCGGCGTTTACGAAAATGTGCAAATCGTCGACTGGAGCCATGAATATCCGTAGGTCATCAGGCTTGAAAGGGTGTGCCCGTTCGCGACACCATGGTCATTGAGATCTCAACACCTTCGTGCGAGGCGAATCGCTCTCGTGATATAGGCGGAATTGTGTTGGGCATTGAATCTACAGCACACACTTTTTCCATTGGTTCAGTGGATGGAGTAGGTGTACCCAGTAACTCGATTTCTGCATTTGTACGACCTGTTGAAGGTGGGATTCATCCCCGTGAAGCAGCCGACCATCACGCACAAAATGCAGGCGATATTCTTAGTAAATTTCTTGAACAAGAAGTAGACATTTCAGATGTTAAAGCGATTGCATTTTCGCAAGGCCCTGGCCTTGGACCATGTCTGAGAATTGGTGCTTCAGTTGCACGTTCACTGGCCATGAGACTGGATGTACCACTCGTCGGCGTGAACCACTGCGTAGCACATATTGAAGTGGGTCGTGAACGCTGTGGTTGTGATGATCCTGTTCTACTATACGCAAGTGGTGGAAACACTCAGGTGATTGCCAGATTAGATGGACGATATCGGGTCTTGGGGGAGACACTCGACATTGGGATTGGAAACATGTTAGACAAGTTTGCTAGAGAGCAGGGAATCCCCTTCCCTGGCGGTCCTGAAATCGAGAGATTGGCACAGAAATGGTTGGTTGATAATTCCAACCCAAATCTCGATGGATTGGAATTACCCTATGCCGTCCAAGGAATGGATTTGGCATTTTCTGGCCTCCTAAATGCTGCTCTCAATCTAGTCGAAAGGGGCAAACCTCTCGAAGCGGTTTGCTGGTCACTACAAGAACACGCCTTTGCGGCATGTGTAGAAGTTGCAGAACGTGCCATGGCACATGCTGGAAAATCAGAGTTGCTGCTCGGCGGCGGTGTTGCTTGTAACGAACGATTGAGAGGAATGTGTAGTATCATGTCTGAGAGTCGGGGTGGTACTTCGCATGTTCCAATTAAGGCGCTTTGTGTCGATAATGGAAGTATGATTGCAACATTGGGGCGACTGCAATTGCTCTGGGGGAATCCTACTGAATTGAGTGAATCAGCAGTAAGGCAGGATCTACGGACAGATGAGACGCCGATACTGTGGAATTGAAGCGAATTGTGTAAGCCAACCCTTATGGCGGGTGGGCATGAGGTCCGGCTGGAGGCAAGGAAGCTTGGCGGCAAAAGATGAACCATCAAACCCGTTTAAGAGCCCTAGAAAATCTCCATCCACCCCGAAGAATAATGTCAAATCAGGACGTCAGGGAACTCCGTCTAGAAAGACTTCTGGCCCACCTGCTCCACCGGGTGGAAAGAGAAAACAATCTCCGCCAGTAGCACCCTCTGGTTCCAAATCAAATGATAAAGAGGCGGTAGTGAAATCGCCTGCCCGTGCTGGCAAAAGTGTTGGCCTTCGAAAGCAAAATGTGAAAGTGAAGGCCGAAGCCGAAACGAAAACGAATCAGAAGGCACGAGAATTGATTGAAGCCACACGAACCAATGTTGTAGATTCGGCGTCAACAAAAACAGATTCGAAGCCAGCAGCTAAGAAGGAGCCGTACAATCCATTCAAGAAGAATCAGCCGAAAAGAACGAGTGCGCCGCCCCGGAGAGGAGGAGGTCGGTTCGGCAAACGAAACAAGCCACAAGGTCAAGCAAAGAGAGTACAGAAGTTGCATCGTGGCAAGTACATGGAATTCAAGTATGATGTTAGGAAGATTCTTGATGATGAGGATGTTGCTGATGAACATCGTTCAAATGTATTGGGGCAAACATGGGCCAAGGGAGAACGCCAAGGTGTATCTGAAGCAAAGGCATTCCTCGATGAGAAAGTCGCTGAAGGAATTATTAGCGAAAAATGTTCCAAGAAAATCATCAAATTAATCGATTCATTAACAACAAGAAGGTGACAATATGACAGCAATAGAGCAAGACACAGTAGCTAGCGTACACTATACTGGAACATTCCCAGATAGTGGTGAAGAATTTGATTCAAGTCGAGAGGGTGATCCAATCACATTCCTTGTGGGGCACAAGGGCATGATCCCTGGTTTTGAGAGAGAAGTGATGGGCGCTGTAGTCGGCGATACCCGTTCGTTTACACTTGAACCCGAGGATGCGTATGGTGAGCCATCGGAGGAAATGGTTCAAGAGGTTCCCCGTGACATGTTTCCAGCAGATATGCCTCTTGACTTGGGAATGATGCTAATGTCAGATGCAGGACCATTCCGAATCGTCGCAGTAACTGACAATACTGTACGTTGTGATTTCAATCACCCTATGGCTGGAAAAACGCTTCACTTCGAGATTGAAGTCATGGATGTTCGCGCAGCATCTGAGGAAGAATTGTCGCATGGGCATGTTCACGGACCAGGTGGTCACCATCATCATGAGCATGCGGATGAGAAGGGTGACGGTTGCGGCGATGGCTGTGACTGTTGAAATCGCCTACATGGAACGTTTGAAGGGGCGTATCGTCCCGTAGCCACTTGAGGTGCAAGGGTGCGACAGCGCAAAGATTCGTTTGAAACGCTAGGCGGACTTCCAATTTCGCCAATCCCGAGTGCAGATGATGTATCTAGTCAACCAGAAATTCCCGGACAAGCCCCCTACACCCGAGGCGTACACGATACGATGTACAGGGGCCGATTATGGACGATGAGGCAGTATGCTGGATTCAGTTCTGCAGATGAAACAAACGCTAGATTTCGAACGCTCCTTAATCGTGGCCAAAGTGGGTTATCTGTGGCCTTTGATTTACCAACTCAATTGGGCATGGACAGTGATGACCCACTGAGTTATGGTGAAGTCGGGCGAGTGGGGGTGGCCATTGATTCAATTGTTGATATGAGAGAATTGTTTGATGGGATTCAACTTGATCAGGTTTCTACATCGATGACCATCAACAGTCCTGCAATCATTCTACTTGCGATGTATATCGCTGTTGGAGATGAACAAGGTGTGGATTCAGAGATGTTGCGAGGAACGGTCCAGAATGATATTCTCAAGGAATATATTGCTAGAGGCACCCATGTATTTCCGCCAGAACCGAGCATGAGGTTGATTACAGATCTCATCGAATACTGCGCCGATAATCATCCAATGTGGAATACAATCAGTATTTCTGGCTATCATATTCGTGAGGCTGGGGCCACGGCAGTTGAGGAATTGGCATTTACCCTTTCCAACGCTCTAGCGTACGTGGGTGCTGCAAAGGCGAAAGGCATGGATGTAGATGAATTCGCTCCCCGTCTGTCATTCTTCTTTGGTTGCCACAATGATTTCTTTGAAGAAGTTGCAAAGTTCAGAGCCGCTCGTAGATTGTGGCATCGATTGATGGAGGAACGTTATCAACCCAAGAACCCCAAATCATCGATGCTGCGTTTCCACACCCAGACTGCTGGGGTCACATTGACCGCCCAGCAACCATTGAACAATGTTGCACGCGTTGCCTATCAGGCGATGTCGTCTGTTTTGGGTGGAACACAATCACTACACACTAACTCGTATGATGAAGCGATTGGATTGCCCACAGATGAAAGTGCTACGATTGCACTGCGTACTCAACAAATTCTTGCTGAAGAAACGGGTGTCGCCGATGTTGTGGATCCCATGGCTGGCTCGTATCATGTCGAAGCGTTGACTGATTTAATCGAAAAAGAGGCATACGCTCTGATTTGTGAAATTGATGACATGGGGGGTGCTTTGGCTGCTCTCAGGACAGGATTTCAACAACGGCGAATACATGAATCGGCATGGAAACAGATGGTCGAAGTTGAAAATCTCACAAGAAAGGTGGTCGGTATTAACCATGCAAGAATGGATGCTGAACCCGAAATTGAAGGTCAATCCATTGACCCAACTATTGCTGAACAACAACAACAGAAATTGGCCGAGTTACGTTCACAACGTGATAATGAAAAGGCAACTGCAACCTTGTCATCCCTGACGCTAGCGGCAGGTACAGATGCAAATCTTTTCCCAATTATTCTTGAAGCTGTAAAATCAAATTGCACCGTTGGTGAAATCATGAATGCGCTCAAGGACGAATATGGTACGTGGATGGCCCCCAGTGGATTCTGAGTTGATGGTATGGGCATACGTTTGGACCACATCGGAATCGCAGTAAATGATCTTGAATCCGGAAGTTCATTCTGGAAATTGCTCGGTCTGACCCAGGGTGAGGACGAATGCAATGATGACCAGGGTGTAAACATTCGATTCTTTGGAACAGAACCTGGTACGGAAGCCACACGAATAGAACTACTCGCTCCTACTGGTGAGGATACTCCAATCGGCCGCTTCCTCGAAAAGAAGGGGGCAGGAATTCAGCAAATCGCTTTCAGGGTCGACGATTTGGAATCACTGTTGGCTAGGTTGAACGCCGAAGGTGTACGTCTCATCGATGAAACCCCTACCCAAGGTGCCAATGGGAGTAGAATTGCCTTCGTACACCCTTCTAGCACCGGCGGTGTTCTTGTAGAATTGCTTGAGTATGACGATTGATCTCTGGGTGGGAGATATGGTGAAAACGCTTCTCAAAGTCTCTGATGTGACGAAATCCTTCGCTGATGTGACGGCACTGTCCACTGTTTCTGTTGACTTTCATGCTGGTGAAGTAGTCGGTCTAGTCGGTGGGAATGGGGCTGGCAAAACCACTCTTCTTAGACTGCTTTGTGGATTGTATCAACCGACCTCGGGAACCGTCCAAGGCGTTGTCGATGAACAGCCTGTGGACATACACAGAATGCGGGAGCATGTTGGAGTTGTACCAGAAGCCACCGGACTTTATGCCCGATTGACAGCATGGGAGAACATCAGATATCACAGTCGATTGAATGGAATTGATGATGATATGGCATGGACGCGAACAGAACGATTTGCAAAGTTACTCAATTTCGACCATGATCTACATCGTTCAACACGTGGATTTTCTCGTGGTATGAGGCAGAAGACTGCTTTGTTGCGTGCTCTATCGCATGGACCCGAAATATTGCTACTGGATGAGCCGACAGGAGGTTTGGATGTCACCAGTGCAAGAATGGTACGTAAATTGGTACGTAAATTGGGTGATGAAGGAGGCACTGTCATCTACAGTACACACAATCTTGCAGAGGCTCAACAAGTCTGTGATCGAATCATTATCATTCACAATGGGACCATTCGAGCCGATGGCGCTCCCGAGGAATTGATGTCCTCAGCAGGGAGAGATGACTTGGAAGAAGCGTATGTAGCATTGACAGATGATGTTGCACGAACTGATGCGCCAGCAGAAGATGAAGGGCGGATTGCACGCGCTTGGAGGCGTATGTTAACCCGCGGAGGTGGTTCTGTTGAGTGATGCGAGGAAACAATTGTCAAGAATAATCATTGTCGCCAAGAAGGAACTTGTCGACTTTGTTCGAGATTGGCGAACTGTACTGGCCATGATTCTCGTACCTCTTCTCATCTTCCCAGCGATCTTCATCGCACTGCCATTGTTCCTACAAGGGGAGGCTGCAGAACTTTCATCCTACGAATTGACTGTGGAAGTACAGGGTGAACTACCTGAGGACTTGAGTTCACATCTAGACGGGCGCAATTTGATAATTATCGAAACCGACCTCCTCGTCAATGGAACTCTATCCAATCCTGGGGGCGATGCTGAACGACTGAATTCAGGGGTTGGAGATGATATTCATGCGATTCTACGTCTGCGTGAGATTGATTCTAATGCCTCGCAATCGTGGTATTACGCGATACTTTCTGATTCCACCGATGAACTATCACTTGAGGCCAAGACTCGTACCCTTGATGCGATTCTGACCTGGGAAGCAGATGTCATCAATGCGACGCTTGCAGAGAACAATCTGACCAGAGATGAGGCGTTCGACCCCATTCACTGGGATGGAGACCAAGATGATGCAGATGTCGCAAGTGGTGGTGATCTTGCTGCCATGGGTCTTGCCATGTTCATCCCTCTTGTCGTTGCGATGTGGACTACCACAGCCGCCATTCAGCCATCAATTGATTTGACGGCTGGGGAGCGAGAGAGGGGGACGATGGAGGCTCTGCTATGTACTCCAACTGCACGCTCCGACTTGCTGTTTGGAAAATGGTTGGCCGTTGCAACCGTAGCGTGTGTGAGTGTGCTAGGTCAAATGGCCGGACTTTTGTTTGCGGTCAACTTCCTAACAGGTGGAGGGTTAGAGGCACCAAGCATTTCCACGGGCGGTGTGCTACTACTCTTGCTTAGTGTGATTTTGTTCGCTATCTTCGTGGTAGCCATAGAATTGGCTGTTGCAGTTCGTGCCCACAGTGTTCGAGAAGCAGGCAGCATTCTTGGGCCCATGGTTCTGATTTTTATCGGACCGACGCTCTTCGCCCAATTCGTCAACCTACAGGGGATTGAGTTGTGGTGGTTTGTTCTACCTATCTTCAATATCACACTCGCCATGCGTGAGGCATTGATGGGTATCTACGATCCTATGCACATCTTCATGTGGGTAACAACATCGTTGGCATACGCCATTGGAGCTATCTGGTGGGCATCAAAACAATTCAATCGTGAGGATTTAGTCGAATCTCTCTCGTAATACCCCAGTATTACTCAGTGAATACATTGATAACCCATTCGCTAGACCGCGATCCATGCCCAAAGTTAGTTTAGACGTGCCCCAGCAATTGCTGGACGACTTGAAAATCCATGTTGGAGATGGGGGTAAGTTCGTCAGTGTGGCCGATGCGATTCGTACAGCCTGCCGTAAAATGCTCGATCAACTCGATGCAATCGATGCTCGACATGGTCGACTCGGGGATGATTGAATGGTAACACGTGAAGAAGCAGAGAATGCAGTGCAAACACTGCTTGAATACATCGAGGAAGATGTGTCTAGAGAGGGTCTCATAGATACGCCCGCACGCGTCATCAAATCCTGGGAAGAAGTGTTTGCAGGGTACAATCAATCTCCTGCAGATGTACTGGATTCAACGTTTAATGGTGAAGGATATGATGGAATCGTTCTACTACGTGATATCGAATTCCACAGCACATGTGAACATCACATGCAGCCATTCACTGGAAGGGCACATGTGGCCTACATCCCTACAGAACGAATTGTAGGTATCAGTAAATTGGCACGAATTGTCGATTTACACGCTCGCCGATTGCAGAATCAAGAGAGGATCACCAAGGATGTGGCAGATGATCTTGAGGAACATCTCGGACCACTGGGTTGTGCGGTAATCATCGAAGCGAAGCATGGATGCATGCAATGTCGTGGTGTGAAGAAACA
>Ga0208522_1002722_pt1 | contig 10519 bp, 9 predicted proteins | sample ETNtaG_25_FD_185763 | JGI IMG/M metagenome (GOLD analysis project Ga0208522, IMG submission 185763) | Marine microbial and viral communities from oxygen minimum zone, Eastern Pacific Ocean - ETNP201302SV86 (SPAdes) (version 2) | ecosystem: Environmental > Aquatic > Marine > Oceanic ... | reverse complement strand
GGTGTTTGCAAATTCTGCATTTTCTGCAGATACGTATAGGTAGGTGGTATGGTCTGCTTCTGCTCCTGGCATCATGCCTGGAACTGCGAAGGTCAAACCTCCAGCTACCATAATTGTCATTATAGTAAGACTAGTTATTTTTCGTCCTAATTCGTTTTTCATGTTATTGAAATTTATTCAAAATTTTAGTATATAACGCTAATGGACCAATTGTCCATTAATTCTAGCCATAATCATGATATGATCTCCATACTACAATAATTCTTTGTTTTTATTGAAATTATTGCAATTTCCGATCTAATTTCTATCTCGAAACAGGTTTGCCATGGAGTACAACAAAATGGATGTAACCATCAACATTGAGCCAAGTAGTATTAGTACTACACTTCCAAGCAATGAACCATAATAGATTGATTGCTCAAACAAGTATGCATCAATGAATGTTGCACCAATTACAAGACCTGAAATAAATAATACAATTCCAGGCAGTCCATAAAATAACAATGGATGTCTAATTGATACATACTTCATCGTTGTTGCAAAAACAGATGTTCCATGTGAAACAGGATTTTGTTTTGATGTTTCTCCTTCATATGAAATATTAATTGGAACTTCAGCTAATGACAAACCTTTGTTTGAAATCTTAAGTAAAATTTCAGTTGACACTGACATTCCAGATTCTGTTGGATGAATTGCATTTATTGCTGCACTGGAATATGCTCTAAATCCTGATTGTGAATCTGAAACTTTAAGATGTGTTGCATAATTTGTAGCTGATGTAATAATTTTAATTCCTGCTTTTCTATATCCAGGTGTATCATCATCATTTAGAAATCTAGAACCTATTGCAACATCTACTTTGTGTTTTGTAATTGCATTAAACAATAATGGAATTTGATCTGTACTGTGTTGTCCATCACCATCTATAGTTAACATGATGTCTGCATTTTCTTTTCTACAATAATCAAACAAAGTAGTAATGGCTGAACCATATCCTTGATTTTTTTTATGTTGTAAAACAACTGCGCCTTCAGCTTCTGCAAGTTTTGCAGTGTCATCAGTTGAACCATCATCGCAAACAATTACACCGTCAGCAAATTTTTTACAATCTTTAACTATAGTTGTAATATTTTTTTCTTCATTATACGCTGGTATACAAATTAACTTCATCATTTTTTTAGATCAGTCCTATGAATAAAGTGTTTGTGATAAATTGTTTGGAATACATGTTAACATTTTAAACCTAAATTTTAAGTTGTGATCTTTCTCCAAGTAAAAGCTGATGTATAGATTGATGAGTATTAGTCTCAATTTGAGAGCCGTTAGCTATTATACTGTTTGATAAATGTACACTGGCAGTAATTTTACAATTTTCCATTAAAATAGAATTTTCGACTTTGCAATTTTCTAAAACTGAATTATCACCTACACTTACATTTGGACCAAGTGTAACGTTAGAACCAATTTTACAATTAGTTCCTATAATGACTGGACCGTTCACGCATGAATCAGAAGAAATTTCTGTATTCTTGCCAATTACAACATTGTCTTTTATTTCTGCATCTTTGTCTATTACAAATTGATTTTCTTTTCCTATTGAATCAAGTACAAGTTGATTTGCATGCAGTATGTCTTCTGGTGTTCCAGTATCTTTCCACCAACCAGTTACAGTTTCATATTGTATTGAATTATTTTCGTCCATCAACAGCTGTAAAGCTTCAGTAATTTCTAATTCTCCTCTTGCAGACGGTTTTAGTTTATCAATTATTCCAAATATTTTTGGAGTTAGAAAATAAACTCCAATTACAGCAAGATCTGAGTTTGGTTCACTTGGTTTTTCTATAATTTTTTTAATTGAACTGGAATCAAAATCTATTTCTGCAATTCCAAATCTAGATGGATCATCTACTTTGCATAAAAGTATCAATGCATCAGTACTTGATGATTCAAATTTATTTTTGTAATCCACTAATCCCTTTCGTAAAATATTATCGCCAAGATACACAATGAATTTGTCATTACCAACAAAGTCTTTGCAAAGTTTGATCGCATGTGAAATTCCTTTTGGTTTATCTTGATGGATGTAAGTAATTTTTACACCAAAATTTTCTCCATTTCCATAATACTCTTTTACTTTTTCAGGATACACATCACCAATTATAATTCCAATGTCAGTAATTCCTGCATTTCTAAAATCTTCTAATGCATACTGTGACATTGGTTTGTTTGCAATTGGAAGTAGTTGTTTTGGTCCTGTATGTGTTAGAGGTCGAAGTCTTGTTCCATGTCCTCCATGTAATATTATTCCTTTCAATTTCTAATTGTTTGAATTATTGTTATTAAAATCATTTGAATCAATTTCATCAAAAAATTGATTTAGACTTTGTTCTATTGATTGTGGTTTTTTATCTAGAACTGAGTTAGCCAGTGATGTGTTTAATGATGAATTTTTTGGTCTTTTTGCAATCCAATTCATTTCGTCACTTGAAACTGCTTTTAACAAAGTCTTATCAAGATTAAATTTTTCAAAAATGAGTTCAGCCATTTTATATCGTGAAATATTTGTTGCACCTGATGTGTGAATTATTCCATTAATGTTCTTTTCAGAAATTTCCATTAGCATTTGGCAAAGATTTGGTACATACGTTGGAGACGTAATTTGATCAGTTACTATGTTTACCTGTTTTTTTTGTTTTATATTTTCAATTATCCATGTTGGAAAGCTTTTCTTTGTTGGATGTATTCCAAATGGAGTGCTTGTTCTTGCTATACACCAATTGGAAGAAAACTCTTGAACCATTTTTTCACCACCAAGCTTTGATTTTCCATAAATAGAAAGTGGATTTGTACTAGCATCTTCGTAATACATACTTGAATTTCCATCAAATACATAATCAGTTGATACATAAATCAAAAATTTATCAAGTATGGAACATTGCTGTGCAATTATCTGAGTTGCTTTTGTGTTAATATCAAATGCCATAGACTCTTCTTTTTCACACGAGTCTACTCCAGTCATTGCACCAAGATGAATCACCACATCTGGTTCTGTTTCTAGTAAAACATTTGAAATCATTTCATGATTGAGTAAATCCATTTTTGTAGGAATTCCAAATTCTGGCTTTGATTTATTATAGCAAGAGAAGACTTTGTGCGCGATAGACAAATCTTTCACAAGTTGATACCCAACTAATCCTGCTGAACCTGTTACTAAGATTTTCAATTTTACCAGTCAAGTGTCCATGGTTGGGGATGAAGTGTCTTTTCATCAGCAAGTGGTTCCCACCATTCAGTATTATCTAAATACCAAGATACAGTTTCTTTGAGAGCAGCATCAAAATCAAACTTTGGTTTCCATCCTATTTCATTTTGAATCTTTGAAGAATCAATAGAATAACGTCTATCATGACCAGGTCTGTCACCTACATACTCTATCAAATCATTTGATTTATCCATTAAACCTAAAATTTTTTCTACTATAGTTTTGTTTGATATTTCATTCCATGATGTAATGTTATAGATTTCTCCATGTTGGCCATTTTCTATTAAAGACTCAATTGCACCAACATGATCCATTGCATAAATCCAACTTCTAATCTGATTACCGTCTCCATAAAGTGGAACCTTGAGGTTTTTTTGTGCGCGAATAATGGTTTTTGGAATAAGTTTTTCTGGAAATTGATATGGACCAAAATTGTTTGTACATCTAGTGATTATACATTTAGTTCCGTAAGTCTTTGCATAAGAACCAACTAAATGATCAGCTGCAGCTTTTGTAGCTGAGTATGGATTACTTGGTTTTAAAAGTGATTTTTCACTAAATGATTCTTGATTTTCTGCATCACCGTATAACTCGTCAGTTGATATGTGAATGAATAATTTTTCGTGTTTTCTTGCGGCTTCTAATAATGAATGTGTTCCCAAAATGTTTGTCTCCAAAAATTGTTTTGAATTTGAGATACTTCTGTCTACATGAGTTTCAGCTGCAAAGTTTACTATAAGATCTACATCTGATGTTAATTTGTCTATAACTTCAGAATTTTTTATATCATCTTGTACAAACTGATAATTTGTCGTATCTATTTTTTCTAAATTTTTAATATTTGAACCAGTGGTTAAACTGTCAACATTTGTAATATGATCATTAGGATTTTTATCTTGATGATTTCTGATAAATGTACTTCCTATGAATCCCATTCCACCACAAACTAAAAGTTTCATAATTACAAGCTTGAAATTTATTATTTAACTATAATGTAAGAATGATTTTTTCTAGACAAAGTAATCATCCAAATTTTCCAACAGTGGTAATTGGCTATCACTAATTGAAACTATTGGTTTTAGAGATGGCCAATCTATGTTTAGTTTAGGGTCATTCCAAATAATACCGCCTTCATGTTCTGGTGAATATTCACTACTAACTTTGTACATAACATTAGCTTCTTCACTTAAAACACAAAAACCATGTGCAAATCCTTCTGGTACATAGAGTGATTTATGATCTTCATCAGAAAGAATCTGACTAAGCCACTTTCCATATGTTACAGAATTTTTTCGTATGTCTACGGCAACATCAAGGATTTTTCCGCTTACTACAGTTACTAATTTAGCTTGAGCCTTTGGTGGTTTTTGAAAATGTAAACCTCGTATGACAGATTTTGAAGAATGAGAGAAATTATCCTGAACAAATTTTACATTAATTCCATTTGAAGTAAAGTCAGACTCCTTGAAACTTTCAAGGAAAAAACCTCTATCATCAGAAAATAATTGTGGCTCTATTAGTATAATATCAGGTATTTCTAATTTTTTGAAGATAAATGGCATAAGTTATTTCACCTAAAATCCGATAAATATGTTTTAATCTTTATCGCATAAAATCTATTTTTGTGTTGAGAGATAATCTACATATGTAGAGACAGATTCCTCAGGAGAACCAATGTTCCCAACTTTACCATCTTTGAGAAACATTACAGTGTCACAAAAATTCTTTATTGGTGTCATATCATGACTTACAAAAATAATTGCTTTTCCACGTTTTTTAAATGACATAATTGTATCAAAACATTTTTTCTGAAAATTAAGATCACCTACTGCAAATACTTCATCTAAAATTAACACATCTGGATCCACTAGAACTGATGTAGCAAATGCAAGTCTCATTTGCATTCCAGCTGAAAAATTTTTAATTTTTGTGTCTGCAAATTTTTCAAGTTCAGCAAATTTAATAATATCTTCAACTCTCTTTGAAATTTCTTCTTTTTTAAAGCCAAGTAGTATACTGCTTTGAAAAATATTGGTAACTGCAGTTAATTCTGGATGAAAACCAAGTCCAAGAGCTAAAACAGGTATAATTGTACCTTTTACATCTACTGAACCCGAATCAGGAGAATATATTTTTGAAATAATTCTCAAAAGAGTTGTCTTTCCACCACCGTTACGTCCAATTATTCCAAATATCTCTCCGTGTTTTACATTAAATGATACATTATCTAATGCTTGTAAAGTTTCTGAATGTCGTTTCTTTTGAAATAAACTTGTTGCACTTTCAAATATTGAATCTCTTTTTTCATGGTGAAGTGTAAATTTTTTAGAAACATTTTTGACACTTATAGCATAATCATTCATTTTAAATTTCCTCAACTATTCTTGATTGATATTTTCTAAATATCAAATATCCAATAATCATAATTACTGATGTTGAACCTACTGCATACAATATAGAATTAATCGATGGTAAAACTCCATACAAAACTACATGATGTGCCATAGTTACAATTTGTACCACAGGAGAAAATTGTAAAATTGACTGAATATTATCTGGTAGCATATCAAATTGATAAAAAATTGGAGTTAGAAAAAATCCTGCATGAACTACAACCATCCATATGAATTCAGTGTCTTTAAATTTTACATTAAGCACAGATAAAGGAAGCGATATTCCTAAAATTAGAAGAAATTCTAAAGCCAAAATTAAAGGTAAGATAAGAATTGTTATTGGTGGAGTAAATTCAAGTACAATCATAAAAATTCCTAAAACTACTAATTCAAGAATAAGCATTATTGCAGCAGTTACTCCAGAACTTATTCCAGGAATAGATCTTGGAAAATAAATTTGGGTCATAAGTGAAGAACGATTAGTAAGACTATTCAAAGCAAAAGTGGTACCATTTTTGAAAAAATTATAGCATATAATTCCTAATAATAGATAAATAGGAAAATTTTCAATTTCAAATTTAAACATTGTTGAAAATACAAAAAATAATACGCCAAGCATTAGTAATGGTTCGATTAAACTCCAAAATATTCCAAGTATAGAATTTTTATAGCGAATTTTAAGATCAGAGATAGCGAAATTAAATAAAATTCCTTTAAATTTCCACATCTCTTCACGAATAGTTGTCATACTGTAAGCCTAAATTTCGTTGAATATAATGTAGTATTAAAATTCCTATTGAATTGTTACTCAACAGATTTTATTGAAAAATCCCATCCTAGATTTCTATTGTAAAAAGGGTCTCCATTTTTTAATTTTGGCCATTTATTGATAAATCGGTGATAATTCTCTACTGCAAAATGAGCTTGGTTTTTTTCTAATGTGTTACTGTTCATTTTACTTTTTATTGAATGAGAACCTTCATGTAAAAGTTTTACATTTGGAGTATACAAAACAGATAATCCAAAATTAATTATCTTAAGGCAAAGATCAGTATCACCATAATAAACATCAAAATCATCATCAAATCCGTTTATTCCATCAAAAACTTCTTTTTTTGTAATAAGACAAGCACCAGTTACAGCAGAACATTCCCTAGTAACATTTAGAAAATTAAAATGTAAATTACTATCATGAAAAATATGTTGAAAAGGATGGAATGATGCACCAGTTTCTAATATAATAGATCCTGCATGTTGAATTGTATTATTACTGAAGAGAAGTTTTGGTCCAACCGCACCAACACCATCTTGATTACATAAACTAACTAATTGATTAAGCCAATTTTTCTCTAGAACTTTTGTATCATCATTTAGAAATAAAAGGAAATCACCTTTTGCATGCTTTACAGCATAATTATTTATTTTAGAGAAATTAAAATTACCATTAAAATTTAAAACTGTACATTTCAATGATTTATAATATTGTTTTAATTCAGAGTCTGTTGAATCATTATCAACTACGATTATCTCAAAATTTTTGTATAGAGTACTTTGATTAATTGAATCTAAACATCGTTTTAGAATTTTGTAATTGTTCTTTGTTGGTATGATAATAGTAACAAGAGGTTCATTTTTGAAATTAGTTTCTAATTTTGGTGGAGAAATTGAATGTGAGTTATGAATAATTGCTTTTTTTTCAAGTTTCGAATTTATTTTATTTTCACTTTTCTGTTTGTAAAAAATATAATCATAATTAACGCTGCATATTGGAAGTTGAAGATGAGAAATTTCTTTAGACTTTTCAGTTATTTTTCTAGTAATATAATATGCCATATTTGTAGAGTCATCATCAAAAGATGTTTGATTAAAAATCTCTTTTTTAACTATGAAAAATGTGCTTAGATAATCTAGACTTTGAAAGAGAAACGGACTCCAATCTGGTTTAAAGAACGGTTCTCTTCTTGAGTTATTTTTATCATAAAAATCATGATCTGTGTAAATTAGTTCGGAATCAGGGTTAGTGTTTATGTGATTTGTAATCTTAAATAATGCATTTTTAGATAGTTTATCTCCTGATTGTACAAAGCAGATAAAATCACCGTTAGAATTTTTCTTTATGTCTGAAAGTTTTGTATAACATGTAACATCTTGTAAGTTCTCTTTCTTGTTATTAAGATCTGAATCATCAAATGTAGAATCAGATAATAATAAAATTTCATAGTTATCATAGATTTGCTCTTTAATTGTTTGAACTGTTCGATTAATGTATTCAAAGTTTTTTGTATTTGTTAATACTACCAAAGTAAATTTTGGTTTAATTTTTAATGTATCTTCTTTATTTTGTGAAATATTTCTTGAAATTTCTAAATCAAAATTTTCAATATATCTATTATACAATTCTTCTTGTGAATCAATTCTTGATTCTAGCTCAGAAAAGTAATCTAACGTTGGATTTCTAAATAAATCAAATCCCTGATTTTTTAATTCATAAACTGCAATTCTAAGAAAATAACTCAAACCATACGTATTGATAATTCCAAGGGATGTATGGTATAACAAACTTAATTTTGATGCCATTATTTTTCAAGTTACAAGTTGGGATTTAAATTTCACTCTGAATTTTTCTTAAGCCATGATTTCAATGGAATCAAGTAATCCTGTACTTCTAAATCCTCCAAGCCAACTTCAAGTGCCCATTTAATAATTCTAGAATAATCAAATTCTAAAAGATCTTGAGATGCAGACATTTTAAGATCTGGATGTATCTGGCAAATAGTAGTAAGAGTCCTATATGCTGCTGAATCATAATCATTTTCAAACTCAGTATCAAGTTCCTTTTCCGTATATTTTCTGAATAAGCTTAACATTTTTTCAGCAGTCAAAGTCCAAGAGAAATCCTGTGAACGCTCTAATGCCTTTTGTGACAAATCTTCTTGAAGTTTTTTATTGTGTGTAAATGATAAAATTTTTTCACATATATCAGATGTGTTATATGGATCAACTAACAATCCAGCATCTTGGATAATTTCTGGTGGACTAAATACATTTGATGTAATGGCTGGAATTCCACATGCCATTGATTCTACCAATGGAAGTCCAAATCCTTCATGTAGTGATGGTAAAAGTAATGCATCAGCACCTTGTATGATATTAATCATTATCTCTTCTGATACATACCCACACATTACAATGCCAGGAATTGTTTTTGCTTTCTTCCAAACTACATCATCATTTTTCCCCACCACTAGTAGATTGTGTTGCATACCATTGGATTTTGCTTTTCTAAATGCCTCGAACAAACCCAAAGTATTTTTTCTAGCCCAATTTCGTTCACTAATATGAACAAAGTATGGTTTCTCTTTTAGGTAATAATGATGACATATTTTATTTCTTGCTGATTCTTTATTTTCAGATGGTCTAAATTTATCATGATCCACACCATATGGAATTACATCAATATTTTCTTCTGGAATATTAAAATTTTCAATGATTTGTTTTTTATCAGAAATTGTAGATGTATGAATATGTGGAACTAGATGATTTTGGTTTTTCCATTTACTTACTTGTTCTTCAATTAAAGGCTTATTTCGTTTCCATAAAGCATTGCTTCGAAAAACTTTCTTGCCTAATACAACTTCATCAATACCAACAATTCCAATAAAGGGATTTTTACTAGAAAGAACTGTACTGTGTGGGAACTGATAACCACCCATGTTAGGAACACTAACACAATCATAATGTTGGTTTACATCACCTATCCCATTAGAGGCCTGCATTGTTGCTGCAATTGTAAATGTTTTATCATCATTCATTTTTTTTGCTAGTTCATTAAACAACTTCTGAGTAATCAAAGTCAGACTTGACGCATGTAATCCATAGTCAATACATAAACTAATTTTCATAATTCTTATTCTCGTATCAGTTTACATTTTTTGTTTATATAAAGCAAAGTTTCATTTTTGACTCGTATCAATCTCACGTAGACTTTAATTATTCCACAAAAACCTGTAGTTTAACAATGAAAAAAGCTCTGATTACAGGTATTACTGGTCAAGATGGTGCATACTTGGCAAAATTACTGTTAGATAAAGGATACAAAGTTTATGGTGGTCATAGAAGCATTAGTACACCAAACTACTGGCGTCTTCATAATTTAAAAATTCATAATAAAATAAAATTAATTCCTTATGATTTGCTTGACTCTGGTTCAATTTCTGAAATTTTAAAAATATCAGATCCTGATGAGGTTTATAATACTGCTGCACAAAGTTTTGTTGGAACATCATTTGAACAACCACTATACACATATGATGTAACTGGTTCTGGTGTTGCACGGTTGCTAGAAGAAATCAAACGGTTTAATAATAAAATTAAATTCTATCAAGCATCATCCAGTGAAATGTTTGGTAAAGAATCATCTTCGAGTAAAAATGAAAATACAGCATTTAATCCAATTAGCCCCTATGCTATAGCAAAAGTTCAAGCTTATTGGACAACTAGGTTGTACAGAGAATCATATGGAATGTTTACTGTTAATGGGATTTTATTTAATCATGAATCACCACTTAGGGGCATAGATTATGTAACAAGAAAAATTTCAAATGGTGTTGCAAAAATTTCATTAGATATTGAAAAATCCCTAAAACTTGGAAATTTAGATGCAAAAAGAGATTGGGGATTTGCACCTGAATATATAGAAGGAATACATTCTATGATGAAGCAAAAAAAACCAGATGATTACATTCTTGCAACTGGAGAAACACATTCGATAAAAGAATTTGTCAGAGAAGCATGCAAAGTTGCAAATATTTCGACTGCAAAAATTAAATCAGAGAAATCCAACTTGAGACCAAATGATATTCAG
>Ga0208522_1002717_pt1 | contig 10527 bp, 10 predicted proteins | sample ETNtaG_25_FD_185763 | JGI IMG/M metagenome (GOLD analysis project Ga0208522, IMG submission 185763) | Marine microbial and viral communities from oxygen minimum zone, Eastern Pacific Ocean - ETNP201302SV86 (SPAdes) (version 2) | ecosystem: Environmental > Aquatic > Marine > Oceanic ... | reverse complement strand
CGTTGGATATGGACTGGAAGTTGGATTACAGCTTTTTGTATATTTTGGAATCCCATTACTTTTCATCCGTCAACGCAGTGGTTGGGATTTAATCATACGGCTCGCATTTGTTCTCGCTCTTGATCCATGGTATCCAAGGCTGATTCAATGGAATTATGGCGGATTGACTTTTTCTAAATTTCCATGGCTTGAGCAAGTCGCAGATATACTTGGTACTTCCGGACTTCTTCTCTACAGCGCCGGATTCTCATTTTTGCTGCTCTACTGGTGGCGCTGGAAATCGGAAGGAACTGGGAACCGCAAATCCTTTTTTAAAGCCTCAACCATTTATTTTATTTTGTGGGTCTTCGGCTTAGGTTACGGTGCCTGGAGAACTCAGGACCTTGTTATTCAAAATTCAAAACTTGACTCCACATCATCCGGCAAAATTCAAAAACTTGTTCCTAGCTTTCCAGCAAAACTCACAGTTATGGTTATACAGCCTAATTTTTCCCTCCAGGAACTTGCTTCCAATCCTGAACTTGCACACTCAAAACGTCAGCAAAATTTGGCCGGCTTGCTGGAGGATTCACTCAAGGCACTGGAACAGCTTCCGGAAAATACAACTACTCCAAAGTTGTTAATTTGGCCTGAGTCGGTGTATCCTGATCCTTTTTTCAAAGTTGCAGCTTCACGCGAAAAAGTTTTGTCCTTTGCTGAAGCAAACCAAACTTCCATTTTGCTGGCTACTGTAGATTGGGTAAAGACTCAAACCGCTTATAAATTTCATGGAGTCTCAGTCCTGATTGGAGCAAATGGTGAAGTTCTTGGACGTTACAACAAGATATTCCTAATTCCATTTGGAGAGACAATTCCATTTTCAGATTGGTTTCCCAGAATAGCTTCGTGGCTCAGAAATAATATTGCAAACATGTCAGAGTTTGAACGGGGCCGGGAATACACCGTTTTTTCTGTTCCTGAAAACATTGAGTTTTCTGCGCCAATTTGCTTCGATATTTTTTCACCTAAAGTAGTTAGAGGCATGGTACGCAACGGCTCAAATTTGGTGGTAAACCTCAGTAACTTAGCTTGGTTCGGACGCACCACCGCGTCAGATAACATGGTCGCGGTTTTACGTTGGAGAGCCATCGAAAATCGGGTTCCGGTAGTCTTTGCTTCCAACAACGGTAAAAGTGTGCTCATTGGTGCAGACGGGAAAAACCGGAGCCGACAACTGGGATTATTTGAAGAAGGATCGTTAACATCCACAATTAACATTCGACCACAATTCTCATTTTTTCGCGAGTATGCTGAATGGGTTTGGGGAGGATTCATGTTTTTATTTTTTATGCTGGGAATTCTGGCACAAGTACGTGGTAAAATATTTCATTAATCATTTTGCCTTTTAACTATCTTTTACAAACAAGGGGAAAAATGGACTTAAAACTCAAAGGGAAAGTAGCCATGGTGGCGGCTTCCAGCAAAGGTCTGGGTTATGGAATCGCACAGGCACTGGCTCAGGAAGGTACTTCTATTTCAATCGGAAGCCGAACTCAGGAAGATATTGAAACTTCCGCAGAACAACTCCGGAACGAAACCGGAGTACCAGTTTTGGCTTCGGTACTGGATTCATCTAAGCCTGAATCAATTCGACAATGGACAGATGCCACACTGAATGAGTTCGGTGGTGTGGATAAACTTATCGTAAATGCCGGAGGACCGCCTACAGGAAAATTTGAAGATTTTGCAGATGAAGACTGGCAGGCCGCTTTTGATCTCAATCTTTTCAGTGCAGTAAGAATGATCCGGGCAACTTTGCCTTTGATGCGGAAACGCGGAGGCGGCTCAATTTTGACAGTCACTTCAATGTCGGTCAAAGAACCAATTGATGTTCTGATTCTCTCTAACGTCATGCGTTCCGGCGTAACAAGTTTGGTGAAAAGCCTTTCTATTCAATTGGCTCCGGACAACATTCGCCTCAACAATCTGATGCCCGGACGTATCAACACAGACCGGGTACGTAGCCTGGATGCTCTCAACTCTGAAAAACAAGGAATTCCAATTGAGCAATTAAAGACGGCAAACCAAGCCAAAATTCCACTGGGGCGTTATGGTACAATTGAAGAGTTTGGACGTACCGGAGCATTTTTGCTGTCCGATGCCGCCAGTTATATCACAGGGTCGAGCCTCGCCGTCGATGGAGGAGTTCTAAAAACAGTCTGGTAATTAACAGTCAAGTTTTCTGCATTTCTGCCGATATTCTTGATCAAGAGGAATCTGCCGTTTTATGCATGAATTTTCTATTTAAATTAAAGGAAGTTCAGGTTGAATCTAAACGACAAATTCCATTCATTTAACTTGATCAATCAATGAGGTACAAATGCCTGTCAATTATCTAAATATTTATGTCTTTGCTATTTTCGGGGGCCTTGCGGCAACTGTAGGAGGTATTTTAATCTGCTATACCGGCATGAGTGAAACGAGTTATCTTGTCTATCGAGGCATGGAACTCACAACCTATTATCTCGATAAAAACCGTCATGACCTGTATCTAAACGGTTTGGTTTACAGTATAACTTTCGGCATCGCGTTTCTGCTTCTTCTTGCAGTCATTGTGATTCCCAGTCCGGAACAGATTCAAAAACGTCTGGCTGCAACTTCGTTTGCGGGTTCTCCGGGATCAACTGAAATCAGTGTTCCTGAAGGAGAAACTCCGGATGCAGAAGACACTTCGCCACTGGATGGAGAGTCCATTGAAATAGAGTTGGAACCGGACATAGAATCTTATGAAGACAACGACGAAGAAGTGGAAGAATCCGCACTGACGGGTGGAATAGATGACGAAGATACGGATGTGGTTTATGGAACAGGACGTATCACAGACGAGGCGCACAAATCCTTCATCATCTCCAGTCCTGACAGTGCCATTAAGTTTCTGATGCGTAAAGAACTTGATGGACGACCACTGAAATCAAGCGAGGATGAAATTTATGAAGCTTGGCAGGAACGGGGACTTTCCAGAGGGAAATTGCGTAAGCATATCCTCAAGATAATGGAATGGGAAAACGTACCGGAATTGGAAGTTAATGAAATCTATAACCAGGTTAAAGATAAAGCTTATGAAATTTCACACTCTTAACCCACTGAACAAGTCATTTTCAGCTACTAGCTAGTTAAAATATATGAGCACAAAGCTTTTCAAAGGAACCCCAACTTACCTTTTGGACCAAAAATTAAGTGAAGCTTTCCACATCGCACGATTGCTGGAAAAACCACTGTTGCTGGAAGGTGAACCAGGAACAGGAAAAACAAAACTCGCTCAGGAGTTTGCTGCACAAGGTAATCACCCCATTTTTGAGGTTCCAGTAACTTCAGAAAGCAAAGTTTCTCTACTCGTTTCACGCTTTGATGAAGTTCAGCGATTGATGGATACCCAAGCTGCCGTGGCTAATGCGCAAATGAAACAGGCCGGGATTGATACGCAGATTGATACCGGTGGACGCAAAGTTGACAATTTGGATGAATATGTTCATTTGGGTCCGCTCGCACAGGCTTTCTCTAAACCAGGATCAGTTTTGCTGCTGGATGAAATTGATAAGGCCCCCCGTGAACTTCCTAATAACCTTTTGTTTTTACTTTCCGAGAGACGGATTGTTGTTCCGGAAACACAGCAAACAATTGAATGTGAGCCCGGGAAGATGCCGATCATCGTGATCACATCCAACCATGAACAGGACCTGCCGGCGCCTTTTATTCGGCGCTGTATTTACATGTACATTGAGTTTCCACCCCCGGAAAGGATGCGGGAAATAATCCGGATGCATCATCCTGGTGCAAATAAAAAGATTGTTGCTGCTGCACTTGAAATTTTCTACCAGTTACGTGAACTTGATCTTACTAGAAAACCCTCAACCAGCGAAATTTTAGATTGGATTTCATATCTGGTTCAGACCAATGTCCTTGATTCAAAAGTTGTTGAAAGACTGAAAGGCGCACAAACCCTGGTTAAACATCGGGACGACCGTGAGCTATTGCGCGCCATTCAGGAAAAGGGTATTGAGTCTGCAACCAGCCGAAAATCACAAAACTGGTAAATTCTTTCCTTCTAGAACACAAATACATGTTTCAAATTGGCTTCTTCATTTTAATTTTTTTATTGGGAAGCATCCCCTTCGGCTTATTGATCAGCCGCTACTGGCTAAAAGTTGACATCCGCAGGCAGGGCAGCGGCAACATCGGCATGACTAATGTAATGCGTGTTGGTGGAAAGTGGCCCGGCATTGTGACCTTTGTTTTGGATTTTGGCAAGGGAAGCCTCGCAGTCTTGACTGCAAAAATACTTTTTCCTGTTTCAGAAACAGAACCCGAAACTCAACTAATTTTTCACAGTCTGGCTGGAATTACAGTTGTTTGTGGACATGTTTTTTCCGTTTTTCTCCGTTTTAAAGGTGGAAAAGGGATTTCAACTTTGTTTGGAGTTTTAGCAATTTTGCAGTTAAATGTCGGCATCTGTGCGGCCCTGGCATGGGTTAGTATGTTTTTATGGAAAAAGATCTCAAGTCTTTCCGCAATCACCATGCTGATGGTCCTTCCGTGGTTATTTCTACTAGTTCCCTGGTTAGCAAATGAAACTCCTGTTTGGACTATGTTTTTCCTTTTTCTTCTGTTATCATTACTATTAATCTTCAATCATCGGGAAAATATTCAGCGTCTGCTAAAAGGTCAAGAAGGCCAACTCAGTCCAAACAAAAAAGACTGAAAACATTTTTCAAAAACACCAAATGAATTTACTCGCACCGTTCTTATTTTTCTTCGGCAAGGATATGATTAGGCACATAATCCTTTTTTCCGGAATTGCAATCATTGCCTGGTTCATGACACTCAGCGGAGTTGTCTGGGTAGGTTATTTATTGTGGATTTCACTAATTATAATTGCCACTTTAATCATTTGGCGGGCAGGTGATTTTTTCTCTCCAGCAGCTACTTATATCCAGAATAAACATGATATTCCACAATCAATTAAAGCCGCAGTCATTGACGCAATCGCGAGTTCCTTTCCGGAGTTTTGTGTAGCCATTATTGCTGTAATTTTGATTGGACGGGCGGAGGTTGGCATTTCAACTATCGTGGGATCTGCACTTTATAATGTACTTGTGATACCCGCGGCTGCAGGATTGGTTGCGGCAAGCCCAATGGTCATAAGCCGGGAAGTTGTCTGGCGTGATAATATTTATTATCTTGGCGTAACTCTTTTGCTCGGAGCAATGCTCTGGGTGTTTCCAAATGAGTGGGGTGCCAGTGTCGCTGTCATCTTTTTGCTGGCCTACTTAGGTTATGTCTTTCTTCTTCACCGGGACTTCAAGAAATCAAAAAAACAAAGCGCTGATTTTAAGGAAACTGATATATTGGAAACTAAGACTGAAGATGATGATGAGCTGGAATTGACATCCGAAAAAAAGGCGTGGATGTGGGTTGCCGGTATGATGATTGTGATGGGAGGAGCATCTCACCTGTTGGTTGAAGCTTCAATTGCTCTCGGCAACATGTTGGGAATTGACGCAGTTATCATGGGATTTGTTGTGATTGCTGCTGGAACATCAGTACCAGATACTGCCCTCTCAGTCATCAGCGCTAAAAAAGGAAATTACGACGCTGCTGTTTCAAACGTATTCGGCAGTAACATTTTCGATATCTGCATTTGTTTAAGCATCCCTATATTACTCGCACTCGCCATTAGTGGAGAAGCAACAGCTATTGAGCTGCCGCAAATGGGTCTGATCTGGAGCCTGATAGGTGCAACTTTCCTTGCAGTCTATTTCTTCTGGAGTAATAATTATACTCTTACCAAATCAAAAGCCGGTATGATGGGTTTCCTCTACCTGCTCATAATTTTAGTTTCCTTTTCGTTCTAATTCAATTCAAAGAGTAGAAACTCACTGGACCTTGGTGGCACGTATTTTTAAGACGCTTTCCTCACTGACAGCCGCACCGTCTCCAACTTGCAACTTATTTCCGTTCAGTAAAAGTTCTCCACTCGCAATCTGCACCCACACATGTTTCTTTACCTCCAACGAATGCTCAAATCTCCTGGTTGCCAAATAAAATCCCCATGTAGAGCAATGCGTCGGCGTGCATTGTCAGAGCACCACCCCATCCTTCCGGCGAAGCCAACAATCCCAGCTTTCCGGGTTTAACAAAATCACGCACAAATTTTTGTGTACTCCAGCACAATCCGGTTTTTTCCCGGTTCAATCCAAATCTGAAGTACATGTGCTTCTGCTAAATCTGAGGCGTTATACTCGCTGTGGCGAATTCGGCTTTCCGCGCTCATGTGCTGGATTTCACGCTGACGTATCACGTCGAAATTACCCATACTGTCTTAATGCTCCAGCGCACCGAAATCATGTAAGTGATAATTTACATGTCTTGAAGATCGTGACTTGGAGACCCACGACCGGGAGCGATCTTGACTTCATTGATCACTCGTGAATTTCGGAAACCCATGAAACTAGGGTCGTAGTAACTGCCAAACGAAAAGCTGTGCCGTGTGTCCAGCCAGATGAATTGTACATGACCACGTTCTTCTGATTTGCGAATCTTCAGCATAATCCACATTGTTCACTAAATGATTTGGGCAGAAATAGAAATTTTAATTAAACACCAACATTAATCCCAGGCACAAATAAAAGACCACTTCACTTAACTGCTGAGTTGCGCCCAGGCAATCACCTGTCACTCCTCCAAGTTTGCGCTTAAAATAAACTAATGATAGCCACCAGACCAGCACGGCTGCCAGCAACCCCATCCAGACCTGGTTACCGATAAATAATAATGGTAACAAGCCAAAAACAGCATTTATAATTAAATCAACCCCTGAAAACTCAATCATAGATCCGGATTTGCTCTTAGCTGGATCCTGCACATAGCTTGCAAAACGTAGCTGTGAAATTGAGACAAAACGGCTAAATGCATGGCCTGCAATCCAAACCCAGGGCAAAATTTCGGTTTCAATTTGTAAAAGCGCAAAAAATTTCAGCAAAACCACGAATACTAAACCAAGTGCTCCATAAGTTCCAATCCGGGAATCCTTCATTATCCGCAGTCGCTCTTCTGCGTTCCATCCGCCACCGAGTCCGTCGCACGTATCGGCAAATCCATCTTCGTGTAAGGCACCGGTCAGCAAAACCGCGGTTGCCATTCCCAGCAAAACTGCAATCGGCAAAGTGACATCCGTTGATGTGCCCGACGATACTGAAAACAGCATTTGAGCCAGCATCCAAACTGCTGCACTTGCTCCCCCAACAAAACAGCCCACAAGTGAAAAATAGCGCGAGGAATGGTTACTCTCTTTAGCATACCAACCTGAAGGGAGCGGAATCCTGCTGTAAAAGATAAAGGCACCAACTATGCGCCGCATTTCCTGTCTTAAGCTATTCACCATCAGTTCGGTCAGTAACACCTGCAGATTCAAAGGATGCCATTTGATTTAGAAAAGCGACTGCTGACTGCAAAAGCGGAAAAGCAACTGCGGCCCCAGTTCCTTCACCAAGACGCATTCCTAATGAAAGCAAAGGTTCCGCCTGCAAAAATTTTAACATTTCACTATGTCCCTGTTCATCAGACTGATGAGTAAAAACGGCATATTGCTGAATTTCCGGGACAATTCTGGAAGCAGCAAGAAAAGCAGAACCAGCGATAAAACCGTCAATCAGCAAAATCCGTCCCAATACTGCTGATTCCAGCATTGCCCCAACCATCATCACAATTTCAAAACCTCCAAAAGTCGCTAACACTTCATACGGTTCATCTATTTTGTCGTGCTGATCTAATGCTTTCTGAATAATTTCCCCCTTCCGTACAAGTCCGGAATCATCGAGTCCTGTCCCTTTTCCAACACAGTCTTCAAGAGGCAAGCCCGTATAACGCTGCATCAGCGCGGCAGCTGAGGAGGTATTGCCAATTCCCATCTCACCAAAACCAATTACGTTGCAATCTGGATCCGGAATCGTTCGACTCAACTCAGCGCCTTTGTTCAATGCCTGCTCACATTCTTCAGCACTCATTGCCGGAGTTTTGGAAAAGTTTTTTGTTCCCCGCCCTATTTTTGCTGCAACCAAATCCGGATGATCCGGTAAATCTCCATTTACGCCTGCATCCACCACATGCAAACTAAGATTGTGTTGTCTGCAATATACATTTATGGCGGCACCTCCGTTGAGAAAATTTAGCACCATTTGCGTAGTAACTTCCTGGGGAAATGGACTAACACCTTCTTCAGTAATTCCGTGGTCACCGGCAAAAACGAGGATGGTCGGATTTTTCAGTTCAGGAGTCAGCGTGTTTTGAATTTTACCAACTTGTAAGGCCAGCGTTTCCAACCTGCCCAGCGAACCTGGAGGTTTTGTTTTAGTGTCAATTTTTTGCTGCAGTGCTTCATTCAATGCAAGAGAAACTGAAGGTATTGAAAAAGATGACATCTTACCTTTTTTACTTTTTTAGTGAGTTTATGGATTGTGATTATTGCATGATTCAATCAAAAATAGTTTTCTCGCCTCGCTCGAAATGACACGTTTTAAAGGCTTTTTACAAGACCATCATTACATAAGTAACCAGTATATATTTGTTGCTCAACTAATCAATCTCATTCTAAAATGGTATTGCTCCAAAACAAAAAAACAGCACTTTGTTTCAGTTTATTTTGAAATACTTGAAAACTATTGTCGCAAATTCTATGCTCTCAATATAAAAATTTTTAATCGAAATTCAGTAAATTCTGTTCAAAAATATAATCAAATACTAGATTTGAAAATTTGGCTAAAAAACCCACTAAGCATTCTTGCAGAAAATGCCGAAGGCGGTATTCTGATTGAGGGAACACACATCATCGAATTGATTCCTTCCGGAAAGCAACCTACATCTTTATATGATTCTGTTTTTGATGCCAGTTGTCACGTCATCCTTCCGGGATTGATCAACCTGCATCATCATTTTTACCAAACCCTCACCCGTGTTTATCCTCAGGCACTAAACAAAGAACTATTTCCATGGCTCAAAACACTTTACCCGCTTTGGGCCGGAATCACTCCGGAAGCACTGCGAATGGCAACACGCCTTGCGCTGGCTGAATTGCTGCTTTCCGGCTGTACCACCGCCTCAGATCAGCATTATATTTTTCCCGCAGGACTGGAAAATGCCATAGATTTGCAAGTGGAAGAAGCACAAAATATGGGAATCCGCATGGTGCTTTGTCGAGGATCCATGGACCGCTCAGAAAAAGACGGAGGATTACCTCCGGATTCTGTCGTGCAGACATGTGATGAAATATTGGCTGACAGTGAACGCCTGATTCAGCAGTATCATAACCTTGAGGAAGGGGCAATGACTCAAATCGCACTCGCTCCCTGTTCACCCTTTTCAGTTTCAGAAACAGTAATGCGTGAAAGCGCAAAGCTTGCAGAAAAAAATAACGTTCTGCTACACACCCATCTTGCTGAAACAGAAGATGAAAACAGTTTTTGCTTGGAAACAATAGGCTGCCGTCCTTTGGATTATTTAGAACAGGTCGGCTGGTTAAATAACAAAACCTGGCTGGCACACGGTATTCATTTTACGGATGAAGAAATTCAAAAACTTGCTGCAGCAAAAACCGGGATCTCGCATTGCCCCTCTTCGAATATGGTGCTCTCGTCCGGAGTCTGCCGGGTTATGGATTTGGAGAAAGCCGGGGTCCCCGTTGGATTGGGCGTCGACGGTTCTGCTTCAAATGATTCTTCAAATTTAATGCAGGAAGTCCGGCAGGCTTTTTTACTTCAGCGACTTCAGCATGGATCTAAAGTCACTCATTTGGATGCGTTGCGCTGGGCTACCGAAGGCGGTGCAAATGTTTTGCGGCGTCCTGAACTGGGACGAATCGCGGAAGGAATGCAGGCAGATCTCGCACTGTTTAAATTGGACGAATTACGATTTTCCGGAAACGGTGATCCCCTGGCTGCACTCGTGATTTGCGGTGCTCACCAAGCTGATCGTGTGATGGTGGCCGGAAAATGGATTGTGGAAGACGGACAAATTCTAGGACTTGATTTAGAGCAACTCCAAGCGCAACACCACAGGGAAGCTAAACGCCTGCAGGAAAAGTGACATCAATTGTCTATAAAGCCCAATTATGAACTAACTGACAAATTTATAAAAAGTTGTCATTCAGGGCGAAATGTTGTGAAGACACGGACTCCAGGGGTGCTTTTTCAAATCTTATCCTTAACACTAACGGTTTAGCATTTATTCAAACAGAGCCAGAACATTTTCAGGAGGACGGCCAATCACTGCTCCCTTTTCAGAAATTACAATTGGTCTTTCGATCAAGACAGGATTCTCTGTCATGATACTCAGCCACTGATCATGAGTTAAATTATCCTCTGCAGATATCCCCAGTTCTATAGCTTTTCCTTCCTTAACCCGTACCAGTTCTGACGGTCGAATCTTCAATTTGTTGATGATCTCCTTCAACTCATCTTTCGTAGGTGGATTCTTCAAGTACTCAATGATTTTAGG
>Ga0208522_1002713_pt1 | contig 10541 bp, 9 predicted proteins | sample ETNtaG_25_FD_185763 | JGI IMG/M metagenome (GOLD analysis project Ga0208522, IMG submission 185763) | Marine microbial and viral communities from oxygen minimum zone, Eastern Pacific Ocean - ETNP201302SV86 (SPAdes) (version 2) | ecosystem: Environmental > Aquatic > Marine > Oceanic ... | reverse complement strand
AAGAAAAGAATATTTGGATTGATTAAGTTGTATTTTTTTTAAATCTGTAGGAATAATTTTTTCTAATTCTAATGCCAAATCTTCACTTCCTTCTATTAGAAGTTGACCCATATGAGAAACATCGAATAAACCTGCTTTGTTTCTTGTAATTTTATGTTCTTCAACTATTCCGGAAGAATATTGAACGGGCATTTCGTAGCCTGCAAATGGAACGAACTTTGCTCCAAGATTTTTGTGATAATCGTATAATGCTGTTTTTTGTGTTTCCATAATAACTTTTTACCAAACCCCCTCTGTCTAGTTACCTGAGAGATTTACTCCTTCGGTGAGGCAATGCCTTCTTTCCAGAAGTTATTATGTACGGTCCTTTTGCCTGAGAGTTTCCGGGGTGGTTGCTCCTTCGGCGCCAATTAAATTGGTCTCTCCCGTATAAAAGGCATTTTGTTCTATATGCTTCTAAATGTCAAACTATTAAGAAAACTTTTTTCCGTAAAATGATTGTAAAAAAATTGAAAAAATAATTATTCCACCCCCAAAAATTACAATTGTGGGTGGGACTTCATGAATAAACAACCAAGCCCATAAAGGTCCAAAAACAGATTCGGTCAGCATTAAAACACCAACCACTGCAGCTGGTGTAGTTTGTGATCCCACTGTGATTAAAATAAATCCAAATCCTATTTGAAAAAAACCTGCTAAAAAAGCCAATGTGAGATCATGAAAAGAAATTGATAATTTTCCAGCTATAATCAAACCAATAAACGCAGCAAGAACTCCAGCTGTAAATTGGGCGGGAACCATATCCGTTTTGGGGTATTTTCTTACTATAATAACTAATACAGCAAAAGAAATTGGCATTATAAATGCTACTAAATTTCCTGCAAATTGTTCTGCTGTTTGAATCGATAAAGAGCTTCCAAGAATTAATAAAACTCCTAACATTCCCAAAATTATCGAAATTAAAGTTATTGATTTAATTTTCTCCTTTAAAATAAAATAACCCAAAAGGGCTAAAAAAATCGTTTCAGTTGTAATTATAAAATTAGTATTTGCAACTGTGGTTGTATACATTGCAAATACATAGGCTGCAAAGCCAATAGATAAAAAAGCGCCTGCTATAAATCCAGGAAAGCCAGAATCGTAAAATGTTTTAAAAAAATTTTTTTTGTATCTAATAAGTAAATATAACGCAACAATAACGGAAAAAAATATTTGCCTCCAAAAAAGAATTTGCCACAGGTTAGCTCCTTCGAATGATTTCACAATTATTCCTCCAAAACTTAAGCATAATGCACCTAGAAAAATTAATAATGCTCCTGGAATTTTATTTAAGAATGTCAATTTATTTCTTTTATATTTTTTATAATTTTTGAAATATTGTTAAGATGTTCTTTATACAATTGTTCAGCTTCATTCAACTCTACATTTTTGAATGAAATTTTTTCCCCAGGTATTTTTTGCACTAATAAATGATAGTCTGCAGATATTACATTGGCTATTTTTGGATACCCTCCTATTGTTGGGTAATCGGTAAGCAGAACTATTGGATGGCCATCGGCAGGAACCTGTATCGCGCCCTTGGTAATACCCTCTGATCTAATATTTGGACTTACTATATTTTTTATAGTTGATCCTTCTAATCTCATTCCCATACGATCTGTAAGATTAGTAATTTTGTAATCTTTTGAAAAAAAATCTTTTTTGCTTTCAGTTGAAAAATAATCAAATTGAGGACCTTTTAAAACTCTAATCATGTTTTTATCTTTATTTGAAAATTCTGTTAAAAAATTTTTTTTATTTTTGCTGCTTGTTTTAATATTTATTTTATCACTTGCTTTTATTTTTTTTCCATCATTCGGTCCAATTTGTGCTCTAGATAAAATAGAAACACTTTTACAAAAGGGTTTGATATCAAAACCGCCTTCCAAGGCCATATATCCATAAGCCGAATTTTTTGTTGCCAAAATATCAATTTGATCTCCTTCTTCAAGAACATAAGTTCTATAACATTCACCGTTTATAGAGTCTTGATTTTTTTTAATTATTTGGAAAATTACATTTCCAGTAATTGCAATTTTTGTTCTACCTTGAATTAATTTTAATAAAGGTCCTTGATAAGCAAATTCTAAAACCCCTTCCTCGGAGGAATTTTGAACCAAAGCATTTGCAATTAAAAATGATTCTAAATCCATGCATCCTCCTGGCGTAACACCAAGATGTTGCATATGAAAACGTCCTTTATCTTGGAATGTTGTATTTATCCCTGCTCTTAAAACTTCAAAAAAATAGTTATTCATTTGTTAATTTTTCAAACTCCTTTTTTGAAATTGATTTAAATCTTACAGAATCTCCTGCTGATAAAAGGCATGGTTTACTATCATCTTTTTTATTAAAAAGTTTAATGGGAGTTCTGCCAATAATATTCCATCCGCCAGGACTCTCATAAGGATAGATATTACAAAACTTTTCTACTATACCAACCGAACCTGGCGGTATTTTAACTCTAGGCGTCTTTAATCGATTTAAAAAAAGCTTTGAATCTAAATCTCCCATAAAAGGATGTCCGGGAACAAAACCAATCATGTAAACAAAAAAATTAGTATTTAGATGAATATTTTTAATTTCATCTTTGTCTATTTTCAATGTTTTGCTTATGTTTTCTAAATCCATTTCGAAATCGTAACAAATAGGTATAATCCATTTTTTTCTGTTATGAGAAAAATTTAATTTAGAAAAATCAACTGATTTTAAAAAATCCATAATTTTAGACGAATTTGTTTTACCAAGATCAAAATTGATAATTAATTTATTGTATGATGGTGTATAATTTAATATTCCATCTAAATTTCCTCGTAAAACCTCTTTTTCTACATGGTGAAATAATTTGATAACACTAGTATTTATTTCCTGATTAACCTCGTCACCAAAATCACAAACAACGCCACAATCACCAATATTGTTTAGTTTCTTGAACATAAGTTGATATAATAATTCTTATTCCTTATTAAATAAACTAAGGAGTTGAAAGATGGAAATTAACATTAATTGCGATTTAGGTGAAAGTTCAAAGTTACATTCAACAGAAAATGACCCTTTGTTGCTAAAAATTGTCAATTCAGCAAGTGTTGCCTGCGGATATCATGCTGGAGACAGAACTACCATGGAAAAAACAATTGAAATATCCAAGAAAAATAATGTTAGCATAGGAGCGCATCCCTCATTTAAAGATCCTGAAAATTTTGGAAGAAAAAGAATTAATTTACCGCAAGAAGAAATAAAAAAATTAATTATAGACCAAATCAATATTCTTTCGAATATTGCAAATGAAAAAAGAATGGAAGTTACTCATGTAAAACCTCATGGCGCTCTAAATAATATGGCTTGTGAAAATTATGATTTAGCAAAATTAATTTCTGAATCTATAATTGAAGTAAATAAGGACTTAATTTTTTTAGTTCCTACCGGCTCAGAGATGGAAAAAGCTGGAAAAAAACTCAAAATGAAAGTTGCTGTAGAAATATTTGCGGATAGAAACTATGAAGATGATGGAAATTTAATTTCCAGATCAAAAAATAATGCAATGATTACAGATCCAGAAATTGCTAAAAGGCATGTTCTTAAAATGATAAAAAATCAAACAATAAATTGTTATTCAGGAAAACAAATACCATGTGAAATTGATTCAATTTGTGTTCATGGTGATGAAAAAAGCGCTGTTAATACTGCTCAAGAAATAAAAGAAGAACTTTTAAAATCTCATATAAATTTAAAACCTCTTAACCAAATGAAAAAATTTATTTAAAAGGATTTTCTAAGAGAATAGTATCTTCTCTTTCAGGGCTTGTTGAAATACTTGAAATTTTAGCACCAGTAAAATCTTCTATCGCATGAATGTATTTTTTAGCATTATCTGGTAAACCTTCTAGATTTCTTATGCCTTTTGTTGATTTTTTCCAACCAGGAAATGTTTTATAAACAGGTTTAACTTTCAATTGATCATCTACAGCCGCAGGCAAATAATCTATTTCTTGTCCGTTAATTTCATATTTAACGCACATTTTGATTTCTTCTAATTCATCTAAGACATCTAGTTTTGTAAGAGCTATTCCATTAATTCCAGAAATTTTTATACTCTGTCTTACAAGAACTCCATCAAGCCAACCGCATCTTCTTTTTCTACTAGTCACAGTTCCAAATTCTTTTCCTTTTACTCCTAACAATTCTCCAATTTTATCACTCAGTTCAGTTGGAAAAGGTCCTTCTCCAACTCTAGTAGTGTAAGCTTTTGTTATACCTAAAACATAATTTATTGTATTTGGTCCACAACCTGATCCGGTTGCTGCAGATGAAGCTACGGTATTAGAAGAAGTAACAAAAGGATATGTACCGTGGTCTACATCAAGCAAAATGCCCTGGGCGCCTTCGAATAATATTTTTTTTTGTTTTAATTTATATTCGTCTAACTTTTTCCATACAGGTTTTGAAAATTTTAATATTTCTGGAGCTATTTTTAATAAATCTTTTTTTAATTGATCTTTTTTAAAAATATTTTTTCCTAAACCTTTTCTTAATGCATTATGATGAGCAAGAACAATTTCCAATCTATGATCTAAATTTCTCTCGGAAGCTAAGTCCATTACTCTAATTGATCTTCTTCCAACTTTATCCTCGTAGGCAGGACCGATTCCTCTTCTTGTTGTTCCGATTTTAGCTTTTCCGGCAGCATCTTCTCTTATTTCATCCATCTCTTTGTGAAAAGGAAGAATAAGATTTGCAGATTCAGAAAGGATTAAATTATTTTCATCAACGTTCACACCTTTTGACTTAATTTCTTTGATTTCATCAAGTAGTGCCCAAGGATCTACGACAACTCCATTTCCAATTATTGAGATTTTATTTTTTCTAACTATTCCAGATGGTAACAATCTAAGTTTATAAGTAACACCATCAATAACTAAAGTATGGCCAGCATTATGACCACCCTGAAAGCGTACAACTATATCTGCTTCGCTTGAAAGCCAATCAACAATCTTTCCTTTGCCTTCATCACCCCACTGCGAACCAACAACAACTACATTTTTCATTATCTAAATTTTTTATCTAATAATATTGAATTTAAATGGTTTATAGGACCGTGACCTTTTCCATAATTAATATTAGATCCTATTGCTTGGTTAACATATTTAGTTCCTAACTCACAAGATTTCTTTAAAGGTTTTCCACATGATAAAAAAGTTGCGATTGCACTTGATAAAGTGCAGCCTGTTCCATGGGTATTTTTTGTTTTAATCCTCTTATTTTTGAAAATTTCTATACCTTTCTTACTCAATAAAATATCTTCCATATATTTTGTTTTATTATGGCCTCCTTTCACTAAAACATTCTTGGCTCCCATTTTAAGCAGGATTCTGGCAGCATAAACCATGTCTTCTAAATTTTTTATTTTTATTTTTGTTAAAATCTCGGCTTCTGGGATATTGGGTGTTATTAAATAAGCTTTTCTAATAAGTTTTTCTTTTAAAGTTTTAATTGCTTTTAGGTTAATTAATTTTGCTCCGCCTTTAGCAACCATAACAGGATCTAAAACAATTTTGGAAGTTTTCACTTTTTTTAGAGCGTTCACAACAGATATTATTACTTCTGATGAATGAAGCATTCCAATTTTTATAGAATCGGGTTTAATGTCTTTGTTTGTAAATAAAATTTGTTTTTCTACTTCTTTAGCATGAATAGGAACTACGCTACTAACCCCTGTTGTATTTTGAACTGTAACAGCAGTAATCGCGGTCATAGCATAACTGCCTAGTGCAGTAACTGTTTTTATGTCCGCTTGAATTCCTGCTCCTCCAGAAGAATCAGATCCTGCAATTATTAATACTTTTGAATTTGGTTTCACTATTTTATAGATTTCTTAATTAACTTTATACATTGTGAAATTAAATTTTTATCGTAAGATTCACCCATAATTCTTATTTTTGGCTCTGTGCCTGATTTTCTAATTAATAATCTTCCGTGTCCGCTCATTAATTTATTTGCTTTTTTAATTGCTTTTTTAGATTTGAGTTTATCAATAACATTTTTATCTTTAACGCTTACATTTTCTAATATTTGGGGCAAAGGTTTATAAACATTAAGCAAATCGCTAGCTTTTTTTCCTTCTCTTAATGAAAAAAGAACTTCCAAAGCAACCATCAATCCATCACCTGTGGTAGCAAATTTTCCAAGAATTATATGGCCAGATTGTTCTCCTCCTAAATTAAAATTTAATTTTTTCATTTTTTCTTTCACATATCGATCTCCTACTTTTGATCTAAAAAATCTTATTTTTTTACTTTTTAAAAAAGTTTCCAATCCATAGTTAGACATTAATGTGCCAATTACACCACCTCTTATAATTTTTTTTAACTTCCATCTTTGAGCGATCATCGCGATAATTTGATCTCCATCGATAATTTTTCCTTTTTCGTCACACATAATTATTCTGTCAGCATCTCCATCGAAGGAAATACCAACATTTGCTTTATATTTTTTTACAGCAGACTGAATATTAAGAGGATAAGTTGATCCACATTTGAAATTAATATTAAATCCATTAGGTTTAGCTCCAATGGAAATAACTTTTGCTCCAAGCTCCTTCAACAATCTGGGTGCCGCTATATACCCAGCTCCATTAGCGCAATCTAAAACTATTTTAATGCCCTTTAGTTTGAACTTTTTTGGAAAATTTCTTTTTAATATTTTAATATACCTGTCATTACCATCTTCAAGTCTCTTTACTCTGCCAAGCAAGTTAGGATTTGTAAGTTGCTTTGTATTTTTTGCATCTATTAGTTTTTCAATTTTTTTTTCTATTTGATCAGATAGTTTCATTCCATCTGGTCCAAATAATTTTAAACCATTTTCATAATAGGGATTGTGTGATGCTGTAATCATAATTCCCATATTTGCTTTCATTGATTTTGTTAACATCGCGAGTCCATTACTTGGTAAAGGACCAAGCGTAAAAACGTGCATTCCTCCAGAAGTTAAACCAGAAACTAAGGCGGGTTCTAGTGTATATCCAGATAATCTTGTATCTTTAGCTATTATAGCAACTTGTTTAGCTTTTTTTTGATTTTTAAAATATGTTGCGGCGGCTAAACCGAACTTAAAAAATTTTTCACCAGTAATATTGTCTTTGTTAACAGTACCGCGGATACCGTCTGTACCAAAATATTTTTTTCCCATTAATTAATTTGTGTTTAAAATTTTATTAAAAACTAATATTCCTTGATTAATTTCCTTTACATTATGAACTCTAAATAACTGAACTCCCTGCAAAAGTCCATACAACACTGATCCTAGCGTTCCTCCAGTTCGATCCGTAGTATCAAATTTTGTTACGATATGTTCTATAAATCTTTTCCTAGAAGTTCCAATTAATATTGGACATCTTAAACTATGAAATGTGGAAATTTTAGACATAATTCTTAAATTATGATCTAAATTTTTTCCAAATCCAATTCCCGGATCCAATATTATAAATTCTCTCTTATATTTTTTTTTTAAATAAAAATTGATTTTTTTTTCAAAAAAGTCATAAATATCTAGTAATGCATCATCATATTTTGGATTGTTTTGCATTGTGTCTGGTGTTCCTTGCATATGATGTAAAATAAAAGGAATTTTTTTTGAATTTATTAAATCAAAAGATTTCTTATCAAATTCTAAACCAGAAACATCATTTATAACGTTAATTCCATTTTCTATTCCCTTTTTCATGATTTGAGACTTTCTTGTATCTAGGGATAGAATTATCTTAGGATAAGTTTTCTTTAAATTGATTATGGTATCTTTAATTCTATTCCATTCCTCTTCAGTGTCTACTATCTTTGAGCCTGGTCTTGTTGACTCTCCGCCGACATCCACGATTGTTGCGCCATTTTTATACATAAAGCTTGCCTGATCAAATGCTTTTTCTTTATCAAAAAAAACCCCTCCATCAGAAAAACTGTCGGGTGTTATATTAAGCACTCCCATAATTTTTGGTTCGCTAAATTCAATTCCACATATTTTTTTTCTTTTTGCGGTTATATTTTTTAAATCTTGATTAATTATAAGATTTTTTTCTCTTTCAAATTTTTTTATTTCTTTAATAGAATAAATTTCACTTTTAGCAGTGCCTTTGCTGGATCTTTGAAAAATTTCAACTTGGTCAAAAGCTATTTTTGAATTTCCAGTTAACGAAAAAGCTTTCCTTTTTTTAATAAGATTGGTTGCGTAATTTCCATAATAGAAATTACACGGTCTTGTGTAATATTTCCGCATTAAAATTTAGTGTACTGGTTTTGGCTTTAAACCTAAAGACCCCAAAGCTGAAGTTTCTTCTGAATTTTTCTCTTCTTTTTCATCTTTTCTCTTTGGTTGAGTATTCTTTAATATCAAATCTTTTATTTCATCACCGCTTAGAGTTTCATAAATTAGTAAAGCTTTGGCTAATTTATGTAAGTCATCGATTTTCTCTGTAAGTATTTTTTTAGCTCTATTATAACCTGCGTCTACTATTTTTTTAACTTCTATATCAACTTTTTTTGAAGTTTCCTCTGACATGTGTTCTTGTCTGGCTATTTGTCTTCCTAAAAAAATTTCATCTTCATTTGCTCCATAAGTCAATGGGCCAAGATCTTTACTCATTCCAAATTTTGTAACCATATCTTTTGCTAATTTTGTAGCCATTTGAATATCTGAAGAAGCTCCAGAAGTAACTTTTTCATGACCAAAAATAATTTCTTCAGCAACTCTGCCCCCCATAGCCTTAGATATATTTGCTTCTAGATACTCTCTAGTATGAGAATATTTATCTCTTTCAGGTAAAGTCCAAACAACTCCTAAAGCTCTTCCTCTAGGTATAATAGTAGCTTTATGAATCGGATCTGATGCCTTTTCATTTAATGCAACAATAGCATGACCTCCTTCATGGTAAGCTGTCAGCTTCTTGTCATCTTCGGTCATTACCATGGATCTTCTCTCTGCTCCCATCATAACTTTATCTTTAGATTCTTCTACATCTGACATAGTCACTATTCTTTTATTTTTTCTTGCAGCTAATAAGGCTGACTCATTAACTAAGTTTGCTAAATCTGCCCCTGAAAAACCGGGAGTTCCTCTAGCGATTGTTCTTAGTTTTACATCTGGTCCGATAGTAATTTTTTTAATATGAACTTTTAAAATAGCTTCCCTTCCAACAATATCTGGATTTGGAACTACTACTTGTCTATCAAACCTTCCGGGTCTTAGTAAAGCAGGATCTAGTACGTCAGGTCTGTTTGTTGCCGCTATAATTATAACTCCTTCATTTGTTTCAAAGCCATCCATTTCCACTAGCAACTGGTTTAATGTTTGTTCTCTTTCATCGTTACCCCCACCAAGTCCAGCCCCCCTACTTCTTCCAACTGCATCTATTTCATCAATAAAAATTATACATGGAGAATTTTTTTTTCCTTGCTCCATCATATCTCTAACTCTTGAAGCTCCAACGCCCACAAACATTTCAACAAAATCTGAGCCCGAAATTGTAAAAAATGGTACATTAGCTTCTCCAGCTATTGCTCTCGCGAGCAAAGTTTTTCCAGTACCAGGAGGTCCAATTAATAGTGCTCCTTTAGGAATTTTTCCTCCAAGCCTTCTAAATTTTCTTGGATCCTTTAAAAATTCTACTATTTCTTCAACCTCTTCTTTTGCCTCGTCTATTCCTGCAACATCATTAAAAGTTACTTTACCTCTAGCTTCAGATAAAAGTTTTGCTTTTGATCTACCAAAACCCATAGCGCCACCTTTGCCGCCTTGCATTTGACGCATAAAAAATATCCATACTCCTATAAGCAAAAGCATTGGAAACCATGATAGAAGAATTCCTAACAGTGATGGCATTTTATCTTCAACTGGGGTAGCTGTTATGCTGACTCCTTTTGTAGTTAACTTTTCTACTAAATTAGGATCGTTGGGTGCGTATGTACTAAAAGTGCTTCCGTCCGATAATACTCCATCAATTACATTTCCTTTAATTTCTACTTGAACAATTCGCCCATCATCAAGATTTTTTAAAAAACTTGAAAAGGGAACTTGGTTTGTAACTGTATTATTTTTTGGATTCTGGAATAGGTGGAAAAGCCCCATAACAAGTAGGACTATAAGACCCCACATCATTAAATTCTTCATATTCATACTACAGTAAAGATAAGCATTATTTTTATGTAAACAAGTGGCAATTTAACTTAAAAATTTTGATATATTCTTCATTTTGAAGGCTGGTAGGGTGAAACGCTAACTCTTTCTTCTTTTGAGATTAGAAAAAAACCATCTTTTTTTTCTATTATACATCCTCCTAATGTAGATTTGCTATATTCAGCTTTTTTTAAACGATTAATTAGACTCATAATTTTTTTTGATCTAGGTGGATAATATTTTCCCGAAACTAAGGATAAAATATCTGAGAATGATTTAAATATAACCTCTTGAGCTTCGTCAGAAAATATCTGTTCATTAATAATACATTTATTTTT
>Ga0208522_1002708_pt1 | contig 10547 bp, 16 predicted proteins | sample ETNtaG_25_FD_185763 | JGI IMG/M metagenome (GOLD analysis project Ga0208522, IMG submission 185763) | Marine microbial and viral communities from oxygen minimum zone, Eastern Pacific Ocean - ETNP201302SV86 (SPAdes) (version 2) | ecosystem: Environmental > Aquatic > Marine > Oceanic ... | reverse complement strand
TCTAATTAGATATGTTACACTTGCTCCGTCATCATATACATTATCTCTGGTAGTAGTTAGTATATCTCCAACAATTTTTAGTTGTGTTCTATAGATTGCCATATAGAATACTACTTAGAAAATAGTATTTGATCATGATATTATATTCTCCCTAAACAAAACGGATAAAAGAAATTGACTACTGGCAATATTTCAAAAAAATACGCTCAATCTCACAGATTTTATCATTCATCAAGTTCATCAAATTTAATTTTTCTTAATGGTAATTTTGAGACTGGAATAAACAGAGCCAATAGTCCTGAAATCTTCATTATGATTGATAGTAAGTATAGTATTGTTTCTGGAAATACAAAGGAATACCACGCAATAAATTCACCTAATGCAAGTAATCCTAATCCAACACCAACTGATAGTGCGCCTTTTTGTTTTCCTTCTAAATACGATACAAGAGTTTCAATACAACCGTATACAAGTAAGATAAATGAAAATGCTCTGATTATATGTTCAATAGACATTGTTGAGAATACAAACAAAGGAAGGATTCCTATTGATCTCAAATAACGATTCTTTGGAAAGAATGATTTGATTGTATGTGAGAATGCAATAAAAAAATATCCAATTGTCTGTATACCTAATCCAAGTGCTGTTATACCACGATTGATTTCTAATCCATCAAACAGTACGGTGTTTATCATATATGCAGACCATATAATTCCAAATCCAATGCCAATTGCAAAAAATGCTATTGTAAGTCTAAATAAAACAGGACTTCCAGTATTCTTGTATCCTATATATGCAAATATACCAATAACTAGTCCAATTAAGAATCCAGCAAGATTAAAAATATTTTCTAATAAAAGTTCCAATTACATATTTGAGAAAATTAAATTAATTAAATATTAGGAATGAAATGTTAATCCCATTCGTCTAAACTTCCTGCGGTCTCACCCTCAGTACTTCCAGTATAGTCACCTAAAATGTCAGAATATGTTTTTTCATTATGTGCGACAAATCGGACATACTCACCATAGCTCATTTCTAAATTACACTCTTGGCATTTGACTAATGAAAAATCAGGTGTGAGTTCAGCATTTTTATCACATTTAGGACATTTTATTTTCATAATTTAATTAATTTTTGTACTATATTGATTTTCACTAATAAGAAATAAATTGAAAGAATTTTGAATAAATTTATGACTAGAATATGTACAAAATGTAAACAAGAAATTTCTGATACTGAACAATTAGATTTACAGGCTGAAAAATACCCATTATGTAACAAGTGTTGGGAAGAATGGAAAGAAAATAGAATTATGGTTATGAATGAATTGCATCTAGATATGTCCATGTCTGATCATAGGAAATTACTCAAAAAACATGAAAAGATGTTTGCTGGTATAATGACTCCAGAAGGAGATTATGTTGATTATTCTAACGAAGATAATAGAAACCCTGAGAAGCCACCATCTTAAACACCAATTAGTTTTCTAGCATTATCTGGGCAGAGTAAGAGTATTCTTTTTTTCGAATCATCATCTAGATTTTTAATTATCATTTTAATTGAATTTGCAAGGATTTGTATCTTTGAATCATCTAAATTTGAAAAAATCTCAAAAATCCCATCTAAATTAAAGTCAACAATTTTTTGAGGAGAATTTGCTATACGTGTTAAATAATGTGAAAACATCATGGTTCTATTTTCGTCAGAAACTGTACAAAGTACTTCTAGCCACGTCCTAAATAATTTTGCAAAATTTGGAAATGGTATAGTAGGACCTGCTTCTAATGCATTATCTATCATTTCATATTTCTCAGAATCTGGCATCGAGAAAAATTCTGTCATTCTCTTCTTTAGTATTGGTGTTCTAAGAAAGTCAGGTAGATTTGCAAGAATTATAATAATATTTCCTGTATGATTTGGTTCACTCAACATAGTTCTTCCTTAAAACATACGTATTAACCATCACCTGTATGTTGAAATAAATATATGCAAACTTAATCAGTTTTGTATGCCTTCAACTGTTATCATAGGTGGATTTTTTGGTGATGAAGGTAAAGGAAAAATTATCTCATACCTTGCTTTACATGATAAACCAACAATAGTTGTTCGTGGAGGGGCTGGTCCAAACGCTGGTCATACAATCAAAGATGATGATAAAACATACAAAGTTAGAATGTTACCAAGTGGTTTTCTAAATAAGGAAGCCAAAGTCATGATTGGTCCAGGTGTAGTGGTAAATCCAGAGGTTTTACTAAAAGAAATAAGTGACTTTGGAGTTGAGGGTAGAGCATTTTTAGATAATAATTGTGGAATTATTGAACAATCACATAGAGAAAAGGATTCTCAAGGTAGACTTAAGGAGAAAATTGGCAGTACTGGTTCTGGAACTGGTCCAGCTAATGCTGAACGTGCTATGCGTACACTGAAGATGGCTAAAGAAATTGATATTCTAAAATCATACATAATTGATGTACCACTTGAGATTAATTCTGCATTAGATAGGAAAGAAAATGTTCTCATAGAAGGAACTCAGGGAACACATCTATCTTTATGGCATGGCACATATCCATTTGTTACATCAAAAGATGTAACAGCCTCAGGCATATGCGCTGATGTAGGAATAGGTCCAAAAAGAATTGATGATGTTATTGTTGTATTCAAGTCGTATCTTACGCGTGTAGGAACTGGTCCCATGCCTGGTGAACTTAGTGCTGAAGAGACATCACAAAAAGGATGGGAAGAGTTTGGTACTGTGACTGGACGTCTTAGGCGTGCAGCGGAATTTGATTTTGATTTAGCTAGGAGAGCTATCATGCTTAGTAGTGCAAATCAGATCTCAATTACAAAATTAGATGTACGGTTTCCAAAATGTGCAGGCGTAAAATCTATTGATGATTTAGAAGATGACGCAAAGTCATTCATAAAAAATATCGAAGAAAAACTAGGCGTGCCTGTCACGCTCATTGGAACTGGTCCACACATAGATGATGTCATTGATATTCGTGCGTAACCATCTTAGTGGGTAACATTTTATTTGGTTTTATTTTTTATTTAATTTAATGCTACCAAATTACATTCAAGTTAAATCTCCACTTGAATTTACACGATTAGTTTGTGCACTTGAACGAATGCCAAGAGTATCTTTCCTTCATGAGCATAATGGCAAAAAAGTTCTTTCTGTACAAATGGATTTACTTAAAGAGAAACCAGTAATTTACTTTACACCGGTTGAAAATTTTGGACATTTTCTAAGTTATACTTTTGCTGGAGGAGAGGAACAAACTGATGTTGTTAGTTCCACATTAGATAATTCACGTTTGTATTCACCAATAATTAAGATCAAGTCACTACCTGAATCATTAAAACCTGGCACTTCTGATAAAACTGAGAAATATCAACCAATAGAACTTGAAGATCTCTCAAGTCTAGCAAAACTCAGTTATGGATTTGAAGAAGCTCCATTTCCATTGTTTTCATTCCCTCATAACGGAAAATGGTTCTTGGGAGTTTTTATGAATTTTAATGAAGATGGACCATCTTACTTTTGTTATGTTACACTTGATGATGAACCAACAAAACCATTTGTAAAACACTCAGCTAATCATAGTGTTGACCCAACATTTGTTAGTAATACATCTGATCATGGTTATTCTTATATCAAAATTATAAGACTAAATGAGACTCATCCATTGGTCAACTATGGCCAAATTTCGTAATCGGATCAAAAAATCTGCTAAGCAGAGTCGTATTATACTTGCTAATGACTATTCTAACTCAACACCAAGGCTCGAGGAAAAGACAATTAGAAATATCAAAACATTAGGAAACTATCTTTGTGGTATAAAATTAAATTTTCATCTTTTATTACCGCTTGGAAAAAAAGAGATTAAACGAATAACTAAAACTGCACATGACTTTGGAATACAAACAATTGCAGATATTAAGTTAAACGATATTGGAAATACAAACATAGTTACATCTGAAAATCTATCTGAGTTAGGATTTGATGCACTGATAGCAAACCCAATAATGGGACCAGAAGCATTAGGAAAATTAGTTAGATTTAGTCATAAAAATGAAAATGGAATCATAACTTTATGCCACATGAGTGCGCCTGAAGCAAAAGCATCTTACGAATTGTCAGTCAAACAGACAAAACTTTACAAATTATTTCTTGATTGGGCAATAAAAAAGAAAGTTGATGGAATTATTGTTGGTGCAACTTATCCTAATATTATCAAAAATTGCAAGAAAAAGATCAAAAACTCTCTTGATATCTACTCACCAGGTGTAGGAACTCAGGGTGGTAACGCAAGTGAGGTAATCAACGCTGGTTCTGATTTTCTTATTGTTGGAAGGACTATCTTGAATTCAAAAAATCCTTTAGAAGTAGTAAAGAAAATTCATTCACAAAGTATGGAGTAAATCATTAGCCTTTTTTAGAATACCCTTAGCTGTTTCAAAAGTAATTTTTTTCATTGTGTCATTAAAATTAAGCCAAACAAAATCAAGATGTTCATCTGATAGAATAATTTTCTCTTGTTTTGTTTCAGCGAGAAAGAATATTACTTTTTTATGAATAGTCTCATTGTCATATTTGAAATAGTATTCAATTTCTTCTTCAAACCCATCAATGAAATTTATATCAGTAATTCCTGTTTCTTCATTTGATTCCCTTATTGCAGTTTCTTTAGATTTTTCATTATTTTCAATATGACCTTTTACTAAATCCCAATGTCCACTAGGATAATTTAGTAACAAGAAATTAACACTTCCTTGTATTTTTCTGAAAAATATGATTCCTGCAGATTGTTCGTTTTTCACAAAAATCTACTCAGGATCTTGTATTATTACTTACCTAAACGTCTTTTTCTTTTTTGGAATGTTCTTATTGCACGCATAAGATCAATTTTTCTAAATTCTGGCCAAAAAATATCTAAAAACACTAGTTCACTATACACACTTTGCCACATCAAAAACCCACTCATTCTTTTTTCACCAGATGTTCTTAGGATCATATCTGGTGATGATTGTGGAAGATGCGACGTGTATAATTTTGATTCAATTGTTTTCTTGTCTATATCACTTGAATTCAGCTTTCCATCTTTAATATCATCAGCAATTTTCCTTACTGCATCAACTAGCTCGTTTTGACCACCATATGCAATTGCAATATTAAGAAAATGTTTATCATAACCTTTTGTTGCATTATCTAATCTGGAAAGAACATCTTTTATGGTATCTGGTAACAATTCAATTCGTCCAATCGCTTTTACCCTCATTTTGTTTTTGTGAATTCTTGGGTCGTTGTATAATTTCTCAAGCCTTGTTTGAATTAACTCAAATAAATAATCAAGTTCATCATTTTTTCTATCTAGATTTTCAGCTGATAAAACATACAATGTGATAATTTTGATATCAAGTTCTTCACACCAATCTAATAGGTTTTCAACTGCATCAGCACCCTTAAAATGACCAGTATTTTGATATACTAAATTTCGCTTAGCCCATCTTCTATTTCCATCTAGTACTATAGCGATATGATTTGGAACATCACCCTGTACAACCTCACTCTCTAATTTTTTAGAGTAGAACTTGTAAAGTCCTGATAAAAACAGTGCTGCATCTTTTATTCGGTTAATACCTGTCCACCTTTCTTCCTATATCTTCGGAATAGAAGTGTCGCAGATATCAACGTTATTGCACCGCCAACTAAAACAGGTGGTACTAGACTAAATACATCAGCATCATCAACAAGTATAGTTGCGAACTGTGCAACTGTAGGATAAATCGATCCTAATGCAATTAATCGTATTATATCACTAATGTGTTTTAATTTTCCATTAATCCAATTACTTGCAAGAATTCCAGCAAACACTGTTCCTATTCCAATCCAAAGTATAGGGAATAATCCACTCAAAAACTGTCCAACTAATTGTTGATTTGAAATTATTTGCACAAGTCCAAGACCATCAATATTTTCTGTACCAATTACAGAAATTCCAGCTGGAACTGATGCAAGAATAAGTATAGTTCCTGTTACAAGTGTAAATATTCGAATAAACCCTGTCGGTGTTGGTTTTGCCCAATTAATCCATGCTTTATCCAGATCAAATGCTCTGATAAGGAATGCAGCACCAAGAATGCTAACCAACACTGCAGAAATTTCGGCGGTTAATCCTGTCATTGTTCCGACACCACCGATCAACAGTAAAATTCCTGGTACACCTAAAAAGAATTTTGAATATTTTGGATCATAAACAACCATTTTAAGAAATTTACCAAAAACTGCGTACGAGTGTTCTATTGTTTTACTAACTTGCATTACAACTCGTTGTACTGATATAACTGGGATTACATTTTGAATTATTGGTATAACCATTTCATCGTCATCACCATCAGAAACAATAACTGCACCGTTTGCAGAAAATTTCTCAAGTACCAATTTAATCTCGGCTACAACCTTTTCATCTGCCTGAACTCCTCTATTTTTATCGCCTGCAACAGTAACAACTTCAGCTGTGTATCCCTTACTAATCAAATCTTCATATGTTTTTACAGCACCAAAAATTGCATTTGAATCATCATCTTCAGGATCTTCCAACGCAAGACGTTGTGCAGCCTCAAGGCATGCATTTCTTCCAACTACAGGTGACGTAATACCCGCTTTCTTACCAATATCATCATCTCTATCTACACATATGACTAGTAATTTTGATGCACTGGTAGACTCGATATCATTCTGAAGCTTTCTATTCAGAGACATAGATCACATAGTTACAAAATTAGCATTTAAGACTTCCCAACTTTTCTCAATATGACTGGTAGTAGAATAGGCTCAAGGTCTGGATTTGTCAGACGCATTAGCAAATGACTCAGAATCTTGTTTTAGTTTTGTGATTTCATTTACAGTATTATCAATAGAAGTCATATCCGTATTATCATCTATCATGTTTGCAACAACAATTGTTTCTCTAATGTATGTGTTAAAACTTCTAAGTGATTCAAGATAGTTAAGATAACTTTCTTGCCAATCATTTGGAGCACCACTATCTACCATTTCAATTATTAGTGCATTAATTTGTGATGTAGAAACCATTGCAATGCTAGTATATTCTTGAGGTGATATTTCTCCATTAAACATTTGTGAGAATGGTTCTTCTAACCCTGATGAAATTATATTGTGTTTTGCTTTTATTCCATCTAAATGATTTTCAAAATCCGTAACAATGAATGTCATTGAATTTTGTTGTGGAACTGCCCAAAAGATGAAACTGGCGCCAGCTATTGCTATCAAAATTCCAATAGTTAATCCAATTCCTTTTTTTGATGCCATTTTTATAAAGATGATTTACTACCTTTAATACTAAACTAATTCTTTAAAAAATTTGAAATTTTATTTTAGAAATTACCTATTTTTATCATATTACTTAAATGCAATCATTAAATTTTATGAAAAAACTAAGCCACATCTACTGTGTAGTAAAAAATTGTTTACAGAGTCTTCCTAAATATGACTAGGTGTGAAATTTGTTATAATGACAACAGCATATTGTGTAAAATGCAGAGAAAAAAGAGAAATAAAGGATCCACAAGAAACTAAATTGAAAAATGGACGACCTGCAGTAAAAGGTACTTGTCCAGAATGTGGAACTAACGTTTTTAGAATTGGTAAACCATAAACAATCTCTTTTTTTCAACTAAACCCATATAGGGCAATTATTTAGTTATTTTGTATGACTAAGTCAGATTATGAAAAATTACTTAAACGAATTGAAAAAAACATATCAAAAACAGAACAATCAGAACAACGGTTTAAGCTTCCACCTGCGGATGTAAGTTGGGAAGGTAAAAAAACATACCTTAGAAATTTTATTGAATTTCCTAAAGCATTAAGAAGAGAACCTGAAAAAATTCTCCAATATTTGACAAAAGAATTTGCTGTTCCAGTTGAAAGAATTGGTGATAAGGTTATGTTCATTGGTAGACGTGATCCAGAAGATTTTACTAGACTATTTCAAATATATCTGAAAGATTATGTATTATGCCAAACATGTTCTAGTCCAGATACAAAAATTCTCAAAGAGAGTAGAATATCTTTCTTGCATTGTGAAGCATGTGGTGCAAAATCGACATTAAAAGGCAAGTACGCATAATGCAATTTTCAATAAGAACAATAAACCATCAAAATAATAGAATTCTAAATATTTGTGATCCTGAGTTGTTAGGGAAAATAATTGTTGATGGTGATCTAACTATTACTATCTCAAAAGGTTACTATGGTGAAAAAATTATTGATGACTCAGAAGCAAGAACACTTCTAGAAAATAGTACTTCTATTAACATGGTTGGAGAAAATACAATTTCATTTTCAATAGGATTAGGTATAGGATCTAAAGGTGCAGTAAAAAAAATTGACAATATACCATTTCTAATTGTATTTAAGATGTAACACCACAATTATATACAAATTTTTTTATTTTACTTCATGGGAAAACGAAAGGTGCTAAATGAGAGTGCATTAAAAGAAGTCAGACTAGCTGAAGAAGGGGAATTATTTGGTAGAGTTATGAAATTACTTGGAAGTGATCAAGTTCTTGTTAAATGCACTGATGATATAACACGAAGAGGTAGAATAAGAGGTAAACTGAAAAGAAAAATTTGGATTCGAGATAATGATATTGTTATTATTGCACCTTGGGATTTCAAACCAGATGAACGTGGAGATATTGTTTGGCGTTTTACTCTTCCACAAGCAGATTGGCTAAAGGATAATGGTCATATACCTAAAGATTTCTAATATCTTCAACTGAAATTAAGAAATGAGCTTTGAAAAAATAATCAGAATTCCAAAAGATAGAATTGGTGCATTGATTGGTAAATCAGGCACTGCAAAATTAAAAATTGAAAATTCTTGTTCTGTAAGATTAGAAATAAACAGTGAAAATGGAGAAATTCAAATTATAACAAACACTATTGATGAAAAATTTCAACCATTCAAGGCAATGGAAATTATAACAGCTATTGGAAGAGGATTTTCACCAGAAAAGGCAATGAGATTACTTAAAGGTGAAAATACTTTGCATGTAATTGATTTACGTGAGTTTGTAGGAAAATCTTCAGATCAAATTGATAGAATTAGAGGTAGGATAATCGGAGAGAGTGGAAAGGCTAGGAAAAATATGGAAAATCTTAGTAATACTAGCATTACAGTTTATGGAAGAACTGTATCAATAATTGGTGGACCAACACAACTAAAACTTGCTGTGGATGCAATTGAAACACTATCAGGTGGAAGTATGCATGGTTATGTATACAAGAAAATTGAGGGTGCACGAAGACAAGAAAAATTTGCTAGATTACAATTATGGGAAGATCAAAATGTCTTCTAAAGAATCGTTTAACCAAATTTCTCCTAGTGAATTTTTTTATCGTAACAGAGATTTGGCTGGATTTAGTAACCCAACAAGATCACTTTATACAGCTGTACGGGAATTTGTTGAAAACTCACTTGATGCATGTGATCATTCTGGTGTTTTAGCAGATGTACATATGTCAATCAAGGCTGTTGATAAGGACAAACCAGATCCAAAACAGTATATTTTGACTGTAAAGGATAATGGGCCTGGTATAGAATCAAAGCATGTACCATTAGCATTTGGTACTGTATTATATGGTTCAAAATTTGGTCTAAAGCAAGCCAGGGGCATGTTTGGACTTGGTGCAACTATGGCTATTCTTTATGGTCAAATTACAACAAACCGTCCAGTTATTGTCAAAAGTAGTACTGATGGAAAAATTCAGGATGAATATGAAATGTTGTTAGACATTCAAAAAAACAAACCTGTTATTTTGAAACACGAAAAAAAAGAGACTAAGAGTGCTGGTCTTACAGTTAGCATCTGTTTAGATGGAGACTATTCGAAGGCAGGATCAAAAATACGTGATTATGTATATCAAACTTCATTAATCACTCCATATGCAACAATTACCTTTGATGATCCAAAAGGTGAGAAGTTTAGGTATACAAAAATTGTTAGAAATATGCCACCATCACCAACAATAATTCGACCACATCCACATGGAATTGACGTTGAAACAATCAGAAGAATGTTGTTGGATACTCATTATCAAATTCCAACGGTAGATGACAGTATGATTTCTAAAGTTAGGAAAGAACTTGGCTTGGCTAAAAAAAATGTTGACTATTCACAAATTATGAAAAAGGTAGAAAAAAAATGGAAAACTTTGACACGACCTGTACGTGTTGTTACAGCAATAATGTCTTTTCTAAAAATGGATTTTGATAAATTAAGTAAGATTAGAATAGAAGAAATTGATGTTGGAAACAAAAAACTGATTTATTGGGATTTCGGTGAATCACAATCTAATTCTGTAGACATGGATCCTGAAAGTCCATATTATAAACAATTAACAAATACAGTTCAAGGTGAGACTCTTACTTCATTTCTAACAAAACGATTCCAGAGAGTTGGTCCAACCACAGCAGTAAAATTTGTAGAATATGCGAAATTTAAGCCTGA
>Ga0208522_1002706_pt1 | contig 10549 bp, 8 predicted proteins | sample ETNtaG_25_FD_185763 | JGI IMG/M metagenome (GOLD analysis project Ga0208522, IMG submission 185763) | Marine microbial and viral communities from oxygen minimum zone, Eastern Pacific Ocean - ETNP201302SV86 (SPAdes) (version 2) | ecosystem: Environmental > Aquatic > Marine > Oceanic ... | reverse complement strand
ATTGGGATTAACGGCAGCAGGGAAAGCAGACATTTTTGCTTCACTTCGTCCTAAAAACGAATGGGACATTTGTGCAGGAAATTGTATTATTAATGAGGCCGGCGGAAAACTTATTGATTTAAATGGTCATCAACGACTGTATAATCAGAAAAATACCTTAATTTCTCCCGGTTTAGTAGCCGGCGAAATAATCGCTGTAGATAAGACTTATAATGTTTTAGCAGGAAATAACTAGAAATGACAAAAATACCAGAAGATGCAATTAAATGTTTAGATAAAGGCTTTGTTCGGCTTGTGGATTCCATGGGAGGAGATGATGCCATTGTTCAAGCCGCTCGCGTAAGTTATGGACAAGGAACCAGTAAGGTTTCTCAAGATCGAGGGCTGATTCGGTACTTAATGCGCCATAGACATACGACACCTTTCGAAATGGTAGAATTCAAATTCCATTGTAAAATGCCAATCTTTGTTGCCCGGCAATGGGTACGTCATCGGACAGCCAATATTAATGAATATTCATTAAGATATTCGGAAGCACGAGATGAATTTTATTATCCAGAACCAGAGAATATTCAATTCCAAAGTGCTTTAAATAAGCAAGGTCGATCGGGTGAGGTTCCTCCTGAGCTAAAGCAAAAAGTATTGGAGTACTTTAAAGAGAACTCAGAAAGAAGTTTTGCCCTATACCAAGAATTGAATGAAGCAGGTGTGGCACGAGAATTGGCACGATCATTACTGCCTGTAAATATTTATACCGAATGGTATTGGAAAAATGATTTACATAATCTACTTCATTTTATTGGCCTGCGTTCTGATGGACACGCCCAGTATGAAATTCGAGTTTTCTCTGATGCCATGGCGCATTATGTAAAAGAAAAAGCACCCTTTGCTTGGGAAGCATACCAAGATTATGTGGTACATGGCATGCGATTTTCTAAAATTGAGAAAGGATTGCTGGAAAAACAACTTTCAGATAGAGTAATTGATGACATTGTTGAGGATATAGCCTATCAGCTTACCGCGACGCTCCATAAGGGTAAGCCAAGAGAAGAAGCGGATCTTTATCCATTATATCAAAAGCAGGGTGGATCGGATTCAAAAGAGGATTTCAATCTTAAATGGGATTCAGGTGAAGTAAAAATAGGCAATATTAGGGAACTTCGTGAATTCAAAGAAAAATTGGAGAGTTTAAAAAACTAATCAAGGCAGCAAAAATTGCAGAGCAAATGAACCAATATGTAATAAATAAACTCTGTGATCTAAATGGCTAAATCAAATGAAGGCCATCGGCAGCGTCTCCGGGAAAAATTTCTGAATAGCGGGTTAGACGGATTTCATGATTACGAAATAATCGAATTATTACTTACGTTAGGTACACCCCGTACCGATTGTAAACAACCGGCGAAAGATGCACTCAAAAAATGGGGTTCTTTAAAGGCTGTTTTAGAAGCGCCCCCCAAAGAACTGAAAAAAATAAAAGGTATTGGCGACCATAATGTGTTTGGCCTCAAGTTGACCCAAGATGTGGCCCGGCGCTACTTAGCTGACCGCATTGTTGACATGGATTATATTCAATCATCTGAAGATGTATTAGATTATTTGCGCCATAATCTTCGAGATAAAAGTCAGGAATTATTTATGGTGATTTACCTTAATGGCCGCAATCAGATTCTAAAAATGGAAACACTTTTTGAAGGCACATTGAATACATCTGCAGTGTACCCCCGTGAGGTAGTGAAGAAAGCTTTGGAAAATGATGCCTCTGCCTTGGTCCTTGTTCATAATCATCCCAGTGGAAACCCAAGTCCAAGCCAAGATGATTTAACCATCACTAAAAAATTAAAGGAAGCGGCAAGAACCATTGATATCTATATACATGACCATTTAATAATAGCAGGCAATGATGTGTATTCTTTTGCAGATCATGGATTGATATAAAAAAAATTAAAATAATGGATTATTCAAAGTGGGCAAACACACCCAAATTTATTTCTGCAATTTTGGGTTTTTGAATTTGACGCGCGGCTTCTTTTAAAGCTTCAAAAGGAAACATATTTAATTCCTTTGCAAGAAAGGCTGCCGTCAAAGCAGAAATATTTTTTCTCAAATCCCGTTTTGCACTTTCTGGAAAAAGCAATGGCAGAATATTCGCTTCAGAATCTATTTCACCCAATCCGTCAGAATAATATATTGTTCCAGTAGATTTCATAACATGGGTTAATCTTGATATTTTAGCTTTCCCCTCTGGGGCGATAATGGCCGCAATGTCTGGTTTTACAATCCCAGAATAATCGACGGGTTCTGGACTGATTACAATTTCAGCCACTGAAAATCCTGTTTGAATTGTAATTGGAAAATCAGCTCGACGGCTTGTCCATAATCCGGAAAGAGTTGCAGCAGATGCAAGTAAGTTACCCGCTGAAACAACTTTTTGTCCTGCAGCCCCTGCCAAAACGATTCGAATTGGTTTCTCTAAGTTAGAAGAAAATTTCGTATCTAGAATAAGCCCACTCATTGGACTTTGTTGACTGGCTTGTTTTTGAATATTTTTATAACTGGTTTGAAAACTGGGTCTATCTGTTTCTTGAAGGATACCCGACGCCATTTGCATACCATCCATATAGCTCATCATTTCTTTTTTCCCAAAATCATTTCTGGGGACAAAATATGCTGTACACAATTCCCAAATATCAATGAGTGAAAACCCATCGTGTTTCATTGCTTTTTCAATGATATCAGGAAGGTCTTTATCAAAAGCCGTTGCCCTGGCAATAAAACCACCCCCATTTACTTGAGCAGTTCCAGCAATATCCATGGGCGCATCCGTGCTACCGAGAGCCGTAGTTGCGGTTATACTATCCAGGGGCGTTGTTACAGAGTGTTGTCCGCCCGTCATACCAAAATTAAAATTATTGAACACCAAAACATTCACATCTGTATTTAATCGAGCGGCATTGAGTAAATGGTGTCCACCAATTCCACAACCGCCATCACCAATCAAGACAACTACCTTTAAATCAGGATTTTGCATTTTTATTCCTGAAGCATACGTTATGGCGCGACCATGTAATCCATGAAATGCGTGCGTAACAAAATATTTATCTGAAAGTCCAACGCATCCAATATCAGTAACAATAACAACTTCAGAAGGACCAAGTCCTTGTTGTTTTAAACTATTGCTTAAAGCTTCGAGAATTTTCCCATGGCTACACCCCGGGCAAAACGCATAGGGCAAATTTCCCTCAGCAATATAGGTATCTAATTTTTTATCGCCCATAATATGCACCTGTAATCTCTTCGGGCGTAATTAATATAGTATCCACACGATTAATACCAACCAGTTCAACGTTTCGATCGACTAATCTTTCGATTTCTCGTAGATATTGGCCGTGATTCATTTCAGGTACAATGACTCGTTTTATACCTTTTAAATTATTTTTGATGGCTTTCTCAGGAATGGGCCACAGTGAATAGATTGTCATTGAAGATACTTTGTCTCCGACATTTCGAATTTCATTAACCGCTGCTTCCATGGATCGGGCAGAAACACCATAGCTCACCATGAGCGTATCTGCACCCGCCTCTAAATCTGATTTAACCAAAGAAAGTTCATCAAGATTTGATTCAATTTTCATTCTTAATCGTTCATTAAGTGTCGCAATTATATCTGGATCTTTGGTGATATGTCCTTCATCATTATGGCTTGACCCCGTATAATGGTGGATGGGGCCATCTACACGATATGGATCTAATATTTTTCCTATGACCCCATTTGGGATTTCTGGCCAATCCGGTGTATGCTCCATATCATGGACCGAAACGGATTCTGTCGTCATGACCGTATCTTTATCCGACGCCAGAAATACGGGCGTTCGGAATCGTTCCGCCAATTTAAAAGCACGCTTTGTTAAATGGTAGCTTTCAGAAATATTGGTTGGAGATAGAACAATCATGGGATAACCACCTGTGGTTCCCCAACGCATAAATTGGATATCACCTTGTGCCGAGGCCGTGGCTGCACCCGTTGATGGCCCTAATCTTTGTGAAATGGCAATGACAATGGGTACTTCCATCATGATTGCCAAACCAAGGTTTTCGGAATACAGAGATAGGCCTGGTCCACTGGTTGCCGTAAAAACAGTTGCCCCAGCCATGGCAGCACCAATACAGTGTCCAAGAGAAGAAATTTCATCTTCACCCTGAAAACCAATACCGCCTATTTTGGGAAGCTCACGAAGCATATGGGATAAAATGCCTGAAGCGGGCGTAATGGGATATCCAGCATAATAATTACATCCCGCATTCAATGCGCCACGCGCAATAGCCGCAGCGCCATCCACCATTTCTCTTTGTTGATTATTCATTAAAAAATTATCTCAATTTTAATAAGCACTAAAATTACGTTATCATCATTATCTAATGAATCTAATTTGTTCTGTTAAAATAGATTTTTTAAGTTCACCAAATGATCTTTCCTAAACAAATCGAAATTCTGGACTCAACATTGCGTGAAGGCGAACAAACGCCGGGCGTCTCTTTTTCGGTGGATCAAAAGATTGCATTGGCTAAACGATTGGATACGTTCGGAGTTGATTTTATAGAGTTGGGTCACCCTGCAGTTTCTCCTGATGTGTACGAAGCTGTAGAGGCATTGAATTCACTAAAATTAAATGCCTTTAAAGTGGCTCACGGGCGTGCAGCAATTTCCGATATAGATGATGTTGTTGCGATTGGTGTGCCATGGATGGGTATATTCTTTGGTACATCTGCTTTAAGCTTGAAACATAAATTTAACGTAACAAAAACTGAAGCATTAAATCGCATCGAAACTGCGGTGAAATATGGAAAAGACAATGGACTTAAACTTCGGTTCACAGCTGAAGATGCCAGTCGAACAGATATTGATTTCCTGATTCAAGTGGGACAATTGGCACAAAATTCAGGCGCAGACCGGTTTAGTCTTGCTGATACGGTAGGTTGTTTAACACCTACGCAAACAAAAGTAATAGTGAGTCGAATGGTTTCAGAATTGGATATCCCTGTGAATGTTCATTGTCATAATGATTTTGGGATGGCCACAGCAAATGCGTTGTCTGCATTGGAAGCCGGTGCCCGATGCGTTGATGTATCTGTAAATGGATTGGGAGAACGGGTAGGGCTACCTTCTTTAGCAGAAGTGGTTGTTGCACTGGTTAATATTTATGATGTAAACAATAATTGGAATTTGAGTATGATTCCAGAATTAACTGAAATGGTTCAATCCTTTTCGAAATTGGATTCAAATGCTAATCAACCTATTGTAGGAAAAAATGCATTTACCCATAAAGCAGGGCTTCATGTAAAAGCTGTGGTTAAGGAACCAAAATCCTACGAAGCTATTTCACCTGTGTCTGTTAAGAGAAAGCGACATTTCATTATAGATAAATATACGGGGAAAGCAGCTCTTATTAACAAATTTGAGGATTTAGAGCTAAATGTACATCCAGAGGAAATAAATATTATTTTGGAAGAAATAAAATCCCATCCGGAAAAAGTGGACTGGAAAGATAAAGAACTTATTTCTCTTATTAAATCAATGGGAATAAAGGTGTAATTTTTATGTCAAACTATACAGGAATATCATGAAAAAGTTAGGACCAGATTTTTATAATATTACAGATCTGTTATCAGAAGAAGAATTACTTATACAACAAACGGCATACGATTTTGTCCAATCAGAATTTATGCCACTCATTAATGAGCATTATGAAAAGGCAACCTTCCCCATGGAACTCGTTCCCAAATTAGGGGAATTAGGATTTATGGGCTCTGCATTGCCAGAAGAATCAGGTGGTGCCGGTGTAAGCAATGTTGCCTACGGGCTTATTCTTCATGAATTAGAACGGGGCGATTCTGGCCTTCGATCTTTTGCCAGTGTGCAGGGGGCTTTGGTTATGTATCCGATTCACGCTTATGGTTCAGATGAACAAAAGCAAAAGTGGCTTCCAGGGTTAGGCGCTGGAACCCTAATTGGATGTTTTGGACTAACCGAACCAAATTTTGGTTCAAATCCTGGTGGTATGGCGACTCGATGTAAACGGGACGGTGATGGCTGGATTATCAATGGGAATAAAATGTGGATCACCAATGGATCTTTGGCTGATGTAGCCGTGGTTTGGGCGAGAGATGAAGATGGACTCGTTCGTGGATTTTTATTAGAAAAAGGAATGGATGGATTTACATCTAGCGATATCCATGGAAAATTAAGTTTAAGAGCATCCGTTACATCTGAACTTTCAATGGTGAATGTAAAAGTGCCTGATTCAGCACGACTCCCTAATATTGAAGGACTAAAAGGCCCATTAGGTTGTTTGACTCAAGCGCGTTATGGCATTTCTTGGGGAATGGTTGGCTGTGCGGTGGATTGCTACAATACAGCTCTGGAATATTCTAAAGAGCGGAAGCAATTTTCCAAGTCTATCGGTGGATATCAACTTACACAGAAAAAATTAGCGGATATGGTTACTCGCATCACAGAAGCACAACTTTTGGTCTATCGCTTAGGACGGCTCAAAGATGAAGGCAAAATGACCTTTCAGCAAGTATCCATGGCGAAACGGAATAATTGTGAATTGGCTAGAGATATTGCCAAGATTTCTCGTGGAATGTTAGGGGCCAACGGAGTGACGGAAGATTATCCTATTATGCGGCACATGGCCAATATTGAATCGGTCTATACTTACGAAGGCACCCACGAGATGCATACTTTGATTATTGGCCAGCAAGAAACAGGGATGGCTGCCTACGATTCGTAAATATTAGTAGGGGATAGGCATGCCTATCCCCTACATCATTAATGTTCTAAAACCATTATGAAATCAAGGGAGACCAACGGGTTTTCCTCCAATTGCCCATTCTCCAGGATTTGTTTCTTCGATAAGAACCCAATTGCCGTCACGTTTTTCTTCGCCGGTTACTTTGACCATAGCTTCAGTAACCTCTTGTATCATTGCAGATTTCTGCTCCTCGGTAAAAACGCCTCGGACAATTTTAATAGTAGTAATTGGCATTTTATTCTCCTTTACTTATTTTGATTATTCACCTTTTGATATTGAATCCAGGGCAGCCTGCATGCTCATAACGGGATGAATGTCCGCATCGCCCAATTCCAGGTGTCGTTGCTGATAATAGGAAACAATACACTATACACATTGTTCTCTGTAGGCTTCCAAAATTAAAACTAAAAACCTGTAGTAAAATATTATTTTCAAAAATGTACTCTTTCATTTTATTAGTTACATTTATTAAGTGTTTACTCATATTATATGATAAAAGTGATTTATCAATTATATTTTATACTCACATTGACAATCAATAGTCCAATTTAGTCCGTAATAGCCAATAACTCTTCCGTATGTTATCTATCCTCCAATCATGGCATTTACGCCATGCTCTTCAAAAATATCTAGAACTCGTTTTTGTCTTTCGATGCTCGGTTCGTCCATAATTCCTTTTTCATAATGAACGCCCAATTTCTCATATTTCTTTGCAGCAATATTGTGGAAAGGTAGAATGTTAACCAATGGCTTTTTGCCTTCTAAAGTAGCAATAAATTTAGCTGATTCGTAAATGTTCTCATCGTCGTCATTAACCCCTTTGATTAATGGAATGCGAATGTTCATATTCATTCCACTTGCCGCTAAGAGTTTTAAATTTTCCAAGATCTTCTCGTTAGGAACACCAGTCCACTCTTTGTGCTTGGCCGAATCCATCAATTTTAAATCATATAAAAAATGTTCAGCTTTACCAGCAACTTCCATTAGAATGTTGGAATTCGCCAACCCTGTAGTGTCTATACAGCGATGTATACCTTCCTTACCACATGCGTCTAACATTTCTATTAAAAATTTGTGATGGAGTAGAGGTTCTCCGCCAGAGAAAGTAACACCACCTTCTGATGTATCCATTAAAATAGTTTCCTTTTTTATTTGAGTCATTACCTCATCTGTGGTCATTAATTGCCCCGTCATTTCCATTGCCTTTGTAGGGCATACGTCCGCGCACTTACCACACATAGCACACAAATCAGCGTTAGTCACGATTCCGTCAGGAGTTAGGGTTAATGCATCGTTAGGGCAGTTTTTTACACATTCTCCACTGCTAATGCACTTGTCGTTGGAGTACATTTTTTGCTGCTTCCTAGGTATGCTTTCCGGGTTGTGACACCACTTGCAATCTAGCGAGCACCCTTTAAGAAATATTGTTATACGGATTCCTGGGCCATCATTGATTGCATATCTTTTAACATCAAATATTAGTGTAGGCTGTTCCATTCTTATAAATATAAGTAAATGTAAATTCTGATTCTACCCATTACTATGAGTAGAATCAGAATATAAATATAAAATGTAAGATAGGTACTTAGAACGAATCGTTCTCGGTACGGTCAATTACTTCCTGTTGAAGATCAGGATTCATGTCGTTAAAGTAATCGCTGTAACCAGCCATTCTAACTAATAAATCTTTGTAATCTTCTGGCGTTTCCTGCGCAGCTCGCAAAGTAGCTGTATCAACAATATTAAATTGAATATGATGTCCTCCAAGTATAAAGTAGCTTCTAATCAATTTACCTAGCTTAGCAATGTCTTCATCTCTTTTTAACAAGCTAGGAAGAAAACGTTGATTCAATAACGTACCACCAGATCTAGTGTGATCTAATTTCGTTAAAGAACGAATTACTGCAGAAGGACCATTTGTATCGCAACCATGTGAAGGTGACGTTCCGTCAGAAATCGACTTCGCAGCTAATCTACCGTTTGGAGTTGCACCCATTACTTTACCAAAATAAACATGGCAAGTAGTGGAAAGCATGTTAAGGTGGAATTCACCGCCTTTAATGTTTGGCTTCCCGTCAATGGCTTTAACTAAATCATCGTACACTTGTAAAGCGATATCGTCAGCGTAATCGTCGTCATTTCCGAAGAACGGAGTTCTGTTAACAATAGTTTGACGTAAAATCTCATCGTCTTTAAAGTTGTTTGCAACAGCAGTTAAAATTCTGTCCATATCAAATGTTTTTTCTTCAAAAACGTGATACTTAAGAGTAGATAAGCTATCTGTAACAGTTCCTAAACCAGTACACTGAATGTAGTTAGTGTTGTATCTTGGTCCACCATTGTAATAATCTTTTCCGGTAGAGATACAATCCTCAATTACAACAGAAAGGAATGGGGCAGGAGCATACTTTGCAAACATTGTGTCTATGTAGTTACTTACAGTAATTTTAAGATCAACAATATATTTCACTTGTTTGTGGAATGCATCGTACAGTTCTTGATACGTTTTAAACGTTCTTGGATCACCAGATTCAGTACCTACAAAAATACCTGTAACCGGGTCAACACCATTGTTTAAAGTGATTTCAACAATCTTAGGAACATTTAAGTAACCAGTTAAAACAAACGCTTCTTTACCAAAAGCACCTACTTCAATGCAACCACTACAGCCACCTTCACGAGCGTCGGTAAGAGACTTACCCATTGCAATCATTTCAGTAATGTATGTTTCTGGGCTAAATACTGATGGATACCCGTGTCCTTGACGAATAACTTTACAAGCTGCCTTTAAAAATTTGTCTGGTGTTTTCGGGCTAATGTGAACCGATGAACCTGGTTGTAAAAGGTGAAGTTCTTCAACTGCTTCTAATAAGATGAATGAAACTTCGCTAACACCATTTGAACCGTCAGACTTTAAGCCACCAATGTTGATGTTTGTAAAATCGTTGTAAGTTCCACTTTCTTTAGCAGTAATACCAACTTTAGGAGGAGCCGTGTGGTTATTTACCTTTACCCACATGCAGCAAATAATCTCTTTTGCTTCTTCTCTTGTTAAGGTTCCTTCTGCGATTTCTTTTTCATAGAAAGGAGTTAAGTGTTGATCGAAATGGCCTGGGTTCATTGCGTCCCAACCGTTCAATTCTGTAATGGTTCCTAAATGAACGAACCAATACATTTGAACCGCTTCGTGGAATGTTCTTGGCGCATTTGCTGGCACCCATCTACAAACTTCTGCAATTTTTAACAACTCCGCTTTTTTCGCTGGGTCGCTTTCAGTTTGAGCCCTTTCCTCTGCTAAATCAGCATGACGTTCTGCAAATACAATTGAAGCATCGCAAGAAATCGCCATTGCTTTAAGTTGTTCTGCTTTGTCGTTTGCCTCAGCATCCATCATGTAATCTAAAGAATCAATGTGGTCTTGGATTTCTTTCTTGAAATCCAACATTCCTTTCTTATAGATTTTTCCGTCTAATACTGTATGACCAGGAGCACGTTGTTCCATAAACTCGGTAAACAAACCAGCTTCATAAGCTCTTTTCCAAGTATCTGGAACGTGGTTGAAAATTCTTTCACGTTGAGTTCTGCCTTCCCAGTAAGGGATTACTTCTTTTGCATACGTGTTGATGTCTTCTTGACTAGTTGTATAACGTTGTTGATCTCTTGAATTTAATACATGAAAATCTTCAACACTATGACAAGTTAATTCAGGAAATGTAGGAACTGCTTTTGGAACA
>Ga0208522_1002704_pt1 | contig 10551 bp, 17 predicted proteins | sample ETNtaG_25_FD_185763 | JGI IMG/M metagenome (GOLD analysis project Ga0208522, IMG submission 185763) | Marine microbial and viral communities from oxygen minimum zone, Eastern Pacific Ocean - ETNP201302SV86 (SPAdes) (version 2) | ecosystem: Environmental > Aquatic > Marine > Oceanic ... | reverse complement strand
ACAAATGCTAAACTTCATACTCATAATAGTAGGAAATTGTTAAAAAGTAATTTTGCTATAATCTAGATATGTCACTAAAGGGCAAATTGGAAAATGATGTTCAATCATCTACTGCTAGTAAATTACTAGTGATTTGTGTAGATAGAGATGACGATGTAGGAGAAAAAACTGGAATTGCTACTCCTGTTGTTGGTAGAGATGCTTGTATTGAAGCAGCACAAAGACTAGCATTAGAAGATCCTGAAGATGCTGATTCTAATGCAATTTTTTCTGCGATAAAAACATATGAAGATTTGGTAAGCAAAGGATACAATGCACAAGTAATCACAGTTGCTGGCGTAACAGGTAGAGGTGTACAAGCAGATGAAAAAATCGCAGCGGAGATTAAATCAGTATTAGAGAAATTTCATGCAGATGGGTCTGTTATAGTATCTGATGGTGAAGATGATGAGATGGTTATTCCTATCATTCAAAATGTGATTCCAGTTGTATCAGTGCAAAGAGTGGTCATGAAAGTTAGCAGGACAATCGAACATTCGTATGCATTATTTGGTAAATTCCTAAAGATGGTAGTATATGATCCAAAATATTCAAAATTCTTCTTAGGTGTTCCAGGAATTTTATTACTTATTGGTGGAATTGGTGTTGTTACTGGTTACACTGCTGAAATCTTTGCTGTGTTAGTTAGTATACTTGGTGGTGCATTTTTGATCAGAGCATTTGATATTGATAAGGCGTGGTCTAGTTGGGCAAAGCCTACTCCAGAAGGATTTATTCGTCTGTTTACACTGATAACTGGTCTTATTCTGATAGCTGCATCAGTACCAGCTGGTATTGCTTCTGTTGGTGTAGAAAATATTTCCGCCGATTTAACTGTCCTCCAAATTATTACTGACAATGTTGTAGTTGGGCAATTTATTTCAGGTATGATTCCATTTTTGTGGATTGGTATTGGAACAATATTTGTAGGAATTTTATTTAACAACTGGCTAAACAGAAAATTACGACACATCAGTGATATTCTTAGAATAATCGCGCTGGTTTCTGTATATCCAACTCTATACCAATTTACAAATATCTTAATCTATGAAGAAAGTTCATTTTCCTTAATCCTACCATTAGTGGCAGGATTTGGAGTGACTGCTGCATCTGCCACCATATTAATACGAAAATATAAGAAAAAGAAAGATATCAAATAATAACCGTAATAAAATATTCTACTTTCTTGGAATATTTTTGTAATAACACATATCTGTGCCTACGTATTCTAATTAATTGAAAAAAGGTGGTCTAACATTAGTAGCATTATAAATAAGGTGTTGAATCTGTCTGGACTTTATAGATTCTATTCTAATAAACTAGAAAAAGAAATTACCGAAGGTGACATGCCAAATCATATAGCTATAGTTCTTGATGGTAATCGTAGATGGGCAAAACGAAACTTGGTCATAGAAAAACGGGGCCACTTTAAGGGCGCCGATGCAGTTGAAAATCTTCTTGACTGGTGCGAAGAATTTGATATAAAAATTATAACATTGTATGTTCTGTCAGCTGAAAACCTGGGAAGAAAAAATGAAGAACTGGAATATATTTATGAATTGATTAAAACTAGATTAGAAAAACTCTACAATGATCCCAGAATTCATAAAAACAAAATGCGAGTAAAGGCTATAGGTCGTATTGAATTATTGCCAGATTCTATCAAGGATGTTATAACAAGATTGGATGACGCAACAAAAGGTTATGATAATCATTTTCTAAATATTGCAATTGCATATGGTGGTCAAAATGAACTGGTTGATGCCGTTAAAAAGATTGGAAATAAGATAAAAGAAGGAAAACTGGATGCCGAAGATATAGACAAACAAGTAATTGAGGAAAATTTGTACACTTCTTATCTTCCTCAACCATCAGCTGATATGATTTTAAGGACATCCGGTGAAAAAAGAATGAGTGGGTTCTTAATGTGGCAAAGCGCGTATAGCGAATTAGTTTTTTTGGATATTTTTTGGCCTGGTTTTAGAAAAATTGATCTTATGCGTGCAATACGTGTATTTCAGAAAAGAAAAAGACGTATAGGAAAATAACATATTGCTCTAATAAAACGTGAATATTATGATAAAGGAAACATCCGCAGGTATTGTTTTATTATGTGATACTTCAGGTAAAAATGAATTTCTTTTATTAAATTATCCTCAAGGGCACTGGGATTTTGTTAAAGGAAAAATGGAAGTAGGTGAAACTCCACATGAAACTGCAAGAAGAGAAACTGGGGAAGAAACTGGTATTTCTGATTTTAAACTGCTAGAGGGGTTTGAGGAATATGTAGAATATAATTTTAGATTTAAAAATGAAACAGTTCATAAAAAAGTTATTTTTTTCCTAGCAAAAACAGATATGAAAAAAATTTCCATATCTCATGAACATAATGATTATCTTTGGCTGGGATATGATGATGCTTTGAAAAAAATTACATTTAAAAATGCTAAAAATGTTTTATCAAAAGCAAATAAATTCTTATCAGATATGCGCTGATAGTAACTGTTTTGTGGTATATACTGGGTCCCTTGAATTAAGAATTGTTCTTCCAACAATTAGAAAGTCACAACCATTTGTGACTGCATGTTTTACATCTCCACCTTGAGTTCCAATTCCCGGTGAATAAATATCAAGTTTTTTACCAGTAATTTTTTTACACTCACTAATAATTTTAGGAAAAGTTGCACCAACAATAATACCATCTGCCTTGTTAGATACAGACCAATCCAAGAATAGCTGGTATAGTGATACAGTCTTAGAATTCTTTGAGAGTCTTACATTCATGTCATATGACATTTTAGCTTCAGGCGCACTCATATGACATAATGTAATTACACCTTTGTTAGATCTATGTGCCGATGTAATAATTTTTTTTAGATTTACAGGACCCATAATCGGATTTACAATTACTGCATCAAATCCAAAATCCCATAATGTTTTTGTGGTTATTAGATTTGTATTTCCTATGTCATTCAGTTTTATATCAGCGATTGTTTGTAATCCGTACTTATGTGCAGTTTTAGTTATTTTTATGATATCATTTTTTCCTAACGGTAAAAGTAGATGAAAGTTTAATTTTATTCCACATAGATAACTATGTAATGTTTTTATATTTTTGATTGTTTTTGAAACAAGTTTCTCATCTCTAACATCATAATCATTAGCGAGTATAATCCTACTATCCCTAGAGGATTGGCGGATTCTAGTTTTGAATCTGGTCATAGTTGACCAATGGATGGGTTTCCTGTAGTTTAATTATTTTGATGTAAGAGTATCCATGTTCACTAGTATTATCTACAAAAGTAGGTTGTGACCCATTAGTTGTGGTATGTCTTAGAAATGGTTCACTTGGTTCTTCATTTAATACAACATAGCAAAAAAATGAGTCTCCATCCTCATTAAAATTTAGAAAGACACCAAGAAACCATTTCCCGTTAGATGGAAATGAAAACAATGGGAATGGCGCTTCATCAAAACCATAACTAAGTTTAGCAAGACTTCCCACGTCTTCAAATTCAATAGGTTGGTATTTTTCAGTACTGGTATTAGATGATGGTTGAAGAGATTTAGGCAGTGATTTAATTTTAACAATTGGAGAATAGAGTTTTGAATTATCAATAGTAGAATCCACCATTAAAGATTCTTCCTTGCCAGATTTGAATCCATAAGAGAGATAATGCCCAAAATTTTCAATCGGTGAATAATAAATTACCGGGCTTTGTTTAAGCATGTCCATTTGCACAGAAAGGACTTTTTTCCCTTGATGTTCATGAAGGAATGAAACCCTAGGTGACCTTTCTAATGCACATACTAACCTAGTAAATTCCAAAGGTGAATTCACTTGAATGTAACTTGGAAACTTGACCATGATCAATAGGATGAAATACTAAATTAAAGGTTAACCGAAAAATGACTATGTTCTAAGGTCTACAACATCATCTACAAGTGGACCAGTTCCAATAAGCGTGACAGAAACTTCAAGTTTCTCCTCAATATTTTTTATGAAAGATTTAGCGTTGTTGCTTAATTCACTCATAGATTTTACGCCTGAACATTCAGGAAATCGAACATCTAGTTTTGTTATGGCTATTTGAGTTGCACTATTCAGCATGACTGCCCTTCGTGCTAGATTGAAGTCAAATTCTGCTGCACGTCTAAGTCTCCCAGTTACTGTACCAAATTCTGCCCAACCTTTTTTTTCTGTTTCCTCAGCACGCAATTCACCAGGCATAGGTCCAGTTCCAACACGTGTCAAGTATGCTTTAAAGACAACTAGAACTTCATCTACATTTTTTGGTCCTAACCCAATGTCTGCACATATACCTGATGCAGTCACATCCTTAGAAGTAACAAATGGATATGTGCCATGCCATAATGAAAGATGAGTGCCTTGAGTTCCTTCAACTAGAATATCTTCTTTATTTTTTAACGCAGAATTAATTTCATCAGGTACATCCTTAATGTAAGAAGAAAGTGAATCAATATCTTTTGCCATTTTTAAAGTTCTCATTGCTCTTTCAGCATTTGCAGGACCAGTCCCTGAACCAGTACTTCCGATCTTTTCCTTCAATCTACCTTTAGAATCTTGTTCAAGATGGTTTTGTTCAATAATTCCACAATTATTGTCCATAAATGCTCTTCCAGAAACACCAAATTCTTGTATTTCCTTTAAAAAGACTTGAGGATTAACAACCACACCTGGTCCAATCATTACTCTAGAATTTTTATTTAAAAATCCACTAGGTAACATTCTAACTTTGTAAGTAGTGCTACCATCTTTGATAGTATGCCCAGCATTTGGTCCAGCCCCACCACGAACAACTATTGATGGATTATCTTTTTTTGCCAAATATGAGATGATTTTTCCTTTACCTTCGTCGCCAAAAAAACCACCTACCACAACAATTGAGGGCATACAAAAATGCTAAAGTTTTCATCTATTTAATTCAACAACCAGTTATGATTAATACGTACATCATAACATTGATTGTATTGACTGAGCCAAATTATACAGGAAACATTATTGTTATTCTAGCAAATCTACCTGATTTTCTGAGAAAACCAATTTTAAAGAAAAGAATGTCTGAATTTTACTCAATGTCTAATACTGAAAAAAATGATCTTGTAAAAAATGCCCTTGAAGCAGGTCCTACAATCCCATTTCCAAATTTTGCAAAACTTTTCAAAACTTGGCTTGAAATTTTAGCTGAGGGGGGAGAAGAAGAAAGAAGAATACTATTCTCTAGTTATATTATTGAAATATGCAAATTTCCTCAAAAATTGATTGCTTTCAATCTTGATGGTATTTTAGAAATTTACCTATCTATTGAAGATGGAAAAAAAATGGTTTTGAATAATACGTTAAAGATGATAGTTGAAAGTTTGGAAGAAAAAATCAAACAAAAATTGTTGATTTTAATTCCAATTAGTGCAAAAAAAGAGTTAAAAATCTAGGCAGGTGGCTCTTCTGGATTTCTATTTTCTTCATTAGTATAGTCAATAATATCTCCCTCAGGAGTTAATACACCAACAAATATCTTCTCATGTTTTTTTAGAAGTTTTCTATGATCCTTCAAAGACATATCTAACCGTAATTCATTGATTACCATAACACGGTTTTCTTTCCACTCATCCCAACATTTAGTACAACAAGGGTATGAAGCTGGGATTGGTTCTAGTTTTTCATCATCAGTAATTTCATTCTTACACTTGGTGCAGATTTGACTCATACTTGGAAAAATTAAATGCTCTTTTTATTTTTTGTGTCAATACCAATAATAGGCAACAAGATAAGGAGAAATTATGAAAATTAAATGCCCTAAATGTAAAGAAATAGCTGAGCTTACTCCTGATTTTTCATTAGTTGCTTGTAAAAAATGTGATTTTGAAATGAGCTATGGAGAATACGTTAGATATGTAGCACATGCAGATTCAACATATTCAGACATTCTTGGAGACTATGCAGGAAGCACAGAGGGTGAAAAAGCTGGTACACTAGATGAGTGGGATTAGCTTGTTATCCAGTTAATCAAAAAGTAAGAAAACTTGTTCTCAAACCTTATTTAAAACAATTTATCAACAAGTGTAATTGGAATTTTTACTTGAAATTATTTTAAACTTTCTTGGACTTGTAATAGGACTTGTGATAGCTGCTATGTCATATGTGGGTTACAAAAATACCGGGAGTCCTACGTTATTCAGATTATCAATAGCTTTTTTTGCTATTGGAGTCGGCTTTGGAATATTAGCTGTAGGATATGTTATTGATGACACTATTCTTCAAGCAGGAAATATCAATCGTGGAATTTCAATCCTTGGTGTTGCCTCTCAAACAGTAGGATACTGGTTCATTGCATTTTCTCATACTATCAAAAGTTTCTTCCCTAAATCAAGATATTTTAGATCAATAGGTATAATGCCATTGTTTCTAGTATCATTTGTTTCTGTAGAGTATGTGTTACGTGCAGTTTCATTTATTTTGTTGGTGTATGGTTCAATTGAAACTATGCTATCATATTTGAATGGAAAAAAATCTGGAACACTTTTTGTTGCCATAGGTCTTGGCTTACTAGCATTGGGTGAATTTGTTGGATGGTATTCATTCGTGTTTCCAGAAACTATAATGTATTCAATCTCAATTTGTGTAAAAATTGGGGGATTAATTTCATTAGGCGTTCCGATAACAAAAATCCCGCTACGTAAAATCACATTTGACGATAGTTCACAGTGAATACAATCGTAATATCAAAAATGTATGAATGTGTCAATTTCTTTTATCCTTAAGGTATACTGAAAAAAATTCTCAAATTTATCATGATTGGTAGAAATAAGAGAATCAATGATGCATAGAACGCGAATGGAAGTAATTGGGAATATACTGTCTACAACAAGAGACTATGCTGATACTAACGAATGCACTGGTATAACACATTTGATTAGAAGTGCGAATATTTCTCATGGAAGAATCTCACTAATTCTGAATAATTTAGTATCACAAGGGCTTCTAGAACAAGTGAATTCAGAGCGAGCTTGTAGATATAAAATTAGTCCGTCAGGAAAAGAATTTCTTTTGGCATATCAAACTTTTAAAGACTTTTCTGAATATTATGGATTAACTATTTAGTTAGAATAGTTCTAAAAATCACCACGAACTTGAAAATTTCATGTAATAATCTAGATATCCAGAAGACCGTTCAAATAATTAACAAGGGAGGTGTTGTGATTTTTCCCACAGATACTGTATATGGAATAGGATGTGATCCTTACAATCAGAAGGGAGTACTTTCATTATATAAAATTAAAAAAAGAGAAAAAACAAAACCATTTCCTGTAATTGGATATTCAAAAAAAGAATTGGAAAAAATTGCTGAATTTGATAATAAAGCAGAAAAAATTGCTGAAATGTTTTGGCCAGGGGCAATTACATTAATTTTAAAAATAAAAGATGAAAATATCAAGAAATCTCTTGGTCTTGGAAAAAAAATTGCTGTGAGAGTGCCCGATAATCAATGCATTCTATCACTTCTCAAGGAATGTAAATTACTGGTGGCTACGAGTGCAAATATTTCAGGTAACGCATCACCTGTTGACCCCAATGATTGTGAAAGAAACTTGAATGGATATGACTTGTTAATTGATGGGGGAATTTTATCAGATGACGGTGAATCAACAATAGTTGAAATTGATGAAGGCGAAGTTAGGATTGTAAGAAATGGTAGTATTTCGGAAGAGGAGTTGAAAAAAATATTTTGAATTTAATTGTCACCTGTGGAAGAAACCTAGAATCAGAAGCAAAGAATGAGATTAAAAAAATTATAAATGAACTTGGTGATCAAGAACTTGAAGTTTTTAATTCTGGAATGAGGGGTATTTTGACAGTTAACACGATGATAAATCCATTAGAAGTAATAGATTATGCAAGAAATAAGATAAATGAAGAGCCATGGTTCATGCGTTATTGTCTTAGAATAATCCCAATTCAGATTGTAACGGACACAGATGTTGATAAAATAAAGCAAAATATAATTAAATTTAAGGACTGTATTCAAAAAAATGATTCTTTTCGAATCACGGTTGAAAAGAGAAATTCAGCAATATCAACCAAGGAGATCATTACAGAAATTGCAAAAGCATTACCCAATAAAGTTTCATTAGAAAAACCTACTTGGACAATATTAATTGAAGTTCTTGGGGAAAAAACTGGAATATCAATTTTAAAAAATGATGGCTTATTTAGTTTAGAAAAATCTAAGCGTAATCTAGAATAACACAGCGGCTTTTTCTACAAGTATATCTTCTAATGGATTACTTGATGAGAGAACAGACATTTGTTTTTTAGATATTTTAAATTGTTTTTTCAGAAATTCGTGATTGTTTCTTGCAAGCGGTCTTGGGTTAATATATGATATAAGATCAGAATTTAGCTTATCCAAAGTTGATTTTTTCCCTGTTGCAATTATTACAAAATCATTTTTTGGTTTTCGACCAGCGACGTTAATTGCGTGAGATATTTGTGTGGTGCAAGCAAATCTCAATAATATATCGGTTTCAATTTTTTTTGAAAGTAATGTTTTATTTTTTTTTGCATAAAGAGACAGTGCAAGTATTTTTTTTATGTGGTTTACATCAAGGATGAACCTAGGATTTATTGCCTGTATGATTAGGTATGGATATTTTTCCCTTAATTTATTTAAAAATTCAACGTCAAGTTCCCTGTCAATTATTATATCAAAAACTTCAACATTTGAACCCATTGCAGAAAATTGTATTCTAGTAGCGGACCCTCCGTGAATAATTGGAATGACACTGATAACATCATTGTCTTTTAATTTAGTATCTAATCCATCTAAGGCAGAAGAATCTATCCCATTTACTGCTATAAGCAAATTTGCTATATCAAATTCTACAGTATTTTCTGGTTTTATTTCGATCAAGTGATTAATCAATTTAGATAATGTCAAAATATTTTTTTCAAGCAACACAGTATCAGTAGAAAATGATTTTTTTGCGCCACCCAACAGTTTTACGGTAATCAATGTAAATACTACATATTACCTCAAAATTAATCTATAATTTCAATATTCAAAAATTAGTCCACTATAGCTGTTTTTGTGAGATTTTTATGATTATGTTTAAACTTGCTGTGTATCGCTAACTTTCCAATTTTTTTTCATCAAGAATTACTTCTTTATTACCTGCAATACGTTTGGCTTTTTCTATTTTCATTTTAAATTCATTTTTTATGAATCTTGTAATATAACCAGCCAACTTATTTTTTAGTGTTTTAGAAGTAATTTCACATACATTATTGAGTTCCTGTTTATTTTTGACAAAATCAATTCCAAATTTTTCTTTGTGATCTTGTAAAACTTTCATTGAAAGCATCTTTATTCTGTCCACTAACACAAGAAATTTGTTCGGTATTTTATACCTATAGCATAAGAAATTGTTTAGAATTTTGTTCTAACACGCTGCACAAATCATCATAATTCATATGCAAAACCTTGGATGCACAAAAAACAACACTTGGGATAAAGTCTATTTGAGCAATTTTATTATTAAAACATCTGGAAAACCTTACTGGCCCATCAGTTTCTACCAGAATCTTATTTTTGTCTGCTTTAGACAGCAGAACTTGTTTATCTTTTGAGTACACCATAACTGGGCCAAAGGAAACATAACATTCTAAATCCATTGCTTGTTTTAGTTGTTTTTTATTTCCATCAAACCAATGTAATAAAATTGTAGGAATATTATATGATGGTAGAATTTTGAGTATTTCTGTAAGTGATTTTCTAGAATGAATTGAAACAGGTTTTTTAAATTTTTCTGCATACGAAAGTTGAGTTCTAAAAACCTGTTCTTGTTTTAGCAGTTTTTCATCCGAGTTTGAATATGTGGGATCTAATCCAATCTCACCTATCCCTGAAATTATTTCTTTATTTTTATTTATTAATTCAAATACAGGCTGGACATTATCTTGTGCTTTTTCAGGATGCACACCAATGAAGGGAAAAATCAGGTTACTTTTTTTTCCAAGTTCAAGAGTTTTTTGTGATGAAATATAATCCATAGAAACACAACATGCTTTAATGTGAATATTTTTCATGGAGTTGAGAATTCGAGTAATATCATCTTCATATTCTGAATCAGAGAGATGTATGTGAGCATCATAAAGCCAGTTCATTACTAGATAAAACCAGAACAGCCTAAAATAGTCTGTTTTAATCAGTCTTCTATCAGTATTTTTTTTACTAGTGTTCTTTTATCATATATTGATTAAAAAAAATTATGAGAGTATCAGAACTAGGACTTTCCTCCATGTATCGTATTTTAAAAAAATCTGGCGCTCAACGTGTTAGTGATGAATCTGCTAATGAGCTTAGGAGGGCTATAGAAGAAATAGCCGAAGCGATTGCCAAAAGTGCGGTAGATATGTCAAACCATGCTGGAAGAAAGACTGTGAAGGCAGAGGACGTTAAACTAGCTTCTAAACAATTTAACAAGTATTAA
>Ga0208522_1002703_pt1 | contig 10553 bp, 9 predicted proteins | sample ETNtaG_25_FD_185763 | JGI IMG/M metagenome (GOLD analysis project Ga0208522, IMG submission 185763) | Marine microbial and viral communities from oxygen minimum zone, Eastern Pacific Ocean - ETNP201302SV86 (SPAdes) (version 2) | ecosystem: Environmental > Aquatic > Marine > Oceanic ... | reverse complement strand
ATGGATGCGCGCCGGTAGTAGAGGCTTTTCAAAGTCATCAGGAGGCGACAAGTTTTTGGCGTAAAAGTAATACCATTGCTTTGGGGCTAAATGTACCAGGACCTATCGGCGGTTACTGGATTTTAGAGATATTATCAGAATCCAATGGAATTGCGGTAACAGCCCAAGAGTCATCCTTAGAAATCAAAACTGAAAATTTTAGAAAAATGACTGGGATCGATGCCAGTACAGAAATTGGGGTGGTTTGGTCAGCTTATGAAGAGCTTACAGAAAAGATATGGATAAAGCCTGGAGAAAAAGTTGTTCTTTTTGCAACAGGGATTGAACGCCGATAAGTTTTATTATTTTTGTTAGTTATGTTTTGTTTGGATCAGAAAGTTGGTTTGATTTTTGCTATGTGATGCCCATATTTGGAATATCCAACATTGAAAAATATTTATAATCATCTTAGACAAGAAAAATGAGGAATGTTAGTATGATTAACCCCTATATATTACTCCTTGTATTATCGTTTACCGTATTCTCATCTGCTAGAAGCGGTGAGCCCTCAAAGACGTTCCAGGCGGAGGATGTATTTGAACTTGAATATGCTAACGATCCTCGTATTTCACCCGATGTTAATTACCGGGGAGGACGATCAACGAACTCCGATTTTTGAGACTGAGCAATTCTATCAAGCGTTAAAATTGCGTAAGATTGATTCGATAATGGTTAGTGTTCCTGGTTCATCCCATGGGATTGCAGGTAGACCATCGCGCCTTAATACCAAAGATGACAATATTTTGGCCTGGTTTGATAGATATCGGTTGATAGATTAAACTAGGATTTTGATGAAAGTAAAAGGTAAACGAGTTGTTATTACTGGTGCTGCCAGCGGTATTGGAAAATCCCTAGCGGTTGCCTTCCATTCAGCCTGTGCTGGAGCAGTCCTTGTATCAGACATTAATGAAGCGGGTGTCCAGACTGTTGCTGCCGAGATAAAGAGCAAAGGTATTGTCACCGATGTTACGAATGAAGAAGATATTATCCGTCTAGTAAAGGAAAGCAATGACCACGGCGGTGGGATCGATATTTTTTGCTCCAATGTAGGCATCGGTGTTTACGAGGATTTTCTGAAACTAACGAACACAGAATGGCGCAAAATGTTGGATACTAATCTGATGTCTCATATTTATGTTGTTCGCCACGTGTTGCCTCAGATGCTGGATCGCGGTTCAGGCTACTTAGTCTTTACTGCATCCGCAGCTGGACTCTTATCTCAACTTGGATCCGTGACCTATTCCGTCACCAAGCATGCTGTTGTAAGTCTTGCGGAATGGTTAAAAATCACTTACGGGAAAATGGGCATAGGTGTCTCTTGTGTGTGCCCTCAGGCTGTCCATACAGCCATGACTGCACAGGGTGCTGGTGTAGCTGGTATTGATGGAATGATCGAACCAGAGGTGGTTGCTAATGATGTACTGGAAGCGGTAGAAAATGAACAGTTTTTGGTAACACCTCATAAAGAGGTACTTGAATATATCAAGTATAAGGCATCCGATTATGACGGCTGGATTGAGGGTATGCAAAATCTGCAGGAAAAATTTATCGATGAGATCAACGACGTAATAAAATAATTAATCTTTGGTAATAATGGTCCCTGATAAATTATTTATACACCTGGTTTTTATATTATTTGTGTTTCTACCACCTACTCAAGCACAGAACAACAGGGTTAAAATTTTCCCATCTGATTGGAAAGCGGCGGCACAGGAAATGGTACTGACCCAGATCGTAGAACGTGGAGTAAAGGATGCAAGAGTATTGACTGTATTGGCCCAAACAGCCCGCCACAAGTTCGTGCCGTCTGAGATGGTTCCTTATGCTTATAAGGATAGGCCTTTACCTATTGGCGAAGATCAGACAATTTCCCAGCCGTATATTGTAGCGCTTATGACTGAATTATTGGATCTATCTGGCACAGAAAAAGTACTGGAGATCGGCACGGGATCCGGCTACCAGGCCGCTGTACTATCACCTCTTGTGGCTGATGTATATACAATAGAAATTGTCAAAACACTGGCCTTGCGCGCCCAGAAAATACTAGAGGAATTAGGGATGAAAAATGTTTATGTCCGTTGGGGAGATGGATACAAAGGCTGGCCTGATGAAGCACCATTTGACCGTATAATTGTGACGGCAGCGCCGGATGAGGTGCCTTCAGCTCTTATTGATCAATTACGCGCTGGGGGAAAACTTGTAATTCCCGTAGGTAAATATTGGCAGGAACTAAAAGTCATTACCAAAGTCAGTAGATCACAGATAGATGAACAGTCTATAATTCCGGTGCGTTTCGTTCCTATGGTCCATCCTCGTAAAACTATTGTGGAAGAAGATCTCAACTGAATGATTCAAAACATTTACATAAATTAGTACTGTTGTAATTCAATAAAAGGAGGGATAGTATGAGTGATCAACAAACAAATGTACCGCTATGGACCCATTGGGCCCGTTTTACCGCTTTCATGACAGAGCGTTTTCTGGGTGGACCTCAGGTATTGAAATTTGCCTGGGTAATCAATTTTCAAAAGACAGGCACTTTTTTCTATATACTATTATTGATGAATTATTATCAAAATTTTTCTGTAGACGCCTGTGTGTATCTGGCTCTACATGGTATGTATGGCTTTTGCTGGATGCTTAAACATTTTGCATTCCCGGATCGGAGTTGGGAAAAGAAAGTCACCATTGGCGGTGGACTGATGGCCTTTGTATTAGTACTGGGCCTTTACTGGGTTTTTCCATATCTGCTAATTTCAGGAATCCTAGGCCCTGATCAGAAAATGGCCAGTTTAACCATATTAACTGCCGCGATATCCTTGCACACATTAGGTGTGGTTATCATGATGACTGCCGACTGCCAGAAATATTTTACCCTGAAATACCACCAAGGACTTATTCGTGAAGGACTCTTCAAATATATCCGCCACCCAAATTATCTGGGAGAGATCATGCTGTATGCATCGTATGCTATGATTGTCCAACATTGGATTCCCTGGGCTATTTTGGCTTGGGTATGGATCGGAGTATTTCTAGTCAATATACTTCAAAAAGAAACTTCCATGTCTCGATATCCAGAATGGGCAGATTATAAAAAGCAGAGTGGCATGCTTATCCCCAAGCTGTTTTAAATTTTCATAATTCGTACAAGCTAGAGTGACGGTCGTTTTGAGGCTGTTAACTATTTTATCTATCTGCAGTATTGTTCTAGGACAGGGCAATGTTGTAAGTGAAAACTCATTTACAGCATATGATGAAGTATTGACTAGCACAGATAAACTCATTACCATGGTACCCGTAGCAGGTGGATTGTTCAATATGGGGAGCCCTAAGGATGAAATAAGAAGACGAAAAGATGAAGGACCGGTTCATGCTGTACTATTGGGTGATTTCTGGATAAGCACAATGGAGATACCTTGGGATTTATACGAATTATTTGTTTACCGTAACGCTGATACGCCTGCAGAAAACCGGGGAGAAGTAACGCTTGATATTGATGGTGTATCCGGTGCCACTATGCCTTATGTTAATTATAATAAACCTGGTTATCCAGCCATCAATATTACCCAGTATGGCGCCTCGCAGTTTTGTAAATGGCTTACTGCGAAAACGGGGCACTATTATCGACTGCCAACTGAAGCAGAATGGGAATATGCCTGTCGAGCGGATTCAAAAGATGCTTTTTCTTTTGGTCCAGCAACCAAATCAATAGACAGCTACGCTTGGTACAAGGGTAATAGTGACGGTAAATTGCATAAAGGAGGGATGAAAGAACCAAATGCGCTTGGATTGTATGATATGCATGGCAATGTTGCTGAGTGGGTAATCGACCGGTACGATCGGAATGGATATCCGCATCATGTTGATATGGTGGCGAATCCTTTCCAGCTGGGTGAAGAGTTGTATCCGCGGGTAGTGCGCGGAGGATCATACAAGGATAAACCTGCCAGGCTACGCTCTGCGGCGCGAGGTTATTCAAAAAGATCTTGGAAAAAAAGAGACCCCCAATCCCCGAAAAGTTTATGGTGGCATACAGACGCGATACATATTGGATTTCGTATTGTGCGACCGAGAACTATGCCTAACCAGAGGGAACTAACTAAATATTGGATTGAACCAATAAAGGAATACTAAAACGCTATGAAAAATCAAAAAAATAATCAAATTGATCGTAGGACATTTTTAGGCCATTCCGCCAAAATTACCGCTGCAGGCCTGATGTTGAACAAACTGCCAGCAGCTACGAAAAAATATGTTTCATTTGCAGGCGAAATAAAAGTAGCGCTGGTGGGCTGTGGCGGTCGCGGCACAGGTGCTGCAGGCCAGGCCATTGCTGCGGATCGTGATGTACGGTTGGTGGCTGTAGCCGATGTTTTTGCGGACCGAGCTCAGCAATGCCTATTCAACTTGGCTGAAAAATATGGTGATTCCGAGCAATTGGCTGTTACTGAAGATGCCGTTTTTATCGGTTTTAATGCTTACAAGAAAGCTATTGCTATGGCCGATGTAGTCATCCTTACAACACCTCCTGGTTTCCGACCGCAGCATTTTGCCCATGCCATCAATAAAGATAAACAAGTATTTATGGAAAAACCTGTAGCTACAGATATCGTTGGCATAAAAAAAGTGCTAGAAACCGGAAAAATTGCGGACAGAAAAAAACTGAATGTAGTGGTAGGTTTGCAACGGCACTATCAGCGCTCCTATCGTGCAGTAAAAAAACGCCTGGATAGAGGATCTATTGGCGACATTATTTCTGGACAGGTTTACTGGAACGGTGCCGGCGTTTGGGTAAAGCCGCGGGAACCGCAGCAAACTGAGTTGGAATACCAAATGCGTAACTGGTATTATTTCAATTGGCTATGTGGTGATCATATTGTGGAGCAGCATATTCACAATATAGATGTAGCCAATTGGTTCATCGGGGCAGTTCCCGTATCTGCTCAGGGTATGGGTGGCCGCGAAGTAAGGAAAGGACCTGATCATGGTGAAATATTTGACCATCATTTTGTGGAATTTACTTACCCGGATGGACAGGTGGTTGCCAGCCAATGCCGCCACCAACCAGGGTGTATGAATCGTGTCGATGAAGTCTTCCAGGGATCAAGAGGGAGCGTGCATGTGCATAGCGGCAACTATGGAGTTATTCAATCAAAGCGTGGTAAAGAGATCTATAATCATGTGGATAAGAACGACATTAATCCTTATCAGCAGGAGCATAATGAATTGTTTTCAGCGATAAAGGCTGGGGAACACCTGTTTACTGATTTTAAGAGGGGCGCCAATAGCACTATGACTGCAATCTTGGGCCGAATGGCAAGCTATTCAGGTCAGGAAATCACATGGGAAGAAGCGCTGTCATCAAATTTAAAACTTGTACCTGAGAACCTAAGCTCATTCAAAGATACAGCACCAGTATTGCCAAATGCGGAAGGAAATTACCCTGTGCCAGTACCTGGCGTGACCAGGTTTATTTAACTTGTGAGGATGAAATCATGAAACGCAGAAAATTCATTAAAACAGGACTTATAACATCTTCCCTGCCCTTTGCAGGAAGCCTGCTCTTGGCCAATTCGTTGAACCAGAAAACAAAAAAAGGTGATCCTTTCAACTTGAATTATGCCCCTCATTTTGGGATGTTCAAACACCATAGTGGTAAAGATCTTATTGATCAGATTCAATTCATGTATGATCAAGGATTTCGGTCATTAGAAGATAATGGGATGAAAGACCGCCCTCTTTCCGATCAAGAACGTATTGCGAAAAAAATGGATCAACTGGATATGACCATGGGTGTTTTTGTTGCCCATAAAATCTACTGGAACAAACCCAATCTGGCCAGTGGTGATAAAGATCTTCAAAATGAGTTTGTCAATCATATCAGGAAATCTGTTGAAGTGGCAAGACGGGTTAATGCTAAATGGATGACCGTAGTCCCCGGACATGTGGATCTGGGTCAGGAAATGAGTTACCAGACCGCGCATGTTGTGGAAGCACTACGGCGGGCCAGCACTATACTTGAACCACATGGATTGATCATGGTCCTGGAACCGTTGAACTGGTGGACAAACCATGCTGGGCAATTCCTTAGTGAGATACCACAGGCTTACGAGATCTGTAGAGCCGTGGATAGTCCTTCCTGCAAGATTTTATTTGATATATATCATCAGCAAATAACTGAAGGTAATATTATTCCAAATATTGACAAATCGTGGAATGAGATCGCTTATTTCCAGATTGGTGATAATCCAGGAAGAAAAGAACCAACTACCGGAGAGATTAATTATAAGAATGTGTTTAAACATGTTCACGATAAAGGTTATAAGGGAGTGCTAGGCATGGAACATGGCAACTCTAAATCCGGAAAGGCTGGGGAGTTAGCTTTGATTGCAGCCTACAGGGAGGTGGATTCGTTTATATAACTTTTTCTAAGTTGGGATTCTACTTGCCCTTTGGAGGGGTTGTATCTTCAAAAGATGCGAATCCCAGGTGATTTGGGTATTGTGCGATGGTCGTTAGAAAGACCGTCCGAAAAATATTGCGTTTAGAAATAAACCATCTGTACCATACCAAAATGCCCGGAAGTGCGGATTATCAGCAAACAACACTACATAACCACCATTGACCTTGCGGGCAATAATTGCCGCTGTGTTTTTTATATCTGCCAGTAATTCATCAGCTATGTAACCACTTAAAAGCGGCGTTTCTGTATAACGACCTACATTAGCTGCATCTGCTACAGATAGTTCATATAAATATTCATTGTTTCGAAAAACTGGTATCATTTTTTTATAGCCAAAAGCAAGTGGATGAGTTGTGTCCAGGGCCAGTTCAAAGATTGATCCGCCAATTTGTTGTGCCCCCCTAGTAGTCCGAACCTTTTCATAGGCGATATCTAAGGTGTCCTTTTTTGAATCTTTGATTTCTTCTTTTACAATTCCATTTTTTATTGCCCAGTTTGATCCACTACTGGTTGTGATAAGACAGCCGCCCCGGTTAATCCAGGATTTGATGGTTTTAACATCTGTTGAATCGATAGGCCCAAAATATCCATCTGTCATAACAAGAACATTGTATTTATCAAGGAGAGTTCTATTGATTTGGTCTGTGTTGATTAAAGATACAGGAATGTGCATTCTTTCATTCAATAAGTGCCAGGCCTGACCTACGCTGTAAGCGCTTGTTCCCTTACCAGCAAGAAGAGCAACTTTCGGTTTTTCCAGAACAGCATGAAGACCGCCAAGGTCAGGACCATCATCCGCCAGACCAGTGTTTACGGCATATATATTTACAAAATCCTCTGCCGCAATAGTGCGTACCACTTTGTGGACATCATCATTTGAGATATTTAATGTTTTATCACGTTGGACCAACGGTATGATTATTGAGCCCCGTTTAAAATTTATCGAACGCCCATTAATCGTAATACTGAATGGTTTCATTGCCAAGCGTGGGATTATTCCTAAATCCAAGATGCGATAAAGCGCACGCGGCGCATAATAATCACCCCATTCCATAATATAAGCGTAGGTTGCCCTGCCACCGATTTTTGCCCCGGCAGTAAAGTATCCATCAGGTAACTCATCGCCAATGATGGCACTGGGGTTTTGTTTCAATTCGATATAATCCACACCAGCTGCCAGCGGTAATGACCAAGCTGATACATCATAGAATAAAGAATCTTTAAAGGAAGTCACTTTTTCCATAATTGCTTTAATAAAACGTGACTGTGGCTGATCGACAGGGACCAGCACCGCCTTACCCGGTTCAAATTTCATATTGTTTGCAGCATATGGTTTTTTCAATGAATGTAATTTGACCTGATGTTGCGCCAAATTATTGAGCAATAATGCTACCTGGGTTTTTTTATAATCAGTACTTATCAAATAGGCTTTGGTCGGAAATTGAATTGCTGCTTTACTGGCATCGCGATAAAAGTTTCGCTGGTGCTTTAGAAAATCATCCCGCATTTCCCACATTCCTTCCAAAGTTCCCAACGATGCGTTAAAATGGTTTTTAATAGAAAATGTGTAGGAAAGTTCGCCGCTGGTCGTAGAAGTTACTAGCCCTCTGGATGATGCCTGCTCAAACAATATACCAACTGCACCAGTTATATCTGGGAAAGTGGAACCTTTTCCATAATAGAAATCATCAAAACGTTCCTTAGAGTAATACAATACGCCAATGTTGTTCAGCGCTTCAGCATGGTAAGCAGCAAGTTTATTGGTGAGATTAAATACATTTTTAGGTGTGTTGGGGTTATTGCGGCTGGGAATACCGGGTTGAAAAAAATATGTTCTGTCTCTACCCATTTCATGGAAGTCCACCAGCACTTGCGGGCGCCAGTTATAGTATAATTTTAATCTACCTTGGGACTCGGGTTGGGTTGCCGGCAGCCAATCCCGATTCAGATCATAAAGATAATGGTTTGTTCTTCCTCCAGGCCAGGGCTGATTATGTTCCCGATCATTTAAATCAATTGTTGCCACATGGCCACGGTTACCATTAGCCCAGTTAGCAAAACGATCTCGCCCGTCCGGGTTCAACATTGGGTCAATAATTAATACAATATTTTCAAGATAATTTCTTATAGCAATACTGGATCCAGCACTGAGATGGTATAATAATAACATAGCTGCTTCACCACCACTGGCTTCGTCACCATGTATGGAATAGCCAAAATAAGCGACAACGGGCATCTTTTTGATATTCTTATTGGATACTTTTTTCGGATTAGATGAAAGTTTTTTGTTATTTGCCTGAATTTCACTCAGTATTTTCTGGTTGTCAGCACTGGATACAATGGCATGGATCAATCGCCGGCCTTCGTGCGTGCGGCCATGCTCATTAATAATAACCCTGTTGCTGGTAGCAGCTACTGCTTCAAAGTATTCAATAATTTGATCTGTTCTTGTGTGTTGCTCACCGATACTATGACCAAACACTTCTTTTGGTAGCGGGATGGCGTCATTAAATGTAGTCTCAGCAATATTCATTGGTAGCTGAATGAAATTTTCTTTTGCTTGTAACGTAGGGAATAAAATACCCAGTATAAGAATGATATTTTTAATCACTGTGATCATAATTCTGTTTCATGAATTTAAAGTTTGAACCATAAAGTTATTTCACGCGGAATATAAGGTTCTTTGATGAGTTCTAAAAATTTATCAACAAATTTTTCTTTATTATTACTGGGAATGTTAAACGACAAAAAACCCATCATAATCAGTGATAAATTATGATGTAGCACTGTGCTTTTATGTATGATGTGTTTAATGTAGATTCAGCGCCGTTATGATCCAATATAGTCCAAAAAATCGGTTTTTAATTTATGGCTAACATGCCTCGATTTACTCGTTGTATTGTAAGGCTTAACTATAAAAATAGCGAATGCACCTTTTCAGGTGCATTTTTATTTTTAGTTGGAAAGACAGTAAATGATTGATGTTACCCAGTTAGTGGAACTTCAGGCTGTGGATACGCAACTGCAGGATTTAAATGAATTATTAGGCGATTTACCAAAAAAGGTTGACAATTTGCGTCAGGAGGAAGAGTCGCTGATTAATGCGGTAGATAAGGGCAATAATCGTTTAAAGGAAATTGAACTGTCATTAAATAAAGCCGAACACCATATGGCCGAAATAAAACAAAAGATCGATAAATTGAAAGATCAGTTATCCCTAGTCACATCCAATAAGCAGTACGATGCTCTGACTCAGGAAATAGAATACCTCAAGCAAGCAATGAATGAAGCTGAACTTGAAGATCTTGAATTGGAAGAAGAAAAAGAAACATTGCAGAATGATCTTCAGGAAAAAGAAGAGAATCTTGAATCTCTTAGTGAGGATTTGAGAACCCGCAGAGGCAGACTCGAGAATTTAATGGCTGAGTCGGCGGATAAAAAATCTGAGTTGGAAAAAGAGCTAGAGGAAAAATCAATACATATTGACTCATCTGTATTAGGTAGATATGTGCGCATTAGAGATGCCCGGGATGGTCTTGCAGTAGTGACTATCGATGGGAATTCCTGTAGTGTATGTGGATTTGTAGTGCCTCCCCAAACATTGTCCGTTATCCGAAAAAAAACTTTGCTATATAATTGCGATGTTTGCAGTCGCTTCCTTTATTTCGATAAATAGATAACCAGTATATTAATTGTGAACATTTCGTCCTTGGTTTTTCCAATCAAGTCCTTTAACCTTCGCGGCTTTTTGACAGTCTGAGTTTATCGAGTGGTCGCTCTGAATTTCAGAGAGGAAAGTCCGAGCACTGCAGGACAAGGTGCCTCCTAACAGGAGGAATCCACAAGGATATGGAAAGTGCAACAGAAAGTAAACCGCTGATGGATTTGCTAGCGCAAATCACATGTAAGGCTGAAAGGGTGGTGTAAGAGACCACCAGTCTCTCGGGCAACCGGGAGAGCTTGTAAACCCCACCTGGTGCAAGATCGAATAAGCTTCCAGATGTTGTTCGCATCATTATGAGAAGCGGGTAGTTCGCTTGAGGCGATTGGT
>Ga0208522_1002697_pt1 | contig 10564 bp, 10 predicted proteins | sample ETNtaG_25_FD_185763 | JGI IMG/M metagenome (GOLD analysis project Ga0208522, IMG submission 185763) | Marine microbial and viral communities from oxygen minimum zone, Eastern Pacific Ocean - ETNP201302SV86 (SPAdes) (version 2) | ecosystem: Environmental > Aquatic > Marine > Oceanic ... | reverse complement strand
CCTGTGGCAAGGGAGGAGGGGGGTCGATAAATTCCCGATGGGTCCATTGCGGTTTTTTTATGATTCCCTGTCGTTCAAGCCTGTCGAGCATTTTTTGATAAAGTTGAACGCCCAATGACACACGGTTCCTGTTCCAGAACGGGAATTTCCAGTCAATTCGACTCTTGATCAATGTGATGACCAGCGCTAATCCGCCTGCAATTAGCAAAATGGCCCAGGGGTGTTGTTTAAAGTAAGCGGTGGTTTTTATCCATGCAACGCGGCTCATAATTTCAATTTTTTGTTTCATTTCGCGTCCGCTTGAGCCAAAGAAATTGATGAGCTGAATCTGGTCGTGCGCAGAATACCTTATGACATATCTCTGCCAGTAAAGCTGCATGAGATCAAGGTAGAGTCCGGTCCGGCCGAGTGATGAACCCTGGATCGCGCCGGAGGTTTAAGGGGAATGATTTTTTTCAATTTAAGGTACAAACAGATTCCAAGCACCAGAATCAAAAAAAGTCCGGTCATGCCCGTTAGAATTTCGCTAAAGATCAGGCAAGAGAGACCCATCACAGCCATGATAATGGAGCAGGATGAATCCTGACTGCAAAGACCATCTTGTCAGGCCGCCCCACCGATAGAGGATTCCGGAGTTCATAACGAAACTCCCTCAATCGGCAGGGTTATTTTTAATTGGCTTCGTTTGACAATCATTTAGCTATTATTTACAATAATTTTTCTCTTCACTATTTTAAGCCAGTTTGACTGTGGGAGGACACATATTTAAATCGACTCCCACTCCATTGACCCTATAAAGGAAAATAAATAATGAAAGCTTTGACCCGGAACCTGATGGCCGTTTTGTTGAGTGTACTATTGTTTGCAGCCGTAGTGTCTGCGGAAGAAATCGCAGTGCTCGAAACTCATTTTGGGAAAATTGAGATCGGATTTTTGGCGGACAAAGCGCCTGGTCATGTGAAGAACTTCAAGGATTTAACCAGAAAAGGGTTTTATGACGGGACAAGCTTTCACCGGGTGATTCCCGGGTTCATGATTCAGGGAGGCGACTCTTTTTCTAAAACAGAGCCGGGTAACAAGATGAAACATGGAATGGGCGGACCGGGCTACAGCATCAAAGCCGAGTTCAATGACACCAAACACCAAAGAGGCGTTCTTTCCATGGCGCGTTCGAGTGACCCCGATAGCGCGGGATCGCAGTTTTTTATCGTTGTGAAGGACTCGTTTTTTCTGGATGGAAAGTACACCGCTTTTGGCAAAGTTCTTTCGGGAATGGATGTGGTAGACAAAATAGTCAACTCTCCCCGTGATCGACGGGATAATCCCGATACACGTGTCGAAATGAAAATTAAAATTATCAATCGCTGATTTGTTATCTAATAAAATTTAGTTTTTATATTATTAGGAGTTTTAGTTATGTCTAATGAGATCGCAGTGCTCGAAACGTCTCTCGGAAAAATCGAGTTCGAATTTTTAGAAGATCTGGCCCCGGGGCATGTGAAAAATTTTAAGGACCTGGCCAATGAGGATTTTTACAACGGCACCACATTTCACCGGGTAATTCCAGGATTCATGATTCAAGGCGGCGACCCCAACACCAAAGGGGATGATCGCTCGACACACGGTATGGGTGGACCAGGCCGCACTATCAAAGCAGAGTTCAACGATGAACCTCACGATAGAGGAATTGTATCCATGGCGCGTTCCCAGGACCCGGACAGCGCGGGATCGCAATTTTTTGTCGTGGTAAAAGATTCACATTTTCTCGATGGTCAATACACAGTGTTTGGCAAGGTGGTTTCGGGAATGGATGTGGCGGATAAAATTGTCAACTCCCCAAAGGATGACAGGGACAATCCACTCGAACGTATCGAAATGAAAGTAACCATTGAATCCCGCTGAAAGCAGGATCACATAGAGAGGTTGGAAAATATAACACTATGGAACAGGAATACAAACTCAGCATTTTTGACATTATGCAAGACTCGACCCCAGCGGGTCGTACTTCGGAAGACGGGTCCCCGGCTGGGGACACGATCCGAAAACTTATTCTGGATAATTGGGAGAAGTACGAGAAACTGAGTATTTACTTCGATGGCATTGTGCAGATGACGCGACCCTTTTGCGACGAAGCCTTCGCCAAGATTCTTGAAGTACGTACTCTTGAGGAATTCAACGAGAAGCTCTTTTTCCCGGATTCCAATGACCGTATCGTTAAACAATTGAACGATGCGCTTAAAATCAGGATTAAAATCATCAAAGCCAAAAAAGAGCGTGAGGATATGCAGGCGTGACGAGCCTGCTTTTTTGTTTATTCTCCTGAGAGCCTATTTTGTTTTGGTAATCTTTGAGACCTCTTCGACCACCGCTTGGGCGAAGGCTTCAGCTACTGAACTATCCTTGCCCATTACAATCCTTTCATAAGTGATCATGTCTTCGTTACTTAGAATGGCTTTGCCTTCCTCAAGAATTTTGAGGAACGGTTTTTTCGCTTTGCTTTCCTCGACAGGGACTTCCATGTTTTCCACCAGGCTCGCTTCGGCAAGGCATCCTATTCCTTGGCCTATAGCGGCTACTACGAACTCGCTTTTGTAACGGTCAACCAGCAGTAGGCGGGTTATTTTATCTTTCCAGAGGTAGTTGCGAGCGCCACTGCCGCCCACCACCACAACTCCCTGGAAAACAGCCTTGATTTGTCGTGTTCCCGTGCCTCCAGTGACGTAGCTGTCTCCGGTGATCCCTTCCATCGAATCGACAATCAGGCGGTCAGGCATGCGCCGTCCTGTTTTCATTCCCACCGCTTCCTTCATTTTTCCCGAAGCGACAATGATATTGGCGTCCTCGCTCTTGAAAATTTCATACGGAATTTCCAGCTCTTCTTCGTCGTAATAATCCTTTGGCATGATCATCAATATATTTTTCCCGCTCAAACGTCCCATAAAATAAAAACTCCTTAAAACGCCCCCTTTACGAATGGGGTTGGGGGGATTCGATTTAACTGCTCGCGTTATATTCTCCTCAGGCACTGGTATCCAGCACAGGCATTCGTGCCTCGCAAAGGTAGAAGCAGTATGAATAACAATTTAAACGGCAGCCATTCTATCACAACCTATTGAAGATGGTTTCTGAAATTCCTCTCGCAAATTTACCCAATAAAATCAACTAGATCGGAAGCTCGAAGTGTTAAGGTTGACAGTATTGTGGCAGCAAACTCAGCAAATTTGTGACTATAATAGGTTCACTAATATTGAAAAATAAAATCTTGAACTGCCATATCTGTGAATACTATTAAATTTGGAATCACCAAAAAAATCGTTACCGTGACCACTTTTCTGGTCTTGTTATCTTCTGTCGGACTTGGAGTGGTTTTTTTACTAAGGGAAAACAATATCTGATCCAGAAAGATATTAAAACTCTGGAAGAAGATGTAGGGCTCTATGCCCAGGGGTTACAGGAGCACATTATTATCTTAAAAGAGGATATCATTTTTCTCTCTGGAACTCCTCCTATTCAAGGCATCATCCGCGCCAGAAAGACGGGAGGAGTGGATCCTCGGGATGGTTCTACGGAGAAAATCTGGCGTCAGCGGCTGGCGATTATATTTCAGGAATTCCTCAAGACCAAGCGTAATTACTACAAGTTACGCTACATCGGCGTTGCCAACGAAGGAAAAGAAATTGTCCACATGGGCCGCGAGAAAAGCTTTGGGCACCGCAAGGTGATAAACCAGGGCGTCAGGGAAAGAAAGGCCAGCAGGATCAGGATGAAAAAATTAAAAGCGGGAAACCCCCAGCGAACCGAATCTACAATCCCTGCTCGAAAAATTTGATATCGAGCGGGAATGGTTTTTAGAATGTGGATGATTTTTGAAGATCCAGCTATATAAATGCCGACCAGAAATAGCCATGCGGTCGCGGTGTACACCCATCCCAGGAAGGTAAGGGTGGTAAACGCAATCGAGGCAAAGACCGAGCCCAACGCAGTGCAAAACAGGAAGGCGTGGGCAGAATCCTCGTATTGAATTTTTGAAATCTGGGAAAGAAGATGACCGGAAAGGAAAAACCCGAAAAAAATCAGGATGGAAAGCAGTAGGCTCGTTCCCGGTTCTGATTCTTAAAAAATGGGTGGAGGTTGCTGGTGCGTTCGACTGAACATGGCACGGGCCATATTCAGTTCAGATGTTTTCATCTTAGGAGACCAGGGCATTCCCTGAGTATTCCAGAGGCAGTTCCATTTGCGCTTCTTCGTAATCATCGAACCAGTAAGCATCCGGATTAGAATCAAACACGAGGAATTTTGCATCGTTCTCGATATCTGCCGCCCGGTTGTATTTGAAGAATATCTGGCTATCGGACATCCCCACAACTTCAACCTTGCCTGTTTCGTGCGACATAACCAGCCTTGCTCGTTTCGCCAGTCCCGAGCAAAAGCTTCGTGCCTGCTCAAAAATTTCATATCCCTCTTCAACTGGGATAGCGAAGGGCTGGTTGCCCAGTGTGGGACGGCACAGGAAAACGTAATAAGGAGGAATCCCTATAAACGATAATCGGTTGAACAACTCCGCCAGAACTTCAGGGTCATCATTCACGCCTCTGATCATAGGCGTTTGGTTTACCACGATGGCGCCGGATTGCATCAGCATGTTCAGGCCTTTCACTGCAACCGGAGTCAATTCATTCGGATGGTTGAAATGAGCCATGATGTAAATTTTCTTTTCATCCGTACTGTAAGTTCGGATCATTTCGTGAAGAGAAGGGTCGTTGATGATCCTGTACGGATTAAACGCGGGGATCTTGGTCCCGATGCGGATGATCTTGACGTGGTCGATCTCACGGATTTTCTGAATGATCGGTTCCAGTTTGCTGGTGGACATGATCATCGGGTCACCGCCAGTCAACAGAACGTTGGTCACCTCCGGATGTTCACGGATGTATTCGAGTCCGTCACTAACATCTTTAGTGACCTCCTCATTTTCGTTCATAAACAATCGTTTACGGAAGCAGAACCGACAGTAGGCCGCGCAAACCTCATTAACCAACAACAAGGCGGTGGAGGTGTATTTATGCTCCAGGCCTTTGACTTTGGTATATTTTTCTTCATTGGAGGCATCCAGCTGGCCCCAGTCGTCAAGCTCCTGCACATCCGGCATAATAATCCGGCGAATAGGGTCTTCCGGGTCGTCCCAATCTATAAGTGATTGATAATACTCATTAGATCTGAAAACGAACTGTTCGTTCACTTTCTCCAATTGTTCTCTTTCATCAGAGTCCAACTGAGGAATTTGTTCAAGTCGGGTCAAGTACTTCGGCGACCTAGGCTTCTGATGCCCGTTGCCATTACCATTGCCACCATTGTTTTCAGTAGTTTGACCGAGGTGTTTTTCTGATTCCATTTTGCACCTCCCAAAGAAAAATTCTCCGCATGAAAACGAAGAAAGGTTTTTAAAACAATTAGTTAATATGCTGAGACGATTTGAGTCTGTGATCCGATAAGTTGATTGTTAAGATATAAGCGATCTTCTTCATATATCAGCCCTTTCAACCGTCTCTTTTTTAGGATTTATTGATTTGGATTTCAGGGTCGGCGCCCTGCTTCCCACCTTTGCATGAGAGGCCAGCGTAGCAAGTATTAAACAACACCGTTATCTCGTGATTCGCATGCCAGCGAAAAAGCTATCCGCTCAACTTGTGTCGAAGAACGTCAATTCTACCTTCCCGAGCCTTTATGAGCAAGGAAAAACTGGGTTTTGTCAGGGGAAATACAATAGAAAGTCCTATCTATTTATTTGAAAAACAGGTCATTATGGATTTAGCATTTTTGTCTCTGAATCAGCGAATTTTTAGGCGGGCGTTTTTCATTGACAGGTCAAATGGATTGACTATAATACGTTGCCTTTTTTTTCAAATTTTAGAGGCCGCCCCTTTTTTACCGATGGTTGGTAGACAGTTGGTTTTTATTGCTTTATCGATGCGTGGCCTTTTTGAGTGTGCGTTTGCCTTGAAAGAGATTTGATTTCAAGTTTCTGGTTTTATTATTAATTTATAATTCTTTAAGAGGGAGAGGATTAAATGAAAAAGCAGTTTATTTTATTTATTGCCGTCATCTTCACCTTGGCTATGGTCAGTTCAGCATATGCTGGCAAATGTCCGCAGCCAAGAAAAACAAAGTCTGCTCCAGGTGGGATTTCCAAGAAGGATAACACCGCTAAAGCTAACAAAGCCAATGGTAAAGCGCTTTATCAGAAAAAATCTAAGCCAATGGCTTGTAAAATGTGTCATGGCGCCAAAGGCGGCGGAGACGGTAAACTGGGCAAAGCCCTGAAGCCTGCTCCACGAGATTTTACCTGTAAGAAAACGATGAAAAAGGTTTCTGCTGGTCAGATGTTCTGGATCATCAAAAAAGGCTCTAAAGGAACCGGAATGGCTCCTATGAAGCTTAAAGACAAGGAAATCTGGGATGTTGTCAAGTACATCCGCGAAGACCTTATGTAATTCAGCTTTACCTGTTTGAGATTGGGGGCGGATCGCCGTTGGGCGGTTTGCCCCTTTTTTTTGTTCCTCCCCAATACCGGATCCAGTGGTATAATCGCATCCGTAAGTATTTCAGTTCTCGCCAGTTTTCCTCTGGAGTTGGTTCTTGATTAAAATCCTTTTGAAATACCAACTCGCGACCTTGTTTTTTATCGCGATAGCATTGATTTGCATCAGCGATCAGGCCTCTGCCGCCAACCGGGGAAGCCGGGGAAATCCGCTTCGCATGATGTTTGTGCCTTCTGGTGATAGCCAGGTGATCCTCAAAGGCGGACAGGAAATCGCCCAACATCTTGAAAAGGCAACCGGTCTTTATTTCAAGACTTCTGTTGCGACAAGTTATGCCGCTGTCATAGAGGCGATGGGTGCCGGGAAGGTTGATATCGGCTGGCTGGCTACATTCAGCTATGTGCTGGCGCGTGAGAAATATGGAGTGGATATTCTCCTTATAGTCATTCGCTTTGGTTCTCCGTTTTACCGGGGACAGATCATGGTGGGGGCCAACAGTGGCATCGATAAACTGGCCGATCTTAAGGGCAAAACCTTTGCTTTCGTAGACCCGGCTTCCACATCAGGTCACCTTTATCCTAAAAGCCTGCTTTTATCCCAGAGGTTTGACCCTGAAACTTTTTTCGATAAATCAGTGTTCGTCGGATCACACAACGCCGTTGTGCTTTCTATCCTGAAAGGGGAAGTGGATGGCGGGGCCGCCTACGATGATGCTCGTGCGGCTGTGGCGAGAAGTTTCCCCGAGGTATTTGAAAAGGTGAAGGTCATCGCCCACACACACGATATTCCCAACGATGTGGTGGCCGTTCGCAAGGACCTGGACCCTGCGTTGAAACAAAATATCAAGGAAGGTTTGAAATTCATCGCAAAAACTCCTGACGGATCTAAAGTGCTTAAGAAGGTTTACGGAATCAGCGGACTGGCCGATCTCGATGCCTTTTTTGATCCCGTTCGTGAAGCGGGAAGACTTCTTGGTCTCGACCTGGGTAAAGGGAAGCCTTGAAAAAGGATGACGAGGCAGGTGGATTGGGGTATCTCTAAAAACGGGTTTCCTTGAAGTCAAAAGGGCTACGATTGCCAATTTGAAAAATGTTGAGAATAGAAAACCTTTCAAAAACTTATGAAGACGGGACGGAAGCTCTTAGAAGAGTGTCCTTCGCCGTAGAGCCGGGAGAGTTTATAGTTGTTCTCGGGAAAAGCGGTTCGGGGAAATCCACTTTATTAAGATGTGTCAACCGGCTGGTAGAACCCAGTGGAGGAAAAATCTTTCTGGGTGATGATGAAATCACAGGGGCGAGTTCATCTGTTCTTAGGAAATTGCGCCGGAAAATCGGGATGATTTTTCAGCAGTATAATCTCGTCGACCGGTTGACAGTGTGGACCAACACAATGACCGGCGATCTCGGCACACTTTCATCCTGGATGGGTCTCGTTGGTTATTTTCCGAAGGACTCGATTGATCGCGCCCAAAGTCATCTGGAGCGGGTAGGTGTCGGGGACAAAGTGAACGGCAGGGCAGATGCCTTGAGTGGTGGACAACAGCAACGGGTAGGCATCGCCCGCGCATTGATGCAAGACCCGCAACTCATCCTCGCGGATGAACCCGTGTCTAGTCTGGACCCCGCTTCCGCAAAAAGCATCATGGAACTTCTTAAACAGATCAACGAAGAAAACGGAGTCACCATTATATGCAACCTTCACTTGCCGGATCTGGCAAGGGAGTACGGACACCGTGTGCTAGCATTGAAGCAGGGCGAAATAGTTTTTGACGGCCCTCCGGGTAATTTGGATGAAATAATTATAGATTCATTTTATGAAAACCTCTAATAGTTATAAAAATTTCCATATTCCCGTTATCTGTCTTTTGCCTTTAAGAGACCATGGCAGATTTTGTAGGGCAAGGCTTCAGCCTTGCGAATAGTTTAATGTTCAGCAAATCCTATTAACAATGAGTTAAGCATTAAGAGACTGATGAGTTAAGTTTCAATTGGCTCTGGAACTGTGTTAATTTAATAGAATAGCTTTAGCTTTATTCATTAAGAAGGCTTTGTATTATTTTGGCCGGGGGGATGGATTTAATGAGAATTGTCCTGACATTGGTTTTGGTATTTTTTGTTCAAGCTTATTTCCTGATATTTAGTTTCGAGTCAAAGGCTGAAGACGCTCCAAAAGAGTACGCGCAGAGTAAAAGCACGATAGACGATATTCCCAAAGAACCGGGTTGGAAATCTCCTGCCTACAGAGGGTGGGAGGTGTTGAGTATTACGGGTCTTATCTCCACTTATTATGATCTCGATCTGGACGGACAATTGGACTATATGGTGATTCGAAAAATATCGCGTAAAACTTCCTCTGCGGAAATTGATATGGCTCAGGCGATAGATATCGCCCAGTATGATAACCAGGCAGTTTACTTTTCCAATCCGATAATCTATTTTGCCAATAAGAACCCGTTGTTTTATTGCAAGGGTCTGGACTATCGGAAAAACTGTAGAGATATCTGGGTGGATATTTCGGAAGATGGATTGAATGGAAATGAAGAAGTGTACACATTATCCTCACCGCTACAAAATGTTCAGTAGTCGATCATTTATCTTCTGGGTTTTGACCCTGGGAATTGTTTTTTGGGGCGTGACTGCATGGGCGCACTCTGATGGAGTGTTTGCGCAACCGGAAACGCCAACGCAGGAGGGTGCCCACCATGGCCATGACGCGATGCCGGGAGCAGAACGAATGACTTTGGGTGCAACGGTGTACAAGCACATGTGCACTTTTTGTCATGGTGCCGATGGTAACGGCGGCGGCAAGGCGATGGCCTATCTCTACCCCTGGCCCCGCGATTTTCGTAAGGGAATTTTTAAACATCGCACCACTCCTCCCGGATCACTTCCGCTTGATAAAGATATCTACCAGACCATCAAACGAGGTCTTCCTGGAACAGCTATGCCCGCGTGGGAGAACGCCCTTTCCGAAGAAGAAACCTGGGCCGTTGTTCAGTACATCAAAGGATTTTCCGAGCGGTTCAAAAATGAAATTCCCAAAGCCGCGATTGAGCCGGGACCTGTCCCTCCTGCCGCGCCGGAATCGATAGCGGCTGGGAAAAAATTGTTTAAGGAGATGCGTTGCGCCGGGTGTCATGGTACCGACTTGAAAGGTGAAGGGCCTCTTGCAGGACAACTTTACGATATATGGAATCATCGGGTTTTTGTGTATGACCTCGCCAACCCCAATGCCTACAAATTTGGCTATGAACCATCAGACATCTACATGACATTGACAACGGGAATCGATGGGACTCCCATGAAAAACTACAATCATTTGACGGATAAAGAACGATGGGATATAACGGCTTTCCTGCATTCTAGGTTAGAGATGGAGCGTGTTCAGGAGTCGGGTTATGAAATCGATCTGTATTCCACGAAGGTAGATGACGAATTTGTTCTTGATCCCTATCATGAGTTATGGGACAAGATTCCTGAAAAGGTGGTACGCCTCATTCCACTCAACGCGCGTAAATCGCCCGTCACTCATATAAAAATTCGCGCCGCGTTAAACGAGGATGCTGTGGCGTTTCGGTTGGAGTGGGAAGACCCGGTCCCAGACCGTTCCTCCAGTCGGCATCAGGACTTTAAAGATGCGGTAGCAATGGAATTTGCTCTGGGCGGTGTTTTGCTTCACACGCACGGCCATAATGAGCCATTTTTTGGAATGGGCAACCGGGGCAAAGTGGTCAACATCTGGCAGTGGCGTGCCGACTGGCAGACGGAAATAGAAACCAAGGAAAAGCTGGAATACGCTACCCAGGGAATAGATCTCGATACCATGATCTTCGGCGGCGAGGTCAACCCTGTTGATGCGCTGAATCCGTTTCGCGATGCTCCGGTTGAAGAGATGAATGCGGAAGGTTTTGGCACTCTCACACCTCAGCCGCATACGAAGCAGAATGTGCTGGGCAAGGGGGTCTGGAAGGATGGGCGCTGGTCTGTGGTATTTTACCGGACTCTGGATTCGTTAAATAAGTGGGA
>Ga0208522_1002687_pt1 | contig 10582 bp, 10 predicted proteins | sample ETNtaG_25_FD_185763 | JGI IMG/M metagenome (GOLD analysis project Ga0208522, IMG submission 185763) | Marine microbial and viral communities from oxygen minimum zone, Eastern Pacific Ocean - ETNP201302SV86 (SPAdes) (version 2) | ecosystem: Environmental > Aquatic > Marine > Oceanic ... | reverse complement strand
AAAGAAGAAAACATTCACATATTCTACAGCAGAAAGTCCAAATTTATTTTTTGTAATATCAAAGAAATCTAGGTGATCAATTTTTTTGGAACGAATTGTTCGGTGTAGCGACCACTCTGCCAGTGATATTTGAAAAGGCATGTTTTTCCTTTCACAGCTGTTTAATTGTAGAATAGAAATACCGGACAAGGAGATACCTCCTGAGATTATGATACTTTTTTTTAAAAATTCACGTCGGTTCAAAATCCAATACTATAATTTTCTTATCCTAATATTTTTGTACCAGACTTCACCATGATCACCCTGTAAACCAATTGCGCCTTTTATTTCCTTAGCGAAAAATGGCATATCTCGGAATTTGCTTTTTGCGACCAGTCTTTTAAAGTTGTCGCTCTGGTAATCATATTCTAGTATTTTAATTTCATTAAGCCAATGTTCAATATGATTATTTTTTGCCACTATTCTAACCTGATTAAATTCACCAACGGGCTTTACAACTACCTCTGAAGGCGCGATCAGATCATATAGAGCTCCTGCCGAGGTGGTGGTTCTTCTTCCATCAACGTGAACAATATTATCTAATACTTGCATCTCAGGAGCAGACTGCCAGATATGGCTGCCCTTTTCATTAGCAAAATAAAATATTCCACTGTTTCCTCCTGATTGAACTTTCCACTCTAGCTCTAGTTCAAAGTCTTTGTATATTTCTTTTGATATAATATCCACACCTTTTTCCTGTACCAGTGTTTTTAAGGTGCCATTTTCAATTTTCCAATTATCCCAAGGAAAATTTTCCATTTTGTATCCGCGAAGGCCGGTTACATTTTTTCCATCAAAAAGAATAGTCCAATTTTTTGATTGAGTCTTACATCCGACAAAGATAAAGAAAATAAGAAGGGTAGCCGTAGCTCTGGCTGTACTAGTTTTAATCATTTTTTGGGTTCCATTCTCCTTTTGCTACGGCCGGGATAAACTCATCAAGCCCAGGCGGTGGGAAAATAATTGTTTTATTATTTTCGGCGCTCATATATGCTGTCATAAGTAATTCTGTAACATTTACACCATCGCTAAAATTTTCCATTGGCCGTATTCCCGCTAAAAAACTTTCTACCATGTGACGATTTTCTTCAGTATATCCGTATGTATCTGTTTCGCTGCTTACTACTGGCATCTCTCCTGACTCTGCATTTTGTTTTTCGACCAAATCTTCTCCCTCTGAGCCAACGACATTTCTGCTGAAAAATATTTTTAGATCAGAATCTAATGTGTTAACAAACATTGAATATTCTGGGCCAAAAAGTTCCAAGCTCAAACGCAGTCCGGCTCCCACAAAACACCAGGAAGTTGTTGTCTCAACAACCAGTTTTTCACCATTCTCATCCTCGTATTCTATTAGAGAGCGAGCAAAATCTTCTGCAGGTCGTTTTAAATAGTCTGTCTTTTTATTACTGTTTTCTGATAATATTTTTGCATATTCTGGCCGCTGCCATTTTAAGCATGAAGCATATGCGTTTACCGTTAATGGAGTGATAGAATCGCGAGAGGCATTTGGAGCAGTTAACATAAACCGGGCCTCCTCTACGGAATGACACATCATATCGTTTAATACACCGCCACCTTGTAGCTCTCCTTCCCAAAACCAGGGCATATGTGGGCCACTATGTTCTTCTGAGGCCCTTGCTAAATAGGGCCTCCCGGATGTAGAAGCACCGCGGGCCCAAATGATTTCTTTCCCCTTTGTGACTGATGGTGCAAACACCTGGTTTTCTAGATAGCCATCTAAAAGATTTACTCTTTTAGCAAGTGCCAGCATTTGCCTGGCCTCTGCTACATTACGTCCCAAGGGTTTTTCACATGCGACACCAATAAGCTCACCTTTTCCTGATTCAATAGCAGACACTATTTCTTCCATTATCTCAATCCTGGTAAAATTTGGTGCGCATATCCATAGCGCATGAATATTGGGGTTAGAGATCATATCTGTGACAGAATTATAGACTTCAGCATCACCGACTCTTAGTTTACGAGCCAGGGCGCATGACTCTTCTGCTGAAGATTTGGTTTTCGACATTACCCCAATTACATCGCAATCTCTGACGCCGATCAAGGACTGAATATGAAAACGAGTTATGAAACCTCCGCCAATAAAACCAATACCTAAGCGTTTTACATTATTTTCGGACATTATCTTTCCCTAATTGAGTTCGAAATGAAAAATAGAAAAATATAGTTGTTAATAACCCTATAAGCGAGAGGCTATACCAAAAATCAGAGTAATTAAAGACCCCGTCTAGGGTATAGATATTCTGCAGGTAGCCAGATAGCCACCCACCGATTACAGGGCCTCCCCCTAGTATAATAATGCCAAACACGGTCTGAGCAGAGTGACGAACATCCTCATCTGCAAGTTTATCAACATAGATATATGCAGCAGCAAAAAAGAACGCATAACAGAATCCGTGAAAAGCTTGACTCACTACCATAATCCAGACAGGAAATGATCCTGTACCAAATATTGCGTATCGTATACAATAGGCGGCAACACCGATCGAAATAACTTTGTGAAAACCAAGCCTCTTAAGAAAAAATCCTAAATAAGCCATGGTTAAAATTTCCGCGAACTGTCCAATCGTCATTGCAGGACCAATCTGACTGTCTAGGATACCAATATAAGAGAGAAAAGGTCCCGTTTGTAAAAAATATATCTGATGGATCACGCTAACTGCAAGGCTGGCAATCACTAATACGGTAAAAGAGGATTTCTTAAATAGTTCAAACGCTTTTTTAAAGGCCAATTTTTCTATCGCATCTCGCTTAGGAGGAGTATGAGGCAAGAGCAAACAAAATGCCCCATAGCTAACGGAGATTAGCCCTGAAAATTTCAAAGCATCAGCCAGGCGACTTGTTACGTCGGGAACTTCTGTCCCAACTATAAACGGTGGCATCCACTGAAAATGTAGACCTTGTTGCAGCCAAATCATTGGAAAAACCCAGCTGGCAACAATCCAACCTATTGTTCCCCAAACCCTTATCTTCGGGAAATCATTTTCCTGGTCATCAATATGGGAAAATGTAATAGAATTTGAAAGAGCAAGCGTGGGCATATAAAGCACACTATAAATTATTGATAAAACCAGCCACGCACTGTATTCGGTCTGGTGTGCGGTTATCCACTTAACAGCCCCTCCAGCTGTTACCAGTAATGCCAGTACGCGCTCTGTACTAAAATATCTGTCAGCTATTTGACCAGCAATAAATGGAGCCGCTATGGCGCCTATAGAGCCTGCTAGGCCCAAGATCATTCCAATCTCAGAGCCACTGAATCCTAGGCCTCCTTCGGATGTTGTTGCAGATAGATATCTAGCAGTAACCGGGAGCCAGGCACCCCACAGAGCATACTGAAGAAACATCATTCCCCCCAGGCGGGAATTATTAGATAATCTGTTTATCATTGTTCTATAGATCTAGATTAGTTTACGGTTTACAGGGTCCCACTCAATCCGTCGACCCTGCAAATAAGATTCTGTAGCCATCGCACAGGCTACGCCCTCATGAAGAGCCATCTCAATATTACACTTTGGCTGACCACTGTCTCGGATAGCCTCAAGCCAGTCCTTGATATGCAGGTGAGTCGGGTCAACTCTTTTCCCATCTCGATATGTGTATAGTAAGCCCTTACTCGCAAAATACTTGGACGTGGCACCGGTCACTCCATCAATTTGTTTTGAACCAGGCGCATAGCTGTACATTGGATAGCGTGTGTTTATTATACCATTTTTGATACGATCTCTGTATTGCGTAGAAGCATCATCTGGGGTAACAATAAACCCGTGGATATTTCCGCCGCCACTTTGGCCGCCCATCATCATAGTAGCATCATGCCCCATTATTCTATTTCCGCGAGGATTATTACTGGATAAGGTTGCGCTATACAAAACAGTAAGATCTTTATCCGGGAACTCGAAAGTAGCGTTCCACACATCGGGCACGTCCCTGCCATCTTTATAAAAATAGATTCCTCCGGTAGATGATGCATATTTTGGGATACCTATATTCATTATCTGGTTAATGGTGTCATAATCATGGGACAGCAAATCTCCAGACAAACCTGTGCCATAGTCATACCAGCAGCGCCACCTGAAAAATCGTTTTAGGGCTTCATCTCCAAATGGAATTCTATTTCTTAGTGCCACAGGCTCCTGAAATGTTTTCCAGTCAATTGTTTTTGCATTACCCTCTGGATGGATGTCCCACACCCAAGCCCCCCAGGGTGAATTCCGGTTGGTTGTTAGCTCTACCATGTTGATAGGTCCGAGTAATCCCCGGTCTATAATTTGTTTTGCCTTCTCATTGGCCTCTACCTGTCTGTTTTGGTGACCCAGTTGGAAGGTTATACCGGTTTCTTTTACTGTGTCATATACTTTTATTGCCTCATTAAACGTACGAGTGAGCCCTTTTTCACAGTATACATGTTTTCCCGCTCGGGCGGCATCAATTACAATTTGAGCGTGCCAATGGTCCGGGGTAGCAATAATCACCGCGTCAATATCATCATCTGCTAACATCTCTTTATAGTGTCGATATTTTTTTGCTGTTTCCTGCGGCTTACCACCTGGTCTGGTTTCATTTTTTGATGCCTCGATCCCTTGATTAGTTCGGACTTCAAATAGGTCGCAGACGCCGTTAAGAGAGGTGTTGAGATCTTCTTGCTGCATAAAGGTGGCAAATCCCTTATCCAGTTTATTATTTTTTGCATTTTCTGATGCTCTCTTGGTCCAGCCAGGAGTCGCAAACCCGGCCCCTCTTACTAGATGGCTTCCGCGACCGCCATAGCCGATGACACCTATACGCAGTCGCTCATGATTTCCAATAGAAGACACAACCGCGGGTGCTTTTTTTTCTTTAATTAAATCCTGAAGCAGTGCCGACTTTTTCATAGCATCGCGACGATATTTAGCCCAGAGGCTAGCAAAAAATGCACCAAGAACCGGGAGCGTCGCCAGCCCCTTTAATAGCTCTCTTCGATCTAGGTTTGTATTATTATCTGGTTTATTGTTTCCTTTTTTTGGTTCATTGTCCATGGTAAATAGCTCTTATTTAAAAGGTTTGTATTTAACTAAAAGACGGTCTAAGCCGATAATTTCACTTGTGGGGAACTGGTAAAGCACAAACAAAGCACAGGCCTCTATCAGATTTTTATTTACAACAAGATAGCTGCCTTCTCCTGGACGAGAATAATCCAACCACCAGAACGAAGGGGTGAATAAGTAATAGACTAAAACAAGGATCATTCCTGCGCAGCTCGCGTATCTGGAGAATAATCCTAAGATTAAACATGTTCCAATAATGGTGAGTCCCCACATGTTTAAATTATCAACGAGACCAAGTATTGATGGGCTTGCGACCATCCACTTCGCGATCCCAGAGAAGATCCATTTGGCATCAAGTAAGAATGCGGCTGACGACCAAAACGGGTTCATTAGTTTCGCAATTCCCTCATAGAGAAAGTGCCAGCCAATAAAAATACGTAAGCCTATGAGCCCGTATAATTGGAGCTCATTGACAACGTTATCAGTAATAAGGGTATATTTTTTATTTGAAATTGATGGCTCCAGAATTCATCCCAAAAATATATTAAAAATTTGGGCTTACAAAGCCCAGAAATCTAAATCAAGAGCATTTTTCTATGCTAGAGTAATTGGCCGCCTTATTTCTATGGGGATTTAGCGCCACTCGGCTAAAAATATATTAGTCTCCCCGCGTTTTTTCTGGTTGCGGTTAGAGGCAAACACAAGATATTTACCGTCTCTGCTGAACATCGGGAAACCATCAAATCCGTTAAAATAAGTTATTCGTTCTAGGCTAGTGCCGTCTGTGTTTATCGCATAGAGGTCAAAGTCTCTGCCTCGTTCGTCGTGCATGTTTGAAGAAAAAATAATTCGGTGGGCATCGGGGAAAAAGAAAGGGCCAAAGTTTGCAGCATTGTTGTCTGTTACCTGCTTTTTGTTTGAACCGTCTGTGTTCATTGTCCAAATCTGAAGTGCCATAGGCCGTATTGAGTTTTCTGCTAATAGAGACCTATAGTCCTCTTTCTCTTTCTCTGTATCAGGATAGTAACTGCGCCAGACAATTTTTTTATTATCCTGGCTGTAAAATGCGCCACCATCATAGCCCAGCCTTGAGGTGAGCTGCGTTTTTTGAGAACCATCTGGGAGCATGGTCCACAGTTCAAGGTCTCCTGTTACCATGGACGTGTAGATTATTTTACTCCCGTCAAACGCGTAGGTTGCCTCTGCGTCATAGTTTGGACTGTCCGTAAGCCTCTTGAGACTTGTTCCGCCTGGGGCTGCTTTGAAAATATCAAAGTCTGGATACAGTTTCCACACATAGCCTCTACTAAGGTCAGGTTTTTCTGGGCAGGATTTTGATCCTAGGTGGGTGGAGGCATAGACGAAATTTTTTGTTTTGGGATATTCAAAATAGCTGCAGGTGGCTGCTCCATATCCTGTCGACACCATCTTAGATTCACCTGTTTTAATATCCATAATATAGATCTGATCACAGAGGCTGTCTCCATCGTGGGCCTGATAAATTAATTTGGTTCCGTCAAAGCTGAAGTATGCTTCCGCGTTTTCTCCGGAGAAGGTCAGCTGTCTAATGTTTTTAAAGTGAGTTTCACCATCTTGAATTAATTCATTTGAATATTCTGGGGTTTTTTGACACCCTGAAATTGCCAACATGAATAAAAATAGTGCTGCTGTGTTTTTCATTTTTTCAGGTCTGGTTGACTGATAATGTAGAACGTTCCCGTGGCGCCAGAAAGCACAATAAAATACTTAATCCATGCTGCCGAATCTGGCAGTCCAATGAAAACCGCAAACATAATAAATGCCCACATCGTCACGATCGATAAATATTTTGCTTTTTTTGGCATTCCCGCTCCTTCCCGGAAACGCACTACCTGGTCGCCAAAAAGAGGGTGGCTAACTACCCAGTGGTACATTTTTGTAGAGCTACGAAAAAAACATCCGGCCGCTAGGATCATAAATATTGTTGTAGGAAGCCCTGGAACAATAATGCCGACCATTCCTATTGCGGTAAGAACCATCCCAATGGACAGCCAAACGATTCTAAGTGCCGGAAACGTTCCGGCGCTTAGAATATTTTTATTTTTTATCAACGAGAGACCTACAAATGACCAAATTTAAAGGAGATCACCCCGTTAACATATTCAACAAACTGGATCTTAAAGGTTGTATGCCCTGATGGCTCATAGATGACAAAGACTCTGTCTGGACCGCTCACAGAGACAACATGGCTCTGGGGGTCATAGTGTAATACCTCACTCGTTCCTCCGTATTGAACGACGGTCGGGTCCTGAAAATAGTCTGACATAAAAGTCTCAGGTGTTGTCTCCATATCATCGAACACTGTGCTTGCATACTCAGCGGCATAAACACTCCCGAGCACAAGACTGGGCATCATATAGGTCGATGGCCCAGCAGTGATTGGGAGCATCTGAAAAGAGATGTGCCAAGATCCAGAGGAGTCTGTCTCTGCTTCTGCTACAAGGTCATAGTAGAACCCGGCTGCCCCATCCGCGTCAATGTCATGCGTGGTGACCTCTATCTCTTCATGATCGTGGTCATCATTGTCAACATCTAATCGTTCTTCTTCACAGCCAATTAGAATCAGATAGAATGAGATAAAAAATAGTGTTATGTGTTTCATATTGTTACCTTTCGATTTGTGTTTTTATTTCCATGTAAGCGGTCCGGCCGATGTATGGTCCGTAAGACCTATTGACATGATTACCAATATTTTTTGATCCTAAAATAATTTGATACTCGGAAGCTAAATTATATATAATCTGAGCGTCACCGATTAGATAGGATTTTACTGGATCAGGCGAGGACAGGTAGTCCCCAGATATAGGGTCAAACTCTTGGGGGAAATACTCCCCAACACCTTTTAGGTTTAGAGCAACCAGAATTTTTTGACTGCCAGGAGAGAAGGAGACCCTTCCGCCGATAGAAAAAGGCATTGTATTTGGGATCTGGTTGCCGTCCCCATTCTCATTTTTCACATAGTTCATTGTGAAGCTGGTTGACAGTGAGCCCGTGATTGTCCACTTTGTGATAAGCTCTAGCCCTGTGAAATATGCTTTTTCAATATTGCGATAGCTGAGTATGCCTGACTCTAAAGCATGGTCCTTTATCAGGTTTGAAAAACTATTGTGATAGACCAGGGCACTAGCCTGAAAATTATTTTTATTTCGGTATTCGGCCCCTAGTGTTAGGCCCCTGGAAACCTCTGGCTTCAGGTCAGGGTTCCCCTTTACCGTGTAGCCAAACTGAATGTGCTCCCAGTCGATTAACGATTCCATAAAAGATGGGGCCCTAAACCCGTGGCCATAGGCGGTCCGGTATGTCCACTGGTCACTAGGCTTGTATGCCAGGGCCAGTCGCGGACTGACCACGGTCGTGTCCCCGTATTTATCAAGCCTTAGGCCTGAGACTATCTCCAGGTTTGGCAGCAGTCTCCAGGCCAACTGATTAAAAATGCCTGCGACATCTTTTTCTTGTTTGCCTCCAGTAATTCTATCGCTCTTGTATTTAGGCCTTGAAAACTCCAGGCCGCCATTTAGTGTTATATTGTTTCGTTGATGACTGAATAAAAGTTCATACTCGGTGTTGTCCTCTTGGGTGATATCATTTTTCTCTGTCTGTCCATCATTATTTTTTACTTCGTATTCTCTGATGTAGTTTGCTTTTCTTATTGTCTGATGGACGGAGCTGGTTTCCTTTATTTTCCATGAGTGCGTTAGTGTTAGCTGGCTGCGGTCAATGGCCGTGGCATTGGTGTAGATCACTGTTCCGCTTGATAGTCTGGTCGCGCCTTTATCTTTCTGGCCAAAATATTGGTGAGAAATGTAGGCCTCATGATTCGAACGCCTCCAGCTCAGGTCTGTGTTGAGATTGAGCTTGTCAATCTGGTCCGCGGTAATATACTCAAACTGCTGGCCTTTTGTAAAATGCTGGTAGGTAATGTCATTAGAAAGGGTGATGGTTTTTATGGGCAAAACGACGCTTCCCCTGATTGTAGAGTTGACCGGTTCGCTATAGATCTCGTTCGGTGTTCCGCCAAAACTGCTGGCCCTGTAGCCTAGGCCCAGGCTTGGAATTTCGCTTGGGTCTTCTGTAATAATATTGATCACCCCGCCCATAGCGTCGGTGCCATAGACCGCAGACCCGGGGCCTTTTGTGATCTCTATTTTTTTGATACGGTTTGTGGAAACCTGGTCTAGGTCCACGCGGTTGTTGAACGTTCCGGTAACCGGCTGATTATTTTTTAGGATCAGAATATATCTAGAGTCAAGCCCGAGCATGTTGAAGATTGCGCCGCCATCAACATTGACCGATGTTGACACGCCGGCCCTTTGGGCAAGCAGTTCACTGACCGTAGTCGCCCCAGACTCGTTGATCTCTTTTGTTCCAATAACCTCTGTAGCGATCGGGACATCGCGCAGCAGGTACCCGGTCCGCGTGCTGGTCACGACCACATCGTTCATCTGCAGCAGGGTCTCTGTCATTGAGACTATAACGCCTGTGTCGCTAGAGCTGAATACTTGATAGTGGCGATCATAGGCTATGTGTTTAAACGTGATCTCCATTTGGGTCTGCTTAGGGACAGAAAGATTAAACTTTCCGCTTTCATCAGAGACTGTCCCGGCTCCTGATTTTTCATCTAAAATATTAACCAGGGCTATTGGCTTCCCGCTTTTTGAGTCCTGAATGGCTCCGCTAACGGTTATGTCTGCGTAAGCAACGGCCGCAAGAAAGAAGAAAACGATTGCAGTCTTGTTCAGCATATAATAATCAATTAGGAAAAAGGTTGCGGTATCTAGTTCGTATAGTTGGGATCAGTGATCAGCTGGTTTAGTAGCTTTTCAACATCTTTTTCGGACACAGGCTCTTTCTTGTCTCCCATAAAAACCAGACCCATAAACAGGCCCCCTAGAGCCTTAAACATAAGCTCAGGATTTATTTTTGGAAACTCCCCGGCTTTGACCCCGTCTTCTAAAAGGCCCTGGATCACACCATAGAGCCGGTGCTGATATTCTTTCCATGGCTGGTTCTCCAGCTTGATCGCTTTCGGAGCGTTAAACAAAAACTCAAACAGGCCGGGCCTGTCTTGTGCGATCTCCGCGATCTTGATCAATAGACTGACAAAGGCCTGTCGAGGACTTTTCTGGTTCGCGATGATGGGCTCTAGGGACTCCCATATGTTTATCCAGCCGCCCTCTAGTATAGCAGAGAACACGTCCTCCTTCGACTTAAAATAATAGTATAGCGTTGCCTTTCCAAATCCAGACTGGTGTGCGATCTCGTCCATGGTCGCTCCCTCTAATCCTTTTGACTTAAAGACCTCAAGCGCACCGGTCAGGATTCGCTCTTTGCGCATTTCTCTTTCCTCTAGCTGTCTTTTTGATGGGCTCATATAGTATCTCTGTCCATAATTAAATTGTTGGTTTAAATTTCGACTGATAGGTCGAAATTAATATCATCTACATATTTTTTAC
>Ga0208522_1002680_pt1 | contig 10587 bp, 12 predicted proteins | sample ETNtaG_25_FD_185763 | JGI IMG/M metagenome (GOLD analysis project Ga0208522, IMG submission 185763) | Marine microbial and viral communities from oxygen minimum zone, Eastern Pacific Ocean - ETNP201302SV86 (SPAdes) (version 2) | ecosystem: Environmental > Aquatic > Marine > Oceanic ... | reverse complement strand
GCATGCTCTATCTGATGCCGAGCAAGGTCATAACTTTGAAGCTTTGAATGAACGCGCTGTAAAGCTCGCTGTCGAAGCAAGAGAGCACTTGAATAAAGACAATGTTCTGGTTGCTGGAGGCATTTCCTATTGGAACTGGACTAAGAACAAACCTTCTTTAGATGAACTAAATGCTTCGATTACCCAGCAAGCCAAAATTATGGCAGACGCTGGTGCAGATTTAATCATGCTTGAAATGATGGCTGACATAGAGAAGATGATGACAACACTGAAAGCCGCTCAAGCTTCTGGACTACCCATTTGGGTAGGGCTTAGTTGTGAGCCTGACCAATCCCAAAAAATGTGTTTGTTAGATGGAAATAGCCTAGAAGATGCCATTCTTGAGCTGAAACCACACAACCCAGATGTAATAAATATAATGCACACAGAGGTTGAATATGTTGATCAATGCTTAGATATTCTTCAGAATGAGTGGGATGGCCATATCGGCGTCTATGCACATTCTGGAACATCGATAGATGGTGATTGGACATTCAATAACATAATTTCAGCAGAGGAATATTGTGCATACTCTTCTAAGTGGAAAAACCGTGGTATAAATTTTATCGGTGGTTGCTGTGGCGTTCATACAGACCACATTGATATGATGCATAGAGAGATATTTACGAATACGAGATAATTTCTTAGAAAGTATTGTGGCTTTTATTTTTTTTGCTTATAGTGCTTTTGGAGATCCGCCAATAATTCGATCACGTGACTATAGCCGTCAGGACCAAGTCCGGCAACAATCGCATCCACTGCTGAAGAAATATAGGAAACATGTCTAAAAGTTTCACGCAAATGCGGGTTAGAAATATGTAGTTCTATTTTGAAACCAGAGTATGATTTCAATGCGTCGTGAATTGCAATTGATGTGTGGGTATAAGCAGCAGCATTGATAACAATTGAATCAACTTTTTCAGTGATTGCATTCTGAATCCATTCAACTATTTCTCCTTCATAATTAGATTGCATAAATTTAACTTCATGGCCATCTTTCAAACCCTGGTCTATGCATTTTTTTGAGATACTTTTTAATGTCTCCTTGCCATAAATTTCTGGCTCACGAGTGCCAAGAAGATTTATGTTTGGGCCATTTATAACGTATATATTCATCTAATTTTTACTGAGTTTCTTGTTAACCGCCCTAATGGCAAGATCATAGCTATGAATGCCAAGCCCACTTACAAAACCCACTTCACATTTTGGGACATGTATTGGCTTGGTATTTTCAACACCTTGTTGAAAAATATTTGAAATATGCACTTCAATAACTGGCTTATTTTGCCGAGTGATTGTTTTGATTGCAGAACTATAAATAGTAAAGTCCACGGATGCCGCATGAGAATGGCCAACTGGGTTAATTATTAAAGCATCAAAATCTTCAATACCCTCAATTAAAAAACGAGATAGCTCAGCCTCATCATCCGTTTGGCGAAAATCCATTTTAAGACCGAAAATTTTACAACTTTCTGCGCATTTTTTTCGAACTGTATCCAATGTTAGTTGACCATAGCCCATCTCATTGAAGTTACTTAAATCTGATAGCCCAGGGCCGTTCATTATTAGTAATTTATTGTTTTTCATTGGGTGGTTGAGTTCAATTTATTAGAACAACATTATACTTTCCGAATGAAGATGTGTCTCACGTTTAAATATTAGAGCTATATAGCAACTCAAATAACTAGTTTTTGACGAGAGACTCAATCAATGCGCGATAGTAAGAAAATGGAGGATGTTCCCTTTCTGGATCTTTTCCTTCTTCATCCCAATAGCGCAATTGTATGCACTGCTCTAAGTAGTCATTTTTTTCAAATTCTATAACCTCTTCTTTATTCATCGGCCCACCTTGCAGATTAAGAGTGTGTACAGAGGCAGGAGAAAGTCGCTCGAGATAATCTGACTTAACTGCACAAAGATAACGTTTTGCAGCAACGTGCTGACGAATAGGCTCTACAACAGGCAGTGGAAAGAAATCCTCTAAAAAATTAGCGCCCGCCTCTTCATGAAAATTGTTGATACCCTTCGCTAAAGATGTCTCGGGTATTTCGTTTTTGTAATGGCCAATATCGTGCAGCAAGGCTGCAACTATTTGACTATTATCGGCTCCGGCTTGTTCAGCGCACTGCGCCGTTTGAAGCATATGTTGGGCCATTGTAACCTGCTCGCCCAAGTATGACTCGGCCCCACGACGCTTAAACACATCCTCGATATGATCTACAATTCTGTCAGCACTAATCCTATCCATTTTGTTGTCGACTCTCCAAAACATTGAGTAGACTGTAAAGACCATCTAGGTCTGTATAGGCGCCCTGTAAATGGCGCTTTCCTTTTTTAGAGAAGGCTGTTCTAGCATGCATTATGCGAGTGTTATCAAGTAGCATTAAATCACCCTCTGAGAGCTTCAATGTAATTTTCAAATCGTCTCTTTCAATAATTTCACTCCAATGTCGATAGGCTTTATAAAAAGGCCTAATTTTATTTTCAGGCAATTTTATCGTGTCGATTGAGCGATTGTTGTATCTCACTTTGACAATTTCACTGTTGTCATTTAATTCAATCATTGGCACTCTAGAGCGAAGATCAGTTTTGTCATCAGAAAAGCGGAAATTAATCCAGGCGCTGGTTAAGATATCAAAATCTTCTTTACTTTCCTGACGTAGGATTGCGGCAGCTTTAAAGCCATCCACCAGCACTGAGTCCCCACCCTCCGTCGAGCTTTCCAGACAATGCAAAAGCTGCACTGTTGGCACAGGATCCCTGTACGGGTTGTCGGTATGAGACCCGAGACCCATATTTGTATAGGCAAGGTTATTGGGATTGACCTCAGTTCTTACTTCAAATAAGGCACCATAATTTGTTTCTCGAGTGTAGCCCAACTCACTGATTACTTTCAAAACCTGACCCTTGATAGTTGGTACACTTTCAAGAACAAAAAAACCGACATCTCTGACCAAACGTAATGCATCTAACTTGACATTCTCGTCATTACACATGGACTCGTAATTGATAAACGGCAAACCAGCTTTGAAACTGTCTTTTTGCCATAAATGTTTTTGTTTTTCACTTCTTTCATCGAAGTGAAGATTAAGGTCATAACAATTCTTTCTTAACCAGATCTGTGAAAAAACAGACAAATGGTTTTCTGGCTGGAAGCGGACACAGACATTGCCTTTTTCATCCTTATAGGCTTTTTCGATATAGGTTTCTTGAGGTATATTGACGACACTGAACAGGCGCTGCCCATTATCGGCATCTATAGATGTTGGCATTTGGCAGTGATCACGCAACCAGTGGCTATATAGTCGGCTCTCCTTACCGTCATACCACTCAATGACTAACTCATCAACAGCAATAGAGAGTTTTATTATGAGCTCTTTTTCCTGTGACATGCCAATATCCTAACAAAGTACGAATTATAATCAAATATCTTTCATTTTTGATTGCTGGTCGAAAAACGATACCTCTTGGGGATACTCTGGCAACTCGACACTATAGCTAGTGCAACGAACGGTACCAGTTTTCTCACCTCTAACAATCATTCCATCTAATTCACTTGGGAGCGGGTTTTCAGTCAGTTTCACCGCGTCTTCCGCTGTATAAGAAACAATAAACAGAGAGCGTGCGGATTTAGTTTTGTTTGATTTAGAGCCATGCATTAATTTTGAATGCATCAAACATGCCGAACCTGCCTTGCCTACACAACTAATAGCTTTCTTTTTGTTTTCAGCTTCAATTTCTGCAGAAACAGCGCCTGTAAAAATGCCGTCATGCCATAACGAATAAAGAGGTCCCTTGTGTGTACCTGCAACTACCTCCAATGGTCCGTTTTCAAGTGTCACGTCATCAAGAAAAAATAAAACCGTCATGATGTCTTCATTTGAATGGGGCTCATAAGGAAAATCCTGATGGAATTTCACCTCCGTGCCCGAGCTTGGAAGCTTAAGGTTAATTTTATTTGTCCAGTGCTTGATATTTGGTCCAAAAATTTCACTAACAAGGTCCAGAGCTTTATTATCTTTAACCACATCGAGACAAGCTTTTGAAATTTCTGCAGGCGAAGTAACTCTTCTAAGCGCAGGTTTTTCAAATGAATGGGTATCTAGTTGTAAATCAAAACGTGGCCTTCCATCCATGATTTTTCCGTAAGACTTTTCATTTCTCCTGCTTTCTTCAACCCACATTGATAAGTCACTATTAAGTGCCGACAATTGAGAATCAGTTAATGCATTTTCAAGAACGACAAAGCCGTCCTTTTGAAACTTTTCAACCAGTTTTGTATTTTTTATAGGTTTTTCATTTTCCATAAAGACCCCACTAGTATCTGCATTATGACCTAAATTTCAAAAAAAATAAATATTTTTTAGACGAACACCAAGGAAAGTTTTGTTGTCCTCTCATAAAGAATATAAAATCACCTTCATGGAAATGTTATTAGACAACCTAAACTACTTGCATTGGCTTGTATTCGGACTCGCATTGGTCATCGTTGAGCTGTTCTTTTGGTCAATGTTCCTGCTCTGGATTGGTGCATCTGCTATCACAATCAGTATCGCGTTCTATTTGTACCCAGAAGCTTCCTGGGGATTACAAGTTCTAAGTTTTATATTGCTCTCAGCAGTTTCCACATTTTTGGCAAAAAAATACTTCCCAGTGAAAACGGTTGATGATGAGCTAAGCATTAATGCTAAAGCCCACATTGGCAAGGAATGCACAGTTGTCTCTATTGAAAACAGCATTGTCAAAGTTAGGCTGGGTGAGTCTTTGTGGTTTGCGAAAGGTTGTGAAATGAGTGTTGGACAAAAAGTTCGAATCATTGATACTGACTCTTCGACACTTATCGTCGAACCATTTACAGAAGCTAGCTAATCGATTTAATTAAGAAATGCCATACTGAGAACGGTAACTCTCAATCCTGCTGATGATATTTTTATCATTATTGGCTTTCAGGTAATCAACAATATGAGACAAGTTAATGATGCTCACAACCGCAATACCAAAATTATTTTCCACCTCTTGAATGGCTGAGAGTTCGCCCTTGCCCTTCTCTTGTCGGTCTAATGCAACAACCACGCCTTTCGTTTTGGCGCCATTGGCACTGATAATATCTTTTGCTTCTCTGATTGCTGTTCCTGCTGTTATGACATCGTCTATGATTAATATGTCTCCCTCTAGTGGGTGACCAACAATGTTTCCACCTTCACCATGATCCTTCGCTTCTTTTCGATTAAAACTATAGGGCACACTTCTATTGAAACTGTCATTGAGCGCAATAGCTGTTGCAGCTGCGAGTGGAATTCCTTTATAGGCGGGGCCAAATAGAACATCAAATTTGATGCCACTAGCTTCGATGGCTTGAGCATAAAAATGACCGAGCCGGGATAAATGGTTGCCCTGATTAAATTGACCTGCATTAAAAAAATAAGGACTCACTCGACCAGACTTAAGTGTAAATTCTCCAAATTTAAGGGCTCCGATTTCCAACATAAAGTCTACAAAATCATTTTGATACTGTTCCATCGAATATTCCTAAACTATTAAAATAATTGCAATGAGAATTATAACAATTAATGTCAATGGAATTCGTGCGGCTGAACGAAAAGGTTTTTTTAGTTGGTTAGAAAAACAAAATGCGGATGTTGTCTGTTTGCAAGAAATTAAGGCCCAAGAAGATCAACTGGATGAGCGCTTTTACCCCACAGGTATGTATACCTACTACCATAGTGCTGAGAGAAAGGGCTACAGCGGAACAGGCGTCTATTGCAAATCGAAACCCGATAGAATTACTTATAGTCCATGGGAAGATATCAATTCAGAAGGCAGGATTATTCAAGCTGACTTTGGAAATTTAAGCGTCCTCTCTATCTACTTGCCCTCAGGATCGTCAAAGGAAGAAAGACAAGCCTTCAAAATGGAATTTATTACTGAACGTTTCTTGCCACACTTGCGTAAATTGCAAAAAGATGGCAGAAAGTACATCATTTGTGGTGATTGGAATATCGCTCATAAAAAGATTGATTTAAAAAACTGGCAATCGAACCAAAAAAACTCTGGATTTCTTCCTGAAGAGAGAGCATGGCTTGATACGCTCTATGATGAGGTAGGATATATAGACTCTTTTAGAGAGATTAACCATGATGAATTTCAATACACATGGTGGTCCAACCGAGGTCAAGCCTGGCTAAACAATACCGGCTGGCGTCTCGATTACCAAGTGGTGAGCTCAAACCTAGCTGGTCTTGCGACGGCTTGTGAGATCTATAAAAAAGAACGTTTTTCTGACCATTCTCCACTCATTATGGATTACAACTTATGACTGAGGCCAAGTCTTTGCGAAAAATTCAAAGTTTTGTGAAGCGCTCTGGGAGATTATCCAAAGCTCAAGCAATTGGTTTGTATGAATTGTGGCCAAACTACGGTGTCAGTCTTACAGACAATCAGCTTAACTTTGGAGAACTCTTCTTGAACCCACATGATGTAACTCTTGAAGTTGGATTCGGCAATGGTGATAGCTTGCTAGAAATGGCAATCCAACAACCGAAACAAAATTTCTTAGGAATTGAGGTCTACGAGGCCGGTGTTGGTAGGCTTATTAATGAAGCCAATAAACACCAACTAAGCAACCTGAAAATTATTAAAGAGGATGCAGTTGAAGTACTTCAAAATCATATTCCTGATGACAGCCTTTCAAAATTTCAACTATTTTTCCCAGATCCTTGGCATAAAAAGAGACATCACAAGCGTAGAATCATACAAACCGACTTTCTAGACATCCTTACAAAAAAGTTAAAAACAGGTAGCATTGTCCATATAGCCACTGACTGGGAAGATTATGCAGAGCACATCATGGAAACACTGGAATCTCATCAGCACTTTAAAAACACCTTGGGTGACCATATATATTCTCCAAGACCCAAGCATCGACCTTTGACCAAATTTGAAAATCGTGGTCAAAAATTAGACCACGGTGTCTGGGATATTATTTTTAATAACTCGAAAGGAGGTTAAATGTTATTCCCTATTTTTGTAGTGATGACTCTTCTTGAAATTTACGTCCTAGTGACTGTAGGGCAAGCTATTGGGGGTCTGTCAACTGTACTACTCGTCATTGTGACTGCATTGATTGGATCGACCCTTTTAAGACAACAGGGCTGGTCAACGATGGCAAAGGCTCAACAGAGCATAGCTGAAGGTAAAACACCCGCATTAGAGATGCTGGAGGGTGTCGTTATTCTTGTTTCAGGTGTTTTACTATTAACGCCAGGTTTTATTACTGATGGCTTGGGTTTATTTGGGTTAATGCCTTGGTCTAGAAGATATTTTATTAATCACATCCTTGAGAAGAATGCGGAACGTGTTTTTAGCCAAAAAAATTCAGTTTTTATTCACAGAACTAAAAATCAAGAGAAAACGAGCAACAATAAAAATGAGACTATCGAAGGTGAATTTTGGGAAGATTAAACGTTTTTTTCTAGTTTGTGATTAGGTATAGTAACTTCTCACTATGCACAACAAAAAAACTCTTGATGAATGGCTAAGCTGGCAAGAGCAGCTGATGGAAGAAACCATACTGCTCGGCTTAGACAGAGTTCAACTGGTCTATCAACGCCTTTTCCCCGATGGAGTACCATTTTTAGCCATTACAGTTGGCGGTACAAATGGAAAAGGTTCAACGATCGCCTTTATCGATAGTATTTATAGAGAGTCAAAATATAAAGTAGGTTGTTCCACTTCGCCACACCTCATTAAATACAACGAGCGCTACGCAATCGACGGTGAGATTGTTAATGATGAAGTGATTATTAAGGCTTTTGAAGCGATTGAAGCAAAAAGGGAAGGTGTCTCTTTAACTTACTTTGAATTTTCAACATTGGCAGCATTAATTATTTTCTCTGAAGCTGATGTTGACATTGCTATCCTCGAAGTGGGGCTTGGAGGTCGTCTAGATTCGGTCAATGTTGTCGATAGCGATGTCAGTGTTATTACCAATATTGCAATAGATCATACCGACTACCTTGGTGACACGCGAGAATCGATCGGCACTGAAAAGGCCGGCATTATGCGTACTGCAAAGCCTTGCATTTGTGGCGATCAAGATCCACCAAACAGTGTACTGGCCTATGCCAAAAAGATAAACACTCCAATGACGCTTGTCAAGGAAAAATATAAAGGAGAAATAGGACTAGAGGGTGTCCACCAGAAACTGAATGCAGCTGTCGCCATAAAAGTCATCGAAACACTCAGTGACCCATTCCCTGTTTCCAAAGAAATGATTAAAAGCGGTGTCAAACAGGCCCAAATCGTTGCCCGATTTGAAAAAATCAATGTAGGCAATAAAAGTGTGATTCTTGATGTCGCCCACAACCCAGCAGCCGTTCAGACTCTAGTCGAAACATTGTCAGACTCACCTATGGAAACGGTGGCTATTTTTTCCGCACTGGCTGATAAAAATATTGATGACATGATCGGGTTGGCTTCCCCTAATATTAGGCACTGGTTTTTGGTGCCACTCTCAGCTGAACGCTCTGTTCAAATGGAGGTCCTTGAAGACAAGTTTGGCGATTCTCAGGAAACAACAGTTTGCGCTAGCATGGCTAGCGCTATAGAGCAGGCACTTGCACTGAAAGAAATTCAAAGGATTGTCATTTTTGGCTCCTTCTATACGGTAGCTGATGCCAGTGTTATCTTAAAAGAAATCTGAGTATTATTAGTTCATGGAGTTCGCGCCCTGTTCTAGGAAACTATTGTAAAATTAGCCTTATCAATCAGGGAGACCATGGGCAATTTTTTTGACAACTTTTGGAACACGATAAGTGTACTGGCTTGGTCAGATTGGCTTACCCTCATCATTCTAATCTTTTTTGTTATTAGAGGCTTTATACAGGGTCTTGCAAAGGAGATTATTAGCCTATTATTTGTTATTCTGGCGATTTTTCTTGCCTGGCTTTACTACGATAATTTAGCCGTCACCTTATTGAGTGACCCAACCACTTCGGAAGGCCGATCAATCTTCGCGCTATCGTTTGGAGCAATCTTTCTGGGTATCTGGTTTATCAAGAAAGCACTTTATAAGACAGCAGAAGCTTCCTCGCAAATTGACAATCCCTGTGAGCTTAATCGTTCATTCACAAAGATGATACTCACTGCATTGTTCGCTATTCTGAGTTACCACTACATGGGAGTTGTTGCTGAACTTCAGACAATGGAATCTATTGTGACTAGTAATTCCTTTCGTATTTTTGTATCATTTGTAATTGTTTTTGCTGCCCTTACCACTGCTGTAATAGCTTTATCAAAACTTCTTAATATTACCATTGATACTGAAAAACCTTGCCTGATGGCGCCAGTATTTGAAAAAATTATCAATATGCTTCAAGCTCTTGATGTTTTAATAAATGCACGCAATGTTGGCGGATTGAAGAACAATTTTCTTGGTGCAGTTTTGGGTTTATTTAAGGGCGCAATTTTTGTTCTAATAATAGTACTTGTATTGCAAAGCTTAAGCTGGGCCACCCAAAACCATGCATGGGTTGAAACCAGTGGTGCACTGAGAACATTTCAAAATTGGGCAGTTGATATTAAACCTCTTTTGTCGGAACATTTGTTATTTGTTAAACTCGAACCTGGCGACGCAGTTGTCACATTCATAGAAAGCGAAATATTAGGGGAATAAATTATGTGTGGTATTGTTGGAATGTTATCAACTACAAAAAAAGATGTAGGCGTTTATATTTATGACGCACTAACTATTATCCAGCATCGTGGTCAAGACGCTGCTGGAATCACCACAGCCAGTAAAGGTCGCTTTTACATGCGCAAAGGTAATGGCATGGTGCGCAATGTTTTTAGAACAAAACATATAACCAAATTGATAGGCGACATGGGAATCGGACATATCCGCTACCCAACGGCTGGAAGTTCTTCAGGTGCTGAAGCTCAGCCATTTTATGTCAACTCGCCCTACGGAATTGCTTTTGCACATAATGGTAACTTAACCAATACTGATGCACTAGCGAAAGAGCTTTTTGAGCAAGATCTAAGACATATAAATACCAATTCTGATTCAGAAATACTGCTCAATATATTGGCAAGTGAAATAGCAAAAGAACAAAAACATCGAATTAACGAGACAGATATATTTAAGGCAGTAAAAAAACTTCATCAGCGTGTCAAGGGGGCTTATGCAGCGATTGGAATGATCCCAGGCTATGGCATCTTTGGATTTAGAGACCCTCATGGAATAAGACCTCTAATACTTGGTGAAAAAACTACAGCGAAAAGCACCAGTTATATGCTTGCATCTGAAAGTGTTGCTTTAACAGCTCTTGGTTACAAAATTACGCGTGATGTAGAGCCAGGAGAGGTTGTTGTGCTTGACCGCAAAGGAAATATTAACTCTAAACAATGTGCAGACAGTTCAGAATTATCTCCCTGTATTTTTGAATTTGTTTATTTTGCAAGACCTGATTCCATTATTGACAAAATATCGGTTTATAAATCGCGCCTGAGAATGGGTGAACGACTTGCAGAAAAGATTAAGTCAAAGTG
>Ga0208522_1002677_pt1 | contig 10592 bp, 12 predicted proteins | sample ETNtaG_25_FD_185763 | JGI IMG/M metagenome (GOLD analysis project Ga0208522, IMG submission 185763) | Marine microbial and viral communities from oxygen minimum zone, Eastern Pacific Ocean - ETNP201302SV86 (SPAdes) (version 2) | ecosystem: Environmental > Aquatic > Marine > Oceanic ... | reverse complement strand
GAATTAGTCTGGTTTGCAAAAGCCAGCATGGTAACCAATTCAACACCATTCATTCAGGCCGGTTTGGGCTCGGAATCGCTAGACTGCGACACTGAATCCAACGGTCTGCCTGACGAAACCGACAGAGATTGTCTGCGATTCATGTTCGGATACGTCTTCACTCATGGGATCCCGGCTGGAGGATTAATCCCAGAAATCCCAGCCTCGATTCCAGCGCTATACATCCTTCCGACATGCGAGCTTGATCCATTGGCAGTCCACCTGTGTGCAGACGGAGGAATCCCTGAATACAAGCGGATGACGATGAGGTGGGGTCTCGCAAACCCTGAGCAGTTCAGCGTTGCAGAACTGGTTCTGGCTGAGTTGAAAAACGACATGCAGCCATTCCAAGATTTGGCCGCCCAGGATATCTCAAAGCGTGCAAATATTGACTCAGCGAGTGAAGAATATCCAGTGACCTGGGCCATCCCTACAGGTGATCCGGTTACACGCTACGTCGCCGCTTCAAGTATGCAAAAAGAGATGCAAGGGACGCTAATTTTGGGGATTCTTTTCTGCCTCATTACGCTATGGTGGGGATTCCGCAGAATCAATTCTAGCTTCGATGATTACTCTGTCAAAGATCTGGTTATTTCCTCACCGGTCGTGCTCGCTATTACGGCTTATGTGTATGCTACGGTTGGAGTGAACTTCGCTGTACTGGTCGGCATCTGGCTGGTTGTTGGCGCCGGCTTATGGGGTGCTCGTTCACTGTCGACGGCGATGTTCACAACGGTGCCAATCGTCATCGTGATAATCTGGTTGTACGCAATTATTGCGGCCGCTGGTTATGGGCTAAACATGGTCACAGTTGCAATTGCTACGATGAGTCTAGGTGTTGGAATAGATTACGTGATTCATGTGGTTGAGCGCTACCGAGAGGAGCGCTCCGAGGGCGCAAGTGTGGATGCGAGTATTCGTGCCATCGGCGGAGCTGCCGGTCTGGCGTTATTCGGTTCGGCAGCCTCCGATGTAACTGGATTCCTAATCATCGCGCAGTCTCCAATGGGATTCTTTGCGAGTTTCGGATTATTCTGCGCGGCGATGATTGGATTGTCACTATTCGCAAGCATGGCCACGACTCCAGCAATGCTCGGTTCGTTGGAGCGCGGCCGCAAGCGCCGCGCGCAGCAGGTTGAAGCATCAGAGACTCAGCCCGCAGCATGAGAGCGATGAGCGAGTCAGAGACACTTACCGATCTCGAGCGAGGCAAAGAAGACTGTGTTCTAAGGTTCGCAGATGGGGCTTCGTTCCGACTTGATTACATCGAAGTAAGGATGTCTTGCCCCTGTGCGAAGTGCAGGCCGAGACAAGAGAATGAGCAGCGGCTGATAGAATTCAGAGAGGAAGTCATGCGGCTGCGTTTGGATAAACCAAAGGCCGAACTTGTCGGCCGTTATGGTCTGCGTTTCTCATGGCCATCGGGGTGCTCGAGCGGAATCTATTCTTTTGACCTTCTTCGGAATGTCGCCGAGCAGGCCGGTTCCGCGCTCAATTGAATCTCTTTGTTTAGATTAGATTTCATCTATCTATCTTCAATTAACACCGTGTAATTTGGTCAAATAATGACGGTGAGTCGCCATAGAAGTGCTCAAAGGTAACCCTTCGGTGGCGTGGGCATCGTAGTGTGGGATTCCCTCCCTCGCCACGGTGGGTGATTGAATGACCCGAGACGAACCAGAGGCTGATGCCACCGCGCCAGACGCAGAGGATGAGTGGCAACTCTACGCAACCGCTGGATATGCCGCCGCCGAGGATCCTTGGGATGATTTGGTCGTCGTCGAAGAGAAAGATTCCAAGGCGGAGGAATGGTTCGACGGTGACGATTTCGAGTCGAATGGTCAAACCGTCGACTGGGACTCTCCTCCTTGCCCCTCTCCGCTTGGAATCGCTCACATGATTAGAATCGGTACTTGTGATCACTGTTTGCACAGAGTCGGCGGCCGGCGCACCGAGGCCCCCGGCGCCGATGGAGGTGCTTCTCTTCGTGCCGAGTCCTTAGCTCGCGACAAAGAACTCTCATCCTTTGAGGTGCCTGAACTTTGTCCGCTTTGTGAAAATCTCTTCGAGGATGTCGACAATATCGTCGAGCGCATTACCGAACAGACTGGTGAACTCGACCATGGCTCTCTGCAGATTGGTGTTCACGTTCCAAAGGATTTGATTCAGGAAGAAGATCGTATTCGTACTCGTCACGGCGCCACCGGGTCCCGACCACTGAAGGCTTCTTTTTCCGATGCTGTCCAAGCCGGCATCACCTCTCGAATGGCTGGAATCGAGTTTGTCAAGGAGCGCCCTGATCTGATGATTCTAATCGATTGTCTAACACTCCGTGTCGATGTCGATATCCGACCTGTTTTCATCTACGGACGCTACCGAAAACTCGGTCGCGGCATTCCTCAAACTCGTTGGCCATGCCGCGCTTGCCGTGGTCGTGCCGAGGGATGCGAGGCCTGCGAGGGAACTGGCTTGCAATATCCGGATTCGGTGCAGGACCTCATTGGCGAACCCTTCCGCTTGGCACTCTCTGCGGATGACACATCCTTCCACGGCATGGGGCGCGAGGACATCGACGTCCGCTGCCTCGGCAGGGGCCGTCCTTTCGTCCTCGAATTGAAGCGTCCGCGTATCCGCCGCACTGATCTCGACGAAATCGTCGCGGCGGTCAACGCAAACTCCGCTGAAAAAATCGAAATCTGCGACCTGCGTTGGTCGAACCGTAGTGAAGTCAGCAGGGTGAAGGAGACGCGTTCGGAGAAGTCCTACACGATCCGTTTCCGCATCGAGGATCCTCCTGAAGAATCAGCTATAATCGAATCAATTTCGAGCCTTTCTGGAGTCACTCTCGAACAACAGACCCCAAAGCGAGTCTCTCATCGCCGAGCCGATAAGAAGCGCAAACGCAAGGTCGTCTCGATCGACAAAATCTTCGTTGAGGGCAACGAAGTCCAATTTTCTGTCCGCTGTGAAGCTGGCACCTACGTGAAGGAACTCGTTCATTCCGATGAGGGGAGAACCGTGCCTTCCGTGACGAGTGTTCTAGAGCGGGCTTGCGAAGTCATCTGGCTCGATGTCGAAGATATCCACGCTGATTGAAAGCCAAAGGGCTCAGATGGCCTTAAGAATGTGAGGCAGGTGGCCCGCTCGCACGACCTAATGTCGATGGGTGAATTACATGCGCCGAAGTCACGGAACTCGTCAAGGAACACGCAGTATTCTGCGTCGCTCAAAGGCGCAGCGAGGGCGCATCAACATCGCTCGCGTTATGCACCAATACGAGATTGGCGACAGCGTCGCAGTCGTTCTCAATGGCTCCCAACAGAAGGGAATGCCACACCGCCGCTTCCAAGGCGCTACAGGCGTAATCGAGTCCAAGCAGGGCCGCGCATGGGTCGTCTCTTTGCATGACAAGAACATGGCCAAGACCGTGATTGCTCGGCCTGAGCACTTGCGTCCGATGGAGTGATTTAGATGAGTAATAGAGAATTTGTTGACTTCTCAACTGTTCGTGACCTTCTATTGGATGCTCGCGAGCGCCGTGGCGAACTTTCCTATGAGCAGAAGGTTGCTCTTTTCCACGCTGAGTGGGCAGCCAGCGAGAACCGCGGCGGCATCAAGACCAGCCCTGAAACCTTTGCAAGTCTATTCGGTTCACTGGCTGAGAACGAGAAGCTTAACCAGCATCCTGAGGTTTGCGCAAAGATCGCAGAACTCATGCCGATGAAGGTGGAAGACGTCCGCGTCATCGTTGCCTCCAAGAGAATCGCGATGGATACTGATGAGATTGAAGATATCATCACTAAGGTTCGTCAGCACGTACTCTGAATCGCGAATCGCGTTCATAGTGATCCTTTAGATTGTGTTTGAATAGTCGATTTTCCACAACTTTCTCCAAACTAATCACTTGATGAGGGATAACCGACCTCCGAGGAGCGAAGAAGATGGAGCCGAACGGTCAAAATGGGGATGCGGAGGATGGGCCCTTGGCGTCAGAAACTCATGTCCGAGTCCTCGATGTTCTCGATAGACGCCCCATCGGCAGGGAGATTCACGCTCTTTCTGAACCGGGTCTTCACCTTGTACGCGCTCGCCTCAACTCGGATTCCAATTGCGAGGCAGGAGATCATCTCGATCTGGAATCTGGTAATATTGGCTCTCTCTCTCAACTTAGGTTCCGTGACCTTTCGGGTGATGCAAACGCATCTCTACAGGATACTGTGAAACAATCGATTCTCTTCAATCCAGATCCTCATCTTGGATTTTTTAATCGTGTACAAAATATTTCTCTCAAGGTCCACGGCTTCCAACTTCTACCTGGTGTCGGGAGTTCAACAGCACGATCATGGGTCACAATTCGTGGCCAAAATGGCTGGGTCGATCTCGCCGAGGTCAGCGAGAAACTCGGGGTCGACGCTGTTGACTTACTCGCTGAGCGTTATGTGGGGGAACTTGCCGAGCCCGCTGAAGTCCCCAGCCTTCTCGATTTACTCGTGAGGGTCAGCGCCTGACCGAGGTGGGCGTATGGATGACCTGGATGTCAGGCTTCTCGTCGATTTATTGCGAGACCGGATTAGTCCTGACCGTTCGCTTGGGCAACATTTCTTGCTCGACGAAGCGGTCATCGCGAGGGCCGTTCAAATTGCTTCGACCACGGTGCCGATTGGTCCGGAATGCCATGTATTGGAAATAGGCCCCGGCCCCGGTTCCTTGACTCTTGATTTGCTCAAAACGGGAGCTCAAGTCACGGCCCTCGAGTTGGATTCGGAAGCAGTCGCCCACCTAGGGCGTGTATTCGGAGATGCTGATGGCCGCCTCAAAATTGTTGAAACCGATGCATTGGAAGCCGATTGGCCAGATGATTTGACCCACATCGTGGCCAATTTACCATACCAAATCTCCAGTCCAGTATTAGATAGAATACAGAAGCATCACGCCCAGAACCATCTCAATGGCATCGCCTTGCTGGTCCAAGAAGAGTTTGCAGAGCGTATGGCGATGAGCGCAGGCCACGCCAGCCGTGGCCCACTCGGCCACTCTCTCTGGTTAGATTTCGAGGTCGAACTCGACCAGAGAGTACCGCCTCATTTGTTCAGTCCTGCACCAAGGGTCCACTCGCGCCTGACGAATCTCATTCCGACTCAGCGCGAGTTTGACGAAACATTCGATCGCCGACTATTCCGCATGGTCATCACCGAATGCTTCGCTAATCGCCGACGTAAACTCCGTACCCTCCTCAAACGCCCACCGAAGCGACTCAACAGAATTCCCGGCTGGCATCGCGCTCGTTGGCAAGTGGCAATCAACGCACTGCCAGCCGAAACCCTCGACCTCCGACCCGAAAATCTCAGCTCAAACGACTGGGCCGTTTTGATTGCCGAGATAAGCGCTGAGTAGAGCCATCGGGAGCACCGGAGAACCACGCCTTCAAAGCCCCCTGCAGGTTCGGGCGGAACGGCGCAGCGAGTGGGGACGCTGCGAGAAAGGGAGTTGATTCAATGGCCAAGAAGGACACTTATCTAGCGCTATTGCGTAGGGGTATTGACGAAACGACCGCTCAGGTTCTTGCTGATTCCGGACTCAAGGTCGGCGACCTCAAAAAACTCGACGAGGAAAAACTTCAGAACAATTACGGCCTCAAGAAGGAAATCGCAAAGTCGGTTCTTGAAGCGGTCAAAACTGGCCCTCGTGCTGCCTCTAAACAGCGTTACCTCACCGATGTTCTCTCTAAGGATAAGAAGAAGAAAGTCGACAAAATTGAGGAGCAGCGATTCAAGCGTGAGCAGAAGGATATCGTCTCTGAGCTCAACGAGAAAAAGGAAGAACTGCGAATCGCCAAAGTCGAGGCGTTCCGTTCCAAGAAACTGGTAATGAATCGCCTCGGCAAAACAATCGAACTCATTGTCAAATTGGAAAATTCATTCGATGATGAATCAAAGCGCGAGCAACGAACAAAACTTCGAGACCAACTTGAGACTCGCGGTCTTGAAGCGGCGCGCGACCACGAAATGCTTGAACTGGTCGGTACACCACAAGACATCGTTGACTTCCGACGTAAGCTAGCACCGATTCTATGCCTGTACGCCTGCCCAGAGTGTGGCGAGGAAATGGACCCACGCGGATCTAATGTCGTCGAGGATCCTACTGATTTCTCATTCGTTTGCTGGGAGTGCGAGGAGGAGTTCCACTCGCCTATGGCGGTTTATGTCGATGAACACATGAACAATGGTTCTCAAATCAAAATTGACCCGAAGAAGAAGCCTCGAGACAAGAAATTCCGTCCTCCGAAGAAGAAATCCGCTGAGACAATCAAGGATTTGATGATCAAGGATCTTGAAGCGACCGGCGCATCTGCTGAAGAGATGGCTGCAGTGGTCGAGGCGAGTGATTTGACTGGCGGACTGATGAGCATCGACGAATGGATTGATCAGACACTCGCCGCTAAGGGATACATCCAGGCTCAAGAGCATCGCGAGGACTTCATCCTCGCGACCGGTGCTGGTGCAACGAAGTTCAACAAGTGGATGAAGAAGGCTGGACTGCGCTTCAACAAGCAGACTGGTCAGTGGTCTCGTTGGTCAAATGATTGAATCTCTTTGCTGGTCTGACGTCCTGATGGATTCAAGACAAGCCGACGATTCGCAGGGTCGTGGCGATAGTCCGATTCTTCCGAGGTGCTCTGCTTCTCGGGGTTGCTGAGGCAGAGGTTGACGAACCCCTTGTCGAAGTTGCGAAGAAGGCCGGCGTAGACATCCCGGTCAATTGTACCTCTGGAAACTGTGGTACATGCCTCGTGCGTCTGAAGGAGGGTGAAGTGGCCTATCCTGACCCATTACCACCCGGCCTCGATGAATTCTTGGTCGAGGATGGCGGGGTCCTCTCATGCTTTATGGAGGCGGTGGGAGCTTGCGATATCGATGTAATTCCACCATTGTGATGTGAGAATATGGACCAACAGATGGCGCTGATTATTTTCATTGACATCCTCGGCATCGGAATCGCTGTCTGGTTTTTGGCGACTCGACTAAAAGCGAAACTATCAGAGGTCGAGGAGCGTAAGGCCAAGCGATGGAAGCGAGATGAATTTCTTGCTGCCGAAGTGGCAAGCGATGAGGAGGAGTAATCATGGAGAAAATCAACGTACGCGATAAATTCGGTTTGTTTTCGGACCACTGGACGCCTAAGGTAATTGCCGAAATGAATGATTACCAATTCAAATTGGTCAAGATAGAGGGTGAATTTGTCTGGCACGACCACCCTGAAACAGATGAGGTATTCATTGTCGTCGAAGGCAGCATGAAGATCGAATTCGAGGACCACACCATCGAGCTCGATGAGGGTGAAATGATCGTAGTCCCGAAAGGGGTGCGCCACAAGCCTGTTGCTGACTCGGAATGCAAGGTGATGCTAGTCGAGCCTCGCGGTGTCGTCAATACAGGCGAGGCTGAGAGTGAATTGACCGCTCCGAATGACGAATGGATCTAATCCGGACTCACTCATTTACCGCTGCGGTCCATCGGTCGGCTTGCGGTACACCGACTACTTCGATATGACAGGCGAGAACTCCTTTCTGTCGATTGATTTCTGAGCGCAGTTCCATTAGGTCATTGATGCAGCATGGACAGTGCGCTCGAGTGGGTTGGACCCACAATTGCACGATGCCAGAGTCATCGACCTCGACACCCTTGAGCACGGAATCGTCAGTTAATTCCAACCCATGGGGTTCCTTGCGTCCGCGTAGCAGTCGTGCGAGTCGACGCTGCGCGGCCGCCTTGGTCCGAGACACACGTCATCGTCACCGTCGCATCGCTTAGTGATGGCGCTGGAAAAGAAGTCTTTCCAGTTGGCTCCACTCACGAATCCCACTCTGTGAGCAGGCCCCATGAATCTCCCATTGTCAGGCATTCCATGCCTTCTGAGGTTCGAGCAAATGTGTCTTCGGTACCGATTGCACCGGAGTTGTAGAGCACCTTCGGTTCCACCGCCATCGTTCCCCCAACCGGAAGTTCTCGGTTGAAGCGCTCAGCGACGACAGGAGTCTCATCCAGTTCAAGTCCGACTGAGTGACCCAAGAAAACAGCCTGCGCGGGTGGCATTCCCATCAGATGATCGGCATAACCCATCTCGGCAGCCTTGCCGCTGCCGACGCGCCAAGCCTCGGAGCAATCATCTCCTCGTCCGAGGCTAGCAACAACTGAATCACGAATCTCAGCCATATTTTCGAGTCGAGTCATCGATTCACTTTCCATCTCACCTGCGCAGAACATACGCGTGCAGTCTGAGACATAGCCGCGGTGAAGATGTACCATATCGACGATTACAGGCTCGCCAGCCACCACCTTTGAGTGGCCAGCACCCAGAGATGAAATTGGGCTGGCGCCGGTCCCACCAATCGCCGAATCGAAGTAGGATGGAATCGCACCGGAGTGACCAGCTGCGATTACAACACGGTCGCAGTCCATCGGCCAGCGACGCATTCGGATGCGACCGCCAAAGCCGGCGGTACGGCTGACCTCGTCAGCGGCCGCCGCCATTTCCAACTCTGTTCGTCCAACGCCGCCAACATCGCGTATCGCCTCGAACATCCGTCGATTAATCCGTCCACTTTCACGATGCATTTCTAATTCCCAAGCGGATTTCGTCTCACGCAATCCATACAGTAAGTGGGTACAGTCAGACGTATCTCCCAAAGAGGACAAGCGCCCAGCAAAGAAGGCCCAACGATCGTGAGGAATCTTGCCAGCCAACATCGCAGGAGCACGTGTAGCACCAGTCGCGCGCAAGGCATCGACCAATCCACTCATGCGAGGTTGAGCCACAACCGAGTCAGGAGCATCATCGCCACCAGACTCGAAACGAGCCCGATCAAGAGACTTGCGAACCCAATGAACGTTCGAAACTCCAGAACCCTCTGCGCCAACCAAAATCATCCCGTTCTGTCTCCCCCCGGTCAACCAGTAGAGTTCGACGGGGTCATCGATTAGAGCGCTTTCAAGACCAGCCTCAGCCAGCGCTGAAGCCAAGCGACTCCGTCGTTCCTCGAGTTCGCTGACCGGAACCCGCCAGTCATCGCCATCAGGGCCGGTCAGGCGCTCCGCATCCCAAGCCATGAACGAGCCACTAAGGCCCGGACACAAAGGCATTGGGGGAGGGAATGAGATAGAATTTGGACCCCGACCCATATCCATCATCATCAAAAGACGCCTGCGGGTGGGACGCATTGTGAACGGCGTTCTGTCGCTGGACGACATTCGCCTCAGTGGTAAGCGCGTCCTGTATCGCGTTGACATCAATTCACCTCTTCATCCAGAAACTGGAGCCTTCCTTGACGACGGCAGACTTCGCGCCATCACCCCCACTCTATCGGCTCTCTCAGACGCCAAGGTAGTGATACTCGGACATCAGTCAAGGCCTGGTCGCTCCGACTTCACCGATCTCTCGGGTCACGCAGATAGAATATCACGGATTCTCGGTCGCCCCATCAAATTCATTCCAGATGTTTGTGGCGAACTCGCAATCGATGCGATTCGCAGTATGAATAACGGCGAGATTCTCTGTTTGGACAATGTCAGGATGCACGCCGAGGAGAATTCTCTCAAGAAGGCCGGGCTCGAAGATTTGCGACTATCACAGATAGTCAGCAATCTCGCCCCCGAATTTGATGCCTACGTCACCGATGCCTTCGCAGCAGCACATCGAAACTCACCAACTTTGACAGGCTTCGCTGACGATCTTCCTTGTATTGCTGGGCGCTTGATGGAGCGTGAGATCAGCGCCCTGCAGACAGCAGTTACAGCCCCACCACGACCTTACGTGGTGATTCTGGGTGGGGCAAAGGCCGACGACTCCTTCCGCGTCGCACAGAATCTCATTGAGCGAGGAGTCGTCGACACCATCGCCTTCGTAGGTGTCGTTGGAAATATGGTCCTCTGGGTCAATGGCACTGACATCGGCGAGGGCAATAAGGAGTTCATTCGAACCACCCTCGGCGATGATTTCGACACCGCTTGGTCGATGGCGCAAGAACTCTTCCAGAACCATTCAGAATTGCTCTTCGTGCCAAGCGATGTTGCGGTGGAGATAGATGGAGAGCGTGTGGCTAAACAGGTTGATGAGCTTCCAGTACCCCATCCAATATACGATATTGGCCTTCAGACTCTAATGCGATTACGACCGATCATGATGAATGCAGGGTGTGTCCTTTGGAATGGACCAGCCAGTTATTTCGAGAAGCCGGCATTCGCTTTCGGAACCATTGAGATTCTCAATATGTGCACCGAGACCGCTGCAATGACAATCGTTGGCGGCGGTCACACCAGCGCTCTTGTTAATTCACGCGGAGTTGGTGACAAAGTGACTCACAATAGCACTGGCGGAGGAGCTTGTTTGCAGATGCTCTGCGGTGATAAGATGCCAGTAATAGAAGCCCTCACGCACTCCGCAAAGAAGTTCTCTTGAGACGAACTTGGAGACGAGTGCTCGCCTCCTCACTCTCGAAGTGGAGCCATTGGGGAGATTCGAACTCCCGGCCTCTTGATTACGAATCAAGTGCTCTA
>Ga0208522_1002675_pt1 | contig 10598 bp, 10 predicted proteins | sample ETNtaG_25_FD_185763 | JGI IMG/M metagenome (GOLD analysis project Ga0208522, IMG submission 185763) | Marine microbial and viral communities from oxygen minimum zone, Eastern Pacific Ocean - ETNP201302SV86 (SPAdes) (version 2) | ecosystem: Environmental > Aquatic > Marine > Oceanic ... | reverse complement strand
CGTTTCCAGGATTAGCTGTCCACTTATCAACAGCAATCCTAAGTTCATCTTTTGTTTTAGGTTGATAAGGAAGAAGTGCTTTTAATTCTTCAATTTCTTTGTTTAGCCTTTCAACTTCTTCAGTCTGGCTACCTAGACATCCTGTAAAGGAGGCGAAAAGCAAACAAAATGTCAACAAGAATGCCTTGTTCATAGCTATACTGTACCCTCTTTGTATATATCAATTTCCTAAATTTGTAGACGCCCTAGAGATCAATCACTTTAGATTAGCGTAAGCAAAAAAGATAATCTGACTTAGTCCAATTACAATAAACAAAATCATTTGAAAAATATGAGTTTTAGGAGCTTCTTCTTTAGTGACCCAGCCTCTTCCTTTGTGATGAGATCCTCCATGCTGAAAGCAATACAATGCGTAGATTAGAAAGGCCAATCCAATAAACAAAGAACCGAGAAATCTCATAGGATGCTATAACTTGTTGTATTTATTATTTAGAGGCCATTTTGCCACAAATCGAAAGCTTTGTAGAGGAAACTTCCTGCAAAAATAAACATTGCACATCCACAAATTTTTAGTGTTAATAAATATCTATCAGATGAAAGATTAACTTGTGCTTTACTAAAGAAATAAGCTATTGTAATTTTTACTAGTACAATACTAACTAAGAACGAAATTGCATATGCAAAAGGCGCTATAGGTTCAGTATCTGCTGCTGTAGCCATTAGCGGACCTCCGATTAGTAACCAAAAGATATACGCATTAGGATTCAATAAATTTGTTAGAATTCCTTTCTTTAGTGATTGAGTTAAGTCTACATCACTAGAATCAATATCCGGAATTTCAGGATTAAAACATTCCATGCCCATCCTAGTAAGAAAGATAGCTCCAAGTATTGCAATCCCACAGAAAACTAGAGGTTGATTTGCTATCCAACCTGCCAACAGAATACTGAACAGTATTAGCGGACCATCTGTGAAGAATGGAGCTGATGCAGCTCGTATTCCACCCTTGAAACCATTTGTCAATGTTTCTTTGATTACTGTTGTCAGAAGTGGACCTGGTTTGACTCCTTCTACTATTCCTAATGTAATACCAGCTAAGGCTAGCCCTATGACTAAGTCAGCCTCCATGTTCTACCTAGTTATCTTACTTCCCAAATATTGAATCTTTGTAAATATATCCAACTGCACCAACTGAAATCAATACAACTAATGCCAATAATATAATTGAAGTGTCATTTGAGTCCTCTTTTGCAGTTACTTCTATGTTTTTAGCAAATTCATTATTTTTCACTGCTGCTTCTGAAACTCCTTCATCCACTAATCCGTCTGGATCAACAACTGCGAAAATTGTGTGTGTACCTGAAACAGCTTTCCAAGATGAAGTTAAATTAACACCATCTGATCCTTTAACCAATTCACTGCCATCTATAGTTGCCATAGCTATTTGGTTTTCCATATTGTTCAGATAAAATCCTACTTGAACTACACCAGTTACATTCATGTTTGATAATTTCACAACTGCTGTAAGCACAACGGAATCGTCTTCCATTGGGGTAGCTGAACTAAATAACAATTCAGAAACAAACAAGTCTGCTCTAGGCAATTCAGCTACACTTACTTTCTGTGTTCTCTGATTTGAATTATTTGCTCCATCTGTTACAACGAGTAAAACGTCAAATCCTTCTGAAGATACATTTACGAATGTATGAGTTACTTCTTTTCCTTGTTTATTGGTTCCATCAGAAAAGTCCCATTCGTATGTTAATTCTTCTCCTGAGTTATCATTACTATTTCCAGCATTGAAACTAATCTCTTTCCCTTCAACTGCTGCCATTTCTATGGTTGTTCCTTCGCTATCTACATATGACCAATTGAAATTTGCACTTGGACTTGTAATATCTTGAACTATAACTGAAGATGATGTATTGGCTGTATTACCAGCGCCATCTGCAACTGTCAATACAACCTCAAATGTTCCTGGATTGTCAAATATATGACTTACAATCTTACCTGTGTCTGTGTTATCATCTCCAAAGTCCCATGAATATGAAGAAACTGAAGAAGTAACATCACTTGATTCTGAAGCATTGAAAACTACTGTATTAATATCTTCAAAGACATTGGTTTCATTGGCTTCTGTACCGTTATCATCTACGCTAGCCTTTACGATAGAAGTAAAGGAAGCTACTGGATTATCGGCATCTGCGGTTACATTAACGGTAACTGTGTCTGTAAAACCAAAATTATCTGTAACAGACAAAGTAACTACATTAGGATTACCTGAGAATGCAAAAGTAGAAGAAAAATCTACAGCTGTATTATCTCCGCCCCAATCATAGGATGCAATACCAACTACTGAAGATGAACCTGAGGCACTGAAGTTAATTTCTCCACCTTCTGTAACCACGTAATCATCACTGTTACTTGTTATCTTAGCTGTTGGACCTATATTCAATTTCATTATTCTATCATGAATCATTGGGAAATCAGATTGACTGCCGAATGCTGGTGTACTTGGAATATAGATAACATCATCATCTGCTAAATTATTCTCACCTACTATCATCTCAAAGGAAGACGATCCTGAAATATCTGATAATTTAACCACTGCAGGTTCATAATCTTCATGATATGCATAAACAAAGACTGTGTTACCTGTATTTGGGCTTAGAATGTAAGTTGCCCCACCAAATTTGACTGCATCAGTCCATGTAGAATTAGCTTCTTCATACATGAAAACCGTTGCATCATCAATTATATCTCCGGAAGGATTCTTAACATTAATATTTTGATTATTATCTGATGTAATATTTTCTAATGTAAAATCTATTGCTGGATTAGTATTTACTACTGGTAAATTAACTGTGTAATGATCTGCAGATTCAACGCGCATACCAAATAAACCTCCGTCAGGATATGGTAAATCTGAAATTCTATAAAATCCCGTTTCATTTGTTGTATTAGTCCAAGTGTATCCTACGTCATTCTGACCCCACCATGAATCTTCATTAGTATCAAGAGAGATTATAGAAACCGTTGCTCCAGAAACTGGGACTCCACCGGCTGTAACTGTTCCGCGAACCCAATATTCCCATGATGGTGCTGCAACCATTGTTACAGTATCCAATGTTCCATCTGCTGAAACTGTCAAATTATCTCTAATTGAAAGAAAACCATCTTTGCTGTATCTTATGTCATAAACTCCAGAATTCAAATTATTAAATGCATAAAAGCCATCGGCAAGAGTAGTAGTGGATTTTGTATATCCTGTATCTCTATTCAATACAATTACTGATACATCTGAATTTAAATCTGATACAAAACCATTGATATCATATTTTGCTGCTGATGCATTATCAGATACAACTAGTCCTAAGAAAGCTCCAGAAAGAAGCATTACTATGGCTAACAAGGCTATTCGCGAGTTTCGCTTTTCAGTCATTTTTGTCACTCTTGTTAGAGATTCTCTAACACAGGGTCCGCCGGACAAGAGACGTATTTATAAAGGATTGTCAAAGCAAAAAAGGGCCCGAAATTACTACTTTTATCGTCGATAAACCCGAAATTAAGAAACAAAAATTGCTGGTCTTAGAGGTGCACTTTGCTTTGATTTAGGTTCTAGACGAGAAACTGCCTTTTCGGCATTAATAACCGAAACTGGGCAACCAAAAGTCTGACTAAAGAAGTCTAGTGAAGATTCTAAAATTGCCTTTTCATCAATTATTACTTTGTATCTTTCTTGCCATTCTGGACCAAGGGAAGGAATATCCTTCAAAACCCACTTTTTCAAAAATTCAGCACCCACTTTCTTAGATTCGGATGGGATCTGAGGCATAACACTTCCAATCAATTGATTCAACTTAACTTGTCCCCGACCATCTGCCAAATCTCCAGCTGTCTGAACTGCTTCCCATTTCCATTTTGGGGAAGTTATCAAAACAATCTCGCTTGGCTTATCAATTTTTGCTATATTCAAAATAGCTTTTGTATCTTCCAAGGTTTGTTTAACTAAATCTTCACCTATCAAGAAATCTACATCTGATTCTTTTCCCTTTGGGAATTGTTGATTAATGACAAAACCTTCCTCATCAAGCAAGGACCATACTTCCTCTGCAATATGAGGAACTACTGGAGCGATTCCTCTAGTAATCATTGACAAATATTCTCTGAGAACATCTTCATGTGGCTCTCCAGTTCTCTGGAGGTACCACTTATAATATTGAGGTAATTCGAAGAACAACAAACGTGTAGACGTTCTAAATTTTAAGCGATCAGAAGCTTTTGTTGCTTTGTAGGCTGTATCTGACATTATAGCTCGGAACCACTCATCAACAGGATGCGCTTCTTTACGGCCTTTACCTCTATTTTTCTTAACGAATTTTAACCAATTTTCTAATTTCTTACCTGCTGTCTCAGCAAACGACAATTCCCAATTTGGATCGTCTAATCCTTCACCTGCATTACATAATGTAAAACGAACTACATCTGCGCTATAATTTGTGACAAGTTCTTTCAATGTGAAAAAATTACCCCTAGATTTAGACATTTTTTCACCATCTACAAGAACCCATCCATTAACTGCAAAACCTTTAGGCCACATTTCTTTCTCAAACATTGCGGTATGATTGTACAAACTAAATGAAAGATGATTTTGTATTAAATCTTTACCACTAACTCGCAAATCATAAGGATACCAATAATTGAACTCATTACGCCAATCAAGAATATCTGATTGCTGAATTCCGAGTTCATCTGAAGCTTCTTTTGTATTTCCGTTACCAAATATTGCTTCAAACAGAGTATCTGTCAACTTATCTTCATCCAAATCCTTCAAATGATGAGCTACTGTGTAGAAAGCCATGTAAATTGTTGAATCACTTAGAGATTCAATTACCCAATTATCATCCCATGGCAAATTAGTTCCAAGTCCTTTTTCACGAACGCATGCCCAATTGTTTAACCATTGAAGAACATATTCAAACTGATTTCTTGCCTTTGAAGGATATAATTCCATTGATTTCAAAGCAAGTTCGGTAGTCTCAGTCCATTTTTCATCACCATATGCTAAGAACCATTGATTGTCTACAATTTTGACTTTACAATCTGCCATCCATCTGGATTGGACTGGGCCAGTAAGTTCATAGTAAATTATTGCTTCATTCCTTTCAACTAATTTTGATTTTACCATTTCTCTGGCTTCAGCAACTGGTTTTCCAGCTACGAAATCAGATGAGGCAAGCATTACCCCATGATTGAAACTGTGCAAATACAAATCTTGTTTAGCTTTATCCAACTTATTTCGATCTGTTTGATTCTTAATCCCTAATTTCTTACACAAATCAGGGGCTGGCAAGGTTCCCATTTCACCTGAATCTAAGATTGCAACAGGATGTAATTTTCCTATTTCTACAGGGTTAAGGCCCCAGGCTTTACATTCTTTCTTAGACTTCTGTAAATCTACAAGACCTTGATAATCATCTGGAGAATCGCTTGGAACTGAGGTGACAATACCTGAACCTATTGAAGCATCACAGAATTTAGAAGGTAAGACCATCAATTCTTTATGGATTTCTGGGGCTTGATATTTCTTTCCAACTAAATCTTTACCCTGAACATCCTCTATTTCTTCAACTTCATGCCCTTGTAATTCCAACTTAGAAGGCATCTCTTTAGACATTATCCAAGTTTCATTAGCAACTTTAGCTTTAACATAAGTTCCTTCACCGTCAATCCAGATATTTGTTTGACCAAAAACGGTCTCAGGCCGTAAAGTTGCGGCAACAAGATAATCCTCATCTCCCTTAAATTTCAACAAAGTATATTCTTGTGGAGTTTCACCCTCACCTGATAAGCGGTCGTGATCTCCTACTACAGTTCCTCTTCTTGGACACCAAACAACTGGGAAACTGCCTTTGATTAAATATTCTCCAGCTAATAATTTATTAAATTGCCAGCGAATAAATGCATCATAGGATGGATTCAAACTGGTAGTGATGAAACTTCTACGCCAGTCGATGGAGGTGCCAAATTTTTTCAAATCTGTAATAGCTTTGCCTGGAAAATATTTGGTCCATTCTTCGGGCTTTGAGAATTTTTTGATTAATGTATCACTCAGGCCCATCTGTTTCAATGCTTTAATCTGAGTTTTTTCGCCTTCTTTAACACGCTGTGCAGCAGCCACTATTGGAGTGCCTGTGCAGTGAAATGCAAAAGGAAAAAGTACATTCTTGTTCTGCATTCTTTGATAACGAGAAACCATATCTGCTCTCAAATAAGTAAAGGCATGTCCTAAGTGCAAATATCCATTCATGTAAGGATACGGACAATTAACAAAATACTTCTCTTTGGCTCCTTCCGGCTCTGACTCATAAACTTTGGCTTCAGTCCATTTTTTCTGCCATTTTGATTCGATAGCCTTTGGATTCACAAGATGCGAGAAGAGGGACCCTTAAAAAAATAGGTAAAATGCTCAAAAAGTTAATAAAAATGCAAAAAAAAGGTCAAAAGTAAGCAATAGTAATTATAGGACCATTCAATGCGCGATGACTGATGTTACGTTATGGGCCTGCAGGAATACCACTTTCCTGCAAAGGAAGAAATATAAGAGACGGAATTGAAGACATACATGCTCTCGGATTACATTGTATGGAAATACAATTAGTAAGAGGAAAATACGTTGATGAATTAGATGACTTTGAAGAATTAGGAGGTATTGCTCAGTCATTAGATATTCACATGGCAATACACGCCCCATACTACATGGATTTTCTTGGAAATGGTTACATGCGAAATAAATCCATTAAATTCCTTGAATTTGCTGGAGAAGTTGGTAACATGATAGGCGCCCGAAATGTAGTAACTCATATCGGACCATATCACGGCCTGTCCTCTAAAGATGCTATTGATAGATTAGTCCCAATCTTCCAGGAATTAAGAAATCATTACTTAGAAAATAATTACAGTGCACAAATTTGTATTGAATTCGCTGGAAAACACGATTTATTCGGAAGTATTAGAGAAATAACTGAATTATGCCGTCGTGTTAAAGGAACGGCACCTTGTATCAATTGGCCTCACTTGCATGCAAGAGGAAACAAATGGTTGAACGATCGCGACAGTTTCAAACGTGTTTTTGACTATTTAGAAGCTTCACTCGGTTTAACTAAATTCTACACCCATTTCTCAGGTATTCAATTTGATATTGATGGAAATGAAAGACATTATTCACCTATCAAGAAAGGTGAAATTAAATTCGAATATTTAGCTGAAGTTATTTTGGAAAATGGTTACAATATAATTACTATTTCTGATTCTCCACTGATGGAACACGATGCAATGTACATGAAGTTGATAACTGAAAGAGTACAATCTAGAAGAATGGAAAGAATTGCAAGACGTGAAGCGACTGAGAAAATTAAGGAATCCAGAAAAGCTGCTGCTGAAGCAAGTGAATAAACTACTTAATCTTCTTCAACATTAGGAATTGCTGCAATGCTCAACTCAGGTTTTTCAAACTCAGTATCTTCCTTTCTCTTAATTACATTTTTTAATTCAAGATATTGTTGACAGCTTTTCTCATGCTCTAGAGCCTCAGATTCGATGTCAAATTCTTTGCTGCAACCTTCACAAACCCAATAATCTTCCCATTCTTCCTTTACGTCAGCCATACTTTACTATCTTTTTACCGAATATAAAATTTCATTATCCAGAAATAATATCAAATATATTTGTTCCTGCAACTTCCTTATAAAGTTCTGTAAAACCACAGTGTTTACAAGAAATTGCTGCAAATTTCTGATTTTGGTAATTAAAAAAACGAGAAAGACCGTCACCTGTAGTTCTTATCGCCCCTTGTTCGTATTCATGACCGCCGCATTTAGTACATTTGTATTTCTGCATATTCCTCAATAACCTTCGCTTAATTTAAGCTTTAAGGTTACTGCCCAAAGTCTTTAATCAAGACACGATAATGGTTATTAGTGAACCGATTCTTGAATTCATTTAAACATGTGGAAAGAAGAATCTGTGTGAGATAAATATGGCAAAGACTAGATTACAAATAAAGAAAGAAAAAAAAGAATTAAGACAAGAGATATTTGACTTAAGACATCCAAGAAATACCAAAGGGCAATTTGTTAGCAGATATGATGCGCCTAAAAATCTGAAATATTGGAAGAAACAATGGGGTAGAAAATATGGCATCACTACATCTGAACAAAGTGAAGCTGTAATAGCTATGGAATTAGGGCTAGATCAAGAAGAAGCTAAACCCAAAAAGATATCAATAATTGAATTACTGAAACCGTAGGCTCAGGCTATATTCATCAAAATTCATAAATTATCAACAGAAAATGCTTTCATAAGTTGTAATATAGCAACTATTATCATACAGTATCCCCAAAATTGAATAGCCCCCCAATAATCACTTTCTGCATCTTCAAAGATAAGTTCATTCAATCCCAAGCCATTTGCATCTTCATCATTTATTTGGGACATGCCAATACCAAAATCTAGTACTGAAATTCCACAGAAAAGAATGAACACAAACTGTACAATTGATAAAGACTGATAGGCTGACATGTGAGAAACATGCCTTTGTCTAATTTAAAGCTTTAGGATACCAAACATTATTTTTTAACAAGTGCTTTTTAGCTCTTATGAACAAATATGCCTCATTTGCATTGGCTTTACTGCTAATTTTCAGCGGATGTCTCGAAGATAGTGAAGATGACAAAACGAATACTGAAGATGATAAAACCAGTTCAATTTCTTGTGAACTTGTGCCTAATGCAGATTGCTCTTACGAGGATTTGTCTGGAATGGATCTTTCCGGAAAGAATTTGGCAGGAATAGATTTTTCCTTTACAAATCTAACTTGGAGTGACTTAACTGGTGCTGATTTAACTGGTGCAAATTTACAATATTGTTTCTGTGATAATGCCAGTTTTGAAAATGCAGATCTCTCTGATGCCAACTTCTTCGCATCATTCCTTATAGATTCTAAAATGTCAGGAGCAAATTTAGATGATGCTTCACTTGCAGGTGCATTTCTGATAGGAACTGATCTGAATGAAGCATCTCTTAGTAAAACTAATTTTGGAAGTTCTTACATTTTGGATGCGGATTTAACAAATGCTAATTTAGATAATGCGTTATTTATGTTTTCCACCATATATTTTTCGGATTTTAGTAATTCAACATTCATTGGTACAGACTTTGCATTAACAACTATAAATGGTACAAAATTTATAAATTCAAATTTGCAAAATTCGGACTTTGCTACATCTTCTTTGTATCTTTCCAATTTTCATAATGCTAATTTGACAAATGCTAATCTTGGATATTCAAGTATTGTGTTATCTGATTTTTCTAATGCAACACTATATGGTGCTGACCTTAATGAAATCACTTGGACCTTTACTGTATGTCCTGATGGCGTTGATACTGGATTGGGAGGGTCTTGTATAATATCTGGAGAATGTTTTGATTGTGGTAATGAAGGAAATGACGAAGAAGAATGTGAATTGGTTCCTGATGGACATTGTGCAGGCGAGGATTTTAGTGGACAGAATTTATCTGGAATGAATTTAACAGGAATTGATTTCAGTGACGCATATCTGAATGGAGCTAACCTAAATGGCACTAACTTAGCTGGAGCTGATTTAGCAGACGCTCAACTAAATGGCGCAACATTAACCAATTCTGATTTAACTGGTACGAACCTTGGATGGAGTAAACTAATTGGTGCTGACCTAAGATATGCAAACCTAAGTGGTGCATTCTTCTACGATTCAGATCTAACTGATGCAGACCTCAGATATGCTGACCTAACTGGTGCAGACCTTTATCGTGCAAACCTAAATGGAGTCTCATTTCATTATGCAAGTCTAAGTAATGCAAACCTAGCTTATGTTGATTTAACTAATGTGATTTTTAAAATGACTAATTTGAGCTTTGCAGACCTAGTTGGTGCAAATCTTGCTGGCGCAAACTTAACTGCTATGGACTTGAGTAATGCGGATCTTTTCCTTGCAGATTTATCTCAGGCAAATCTAAACGAAACTAATCTTAGAGGGGCAAGTTTTTCTGGTGTTGACCTCAGAAGCGTCCAATTAAATAATGCAGATTTCAGCTATGCGCGATTATCTGGGGCAAATCTATCTGGTTCGGATCTAACTAGTACAAAACTCACGGCAGCAGACTTGTACATGGCTGATTTAAGTGGCGCTAATCTCAGTTATCTAAATTTAACCAATACCTCTTTTGATAGTGCCGATTTATCTAGTGTAGATCTCAAATATGCTGACTTAACTAATGCAGACCTTGCAGTAACTAACTTAACTTATGCAAACCTAGAATATGCTGACCTAACGAATGCAATGCTCGTATATGCGGACTTTACAGGCGCTATTGTAAAGGATGCCAATTTTACAGACACGTATTGGCAAGGTACAATGTGGACCGATGGTGTAAGATACAGCGAGAATCAAGCTGACTGAAGTCAAATAATATATACAGCCTCTAAATCGAGAGCTGTCTGACGGCCATAGCGGTGGTGATCACCCGTTCCCATTCCGAACACGGAAGTTAAGCCCACC
>Ga0208522_1002662_pt1 | contig 10630 bp, 10 predicted proteins | sample ETNtaG_25_FD_185763 | JGI IMG/M metagenome (GOLD analysis project Ga0208522, IMG submission 185763) | Marine microbial and viral communities from oxygen minimum zone, Eastern Pacific Ocean - ETNP201302SV86 (SPAdes) (version 2) | ecosystem: Environmental > Aquatic > Marine > Oceanic ... | reverse complement strand
GTTTTTTTATTTAAAAATAAATATTTTCATATGTTAAATTTTCAAGCACGAATATGGTGTATAGTAAAATCTATGCAGTAACGGCTTAACATAAACTGGCCCCGGCAGATAGTGCATCCGCAAAGTATTACCTCTGGACTTTTAATTCGAAGCAAACAATCTTCCGTAGCGTACAATTCCAGGGAAACGATTACGAATTAATTATTTCACATCAAAAGATGATCGAAGTAGAGCAACTTTCTAAATCATATGGCCCCAGGGAGGCGATAAGAAATTTATCGTTTCAGATCGAAAAGGGGGAGGTCGTTGGGTTTTTAGGCCCAAATGGTGCCGGCAAGTCTACAACGATGAACATCTTGTCGTGCATCATGCCTGCGTCAAGCGGTAGCGTAAAGATTTGCGGCTTTGATGTATTTGAACAATCCTTAGAAACCCGCAAACTCATTGGCTACCTGCCTGAAACTCCTCCTCTGTATTCCGACATGGTTGCTTCTGACTACCTGACCTTTGCGGCCAGGCTACGCAATATTCCTTCCAGAAAAGCCCGGTCAGCAGTGGAACAGGTCATCGAAAAGTGTTCTCTCAAAGATGTCAGTAATCGGGTCATAGGCCGACTGTCAAAAGGTTACCAACAAAGAGTCGGCATCGCCCAGGCCTTGATCCACGACCCGGATATTCTAATTCTAGATGAACCCACCATAGGATTAGATCCGATCCAGATCATTGAAATTCGAAAGCTGATTCAAGATCTGGCCTCGTCGCATACAATTATTTTAAGCTCGCACATCCTTCCTGAAATAACACAAATTTGCAAGCGGGTTATCATCATTAGCGAAGGAGAAATAGTGGCCGTTGATTCATTGGAATCTCTAACGACCCGATTGCGCAATGGGGAAAGATTAATTTTAAAAGTGCGCCGAAGTGACGGCGAGACAATTGAAAAACTCCGCGCACTAGATCAGACGAATGCTGTCGTTGAACAGGAAACCGGACAGTTCACAATTGATTGCGAACCGAATGCCAATATTCAAGATGCCATCGCGAAACTGGCACTGGACAATAACTGGGGCATCGTAGAGCTTAAACCTGCCTCTATGACACTGGAAGACATTTTCCTCAAACTAACGTTGGAAGAAAATGAGGTGAAGCCATGAAAAACACGTGGATCGTAGCAAAAAGAGATCTAGGATCGTTTTTCAGTTCACCCGTTTTTTATTCTGTGACCACAGTATTTCTGATTCTTTACGGTATTGTTTTTTTCATCCTTCTCAATTCTTTCAGTTTTGCCAGTTTTCAAACACACCAGCTACGTGGTGCGGATATTGGATTGAACTTAAATGAGATGGTGATTGAACCTTCTTTCCAGCAAATGGCGGTGATTCTTTTATTCATCATCCCATTGATAACCATGCGTAGCTTCGCTGAGGAAAAAAAGTCTAAAACATTTGCCCTTCTTTTATCTTCACCAGTCCGCCTCGAGGAAATCATTCTGGGAAAATTTCTAGCCTGCATGATTGTGATTAGCTTGATGATGCTCCTTTCCGGGTATTCCATTGGATACCTGGTATTTGCAGGGCAACCGGAGATCGGCCCGATACTTACAGGCTACCTGGGAATATTTCTTATGACAGGGTGCTATGTATCAATGGGACTGTTTGCCTCTTCCCTCACTGATAATCAGATCATCGCGGCTGTCATAGGTTTTGGTATAGCTTTATTCATATGGTTTATAGGCTGGGGTGCACAGGCGGCGGGCCCTGAACTGGGGCAGATACTGGAGTATCTTTCTCTCATAACGCATCTGCAGCATTTTCTTAAAGGATTGATAGATTCCAGCGATCTGGCTTATTATCTTTCGTTTATCCTTTTTGGTTTATTCCTCACCCATAGAGTCCTTGAGTCATCCCGATGGAGATAACGCGATGAAAAAACGGACAGTGCTTCACGGAACCAATTCGCTGATTCTGCTTTTAGTTTTTCTTGGCATCCTGACATTCATAAACATGATCGTCTTTCGCCACAAACAGCAATATGACTTTACGGCAACCGGTTTTTACACGCTTTCGCCACAAACAAAAATAATCGTTGAGACTTTGCCGCGCGAAGTCAAGTTGACTGCCTTTTTCCAAACCGGTTCGCCGGAAAAGAGTTCTTTTCAAGACCGGATGCAAGCCCTCATAGAATCCTCAGACAAACTCAGTCTCTCATTTATCGATCCAGACAAAAACCCTACCATAACGAAAAAATTCGGCATCACCACCTACAGCACCATTGTCCTTGAAAGCGGGAAGAAGGAAACCCAGGTAAAAGACCCAAGCGAAGCGAATCTGGTCAACGGTATTCTTAAAGTAATTAAAGACGAACAAAAAGTGATCCGATTTCTGGAAGGGCATGGAGAAAAGCGCATTAGTGATGAAGAGAATCAGGGGTTGTCCGCCGTTAAAGAATCTCTAGAGAAGGACGGGTTCCAAGTGGAAAACCTCTTACTACTTCAAGCAGGTGAAATTCCGGTTGACACAAAACTTCTTGTCATCCCGGGACCTGAAAAACCCATTGCCCCAGAAGAACAAAAAATTATTGAAGACTATCTCAATGCAGGTGGGTCGGTGCTTCTGCTTCTGGACCCTCAGTCTAAATTCGGAATGGAAGAACTTCTCAAGCGATGGAGCATCGACGTTCCAGATTCGTTTGTCATAGACCCCATGTCTAAAATGTTTGGCGGAGATTATGCCGCGCCAGTGATAAGTCAGTATATCGTTCATGATATTACCCGTGAATTTGTGCTCCCAACAATTTTTCCTCTTCTGCGCATGGTAAAAGCTGAGAAAGTTGATGGCGTAGAAGCCACAGAATTCCTGCAAACAGGATCGAGTAGTTGGGCCGAAACCAACTTGATTGCTCTCAACGAGGGCAAGTCCCAGTTTGACGAACAAGCAGACTTTAAAGGACCTGTCTCCGTGGCAGTTATCTCAACACGGGAAATACCCGTCCATGAGCCAAAACAAAATTCTGCTGATGACAATGCAAATATTTTCACCGACACCTCTAAAAATACCAGGCAAGCTCGTCTGGTAGTCATCGGCGATTCAGATTTCGTGGGCAACAAATATTTTAATTTTTCCGGAAACGGTGACTTATTTCTTAATACTACCTCCTTTCTGGCGGAAGAAAAAAACCTTATTTCGATCCGACCCAAAGAACGAAAGAACACCCCGCTTTCACTAACGCAATCCCAGGGATTATTTATTTTAATGCTGGGAGTTTTTACACCCGCCCTGGTCGTTTTAATGGGAATACGAACCTGGTGGAGGAGGCGTAGCTTATGAAGTTTAAGGGGACGATTGCGCTGACGGTAGCATTTGTCGGAATCGTCCTTTACTACTTCCTCGTGGATGTACCCACAGAGAAGCGTGAAAAGGAAGAAAAAATACGCTCGGAAAAAGTCCTGCCATTCAAACCGGGTAATGTTGACACGTTTTCCATTATTAAAAACAAAAGTTCTATTACATTAAAACGCTCTGGCGCTGACGGGTGGCGAATGACCTCACCCGTTGATGCTAAAGGTGATTCCGCAGCCGCCTCAACTTATCTATCGTTTCTTAATAACCTCAGCTTCACCCGTCTCGTTGACGACTCCCCAAAAGATTTAAGTGTCTTCGGGCTTAACATGCCCGCCCTTGAAGTTTCCCTCTCAATGAAAAATGGAAAGACAAAAGGATTACGAGTGGGTGACGACCACCCAATGGGAAACAAAATTTACTTAGCACGTTCTGATGAAAACAAAATCCTTGCGGCGGAAGTCACCAGCAATAATCTTGATAGAAGTGTTTTCGACTTACGCGATAAAACAATCCTCGGCTTTGAAACTTCGAAGGTCTCAAAACTTGAGTGTACCCGTGACGGAAAAATCCTCGTCCTTGAAAAATCTAAGGAGTCCTGGAGGTTATCTGAAGAGGAGACTCGCGCAAAAGGAAATGAAAATGAAATATCAAACTTTTTAAACACCATCCGGGCGGCACGAATCAAAGAATTCATAGAAGAACGCCCAGAAAAATTGGATTCTTACGGATTAACTGATCCGAAACTTATTCTTAAAGTGAGCGGAACAAAGTCAAGTGACCCGCTCATTTTATTGATTGGGAAGAAAGGTGGAAACGGATTCTACGCCAAAACACTTGCCAGAAAAAATATATTTATCATTGATCAATCATTATTCGACACTTTGAACAATAGCCGACTGGTAGACTTCATGGACAAGTCACTAGTCAAATTCGATGATGACGAGGTGGCCAGCCTGAGCCTACATATGGATGGAAAAATAATTCACCTGACGCACGACAAAAAGGATTCACAAAAGTGGATCATCCAGAAACCCGTTAGTACGCAAGCCAGCACGGCGACGGTCAACAGTCTACTATTTGACTTGAAAGACACACGCATCGTAGAATTCGTTAAAACATTTGTCACGGACCCGAAACTATTTGGTTTTGGCCGACCAGAAAAAGAATTAACCCTCAGCTACAAAGATGGAAAAACCTGGTCGTTGATACTTGGCAATCAAACATCAAACAGAGAACATTATTTTGCAAAGCGGACCGGCGAAGAAGCGGTATTCACACTTAAACAATCTTCCGTGAAAACAATCTTTCGCTCCCTGCACGATTTAAAAGACAAGACACTTCTTAAATTTAATAAAGATGAAGTCCGGCAAATCAAAATTCACAATTCAGAGCAAACTTTTATTTTGAATAAATCAGATAATGATTGGAACCTTGCCCAGCCTAAACAGCTTGATGCTATCCAGAGTTTCATTGGCAATGACATACTTTGGACCCTGAATTCCCTGGAATTCGAATCCACCCTGCCAACAGACCCCGGCGATACAATAACCGGCTTCACCCAACCCCGGCTTTCAGTCGAATTATTGGATAAAAAGGACAAGGTTCTCGCTCATGTGGTCTTGGGAAATGCCGTAGCGAGGTCTTCTGATCTCCACTATCTTCGAACTATGAAAAATTCTACGATATACACTACCAACAAGCGAATTCTTGATGAAATATCAATTAACCTTCATAAATTCAAAGATAAACCTACATCTGAGTGATTTCGACTTCCCTCCCCCGATAAACCCCCTTAATCTCAAGAACCGTGGCTACTTTATAAGGGTTAATATTGACCCGGTCTACACAATATACTGTACCAAACCCCTCATTTCCTCCAAAAATTTAAAAAATATTCCATTTAATATATTGAAAAATAAATGGTTATCATAAAAACTCCTTTCCTCGAAAATTTACTCCTTGACAGCCACCACATATGGTGGTAGTTTTTGATGGACATACAATATAAAGGAAGATAGTGTGCAAATAGGTCCGTGTAATCATCTTCATGAAAATGATAAGAACACACAAAATTATGCTGAGTTTAGAAGATAACCAGTTTAATAAGACATACGACCTAAGAACTCACCCTGGGCGGGTTACTATGAAAGATGCTTCTATGGAAGGTATAGTGCGTCCCTTGGTTTCAGTACAGAACGGCCTTATGGCTGTTGGGAAGCACTCGCGTCACAACTCCTTCCCAAACCCCAAAATGCATGAGCGCCGGCCGAATCCTCTAAGGTTTTATCGGCAGAAGAAGTTCTTCCAATCGGCGTGCCATAGAAGCCCTTTTGCCCGTTCCCTGCAGTCCCAAACGGGTCTGCATAACGGAATAGTAGCCCGCCATCCTTTTTATGCTGTAGAACAGTCCGCCTCAAGCGGAACCTCTGTTTAAAGCCCTTCAGCTCTCGTCAAGGGCAGGATATTAAAAAGATTTGTCGTTCAGTTGCTTTAAATAAGAGGTTTCAACGGGGCGGGCTTTTCGCCTACCCCCTCAAGCTTTACCCCCTCCTTAATTTCTTTTGCGCAGAAAACTCACTTCGACTATAGTTAGCCCATCGCAAAAAAAACCTGTTTTAAGGATGACCATTGACATGAATAAGCCTTTTCAAGAAACGTGCAAAGTAACGGGCCCGCATGTGCCCTCATACTCCCACCCCGGAGATGCGGGAGCAGATATCAGAGCCTCGGAAAAAACTACAGTACCGGCTCGCGGGAAAATGCTGGTTTCTACCGGGCTCCATATAGCACTGCCGGAAGGACATGTGGGCCTTATCTGGCCACGAAGCGGCCTTGCCGTCAAACATTCTATTGATTGCGGCGCAGGGGTTATTGATTCCCCGTACCGTGGCGAAGTGAAAGTCCTCCTGTTCAACCATGCTGATTTAGATTATCTTATCGAACCGGGAGACCGCATCGCTCAGTTATTGGTTCAAAAAGTTGAAAGCATTAACTTCCTTTCCGTTGATGATCTGGACGATACGGTACGAAGCGAAAAGGGGTTTGGCTCTACGGGCAAGTAAATTTGGAGATAGCCTGTGAAGGTCACCGTCAACCAATCAGAAATTGAGCTGATCCAAGGCGATATCACCGAAAGTGATACCGATGCGATTGTCAATGCCGCCAACTCTTTTCTAATGATGGGAGCAGGCGTAGCCGGTGCCATCAGTGCAAAAGGAGGACCCGGCATCCAGGAAGAATGTAACAAAATAGGAGGTTGCTCCGTTGGCGATGCCGCAGTTACTAGTGGAGGGAGCCTGAAAGCAAAATACGTTATCCATGCGGTGGGTCCGCAGTGGGGCGAAGGAAAAGAAGACGTCAAATTGAGAAACGCCACGATCAACAGCTTCAAACGCGCGGAAGAATTACAGCTCGCTTCCATTGCCTTGCCAGCACTCAGCACAGGAGTTTTCGGCTTCCCCATAGACCGTGCCGCCCGCATCATACTGAGAGCTATTTGTGATTACCTGAACAAACCCACCTGCATTCAACGTGTTGTTTTAATACTGTTTGACAGTGGAGGATTCGATATATTCAGAAAAAATCTGGAGTCTACAGATACCCGATAAATCGATTCTCTTTGACAAAATATCCTTTATGGTGTCTATTAGAAAATAGGTCGGGGCAAGATGCATCGACTCTGATTTCAACTGCTCTATGGTGAGATTACTATGCCCAAATTTCGCAATTGGCTCGAAGAATGGTTTGGCATCCCCGCCGATGAAGATGATAATGGCAGTCCCCCAAAAAGACCCTCGCCTGACTCTGGCACATCCGGCGAGTTCCATGTTCTCAGGGTTCAACCCACACCAAACCCAAACGCGTTTCAGTTTGTAATCAACGCACCGATTGTCGCATCGGGTACCCGGACATTTGAAAACGCCGACGATGCTAAAGGGGACCCGTTTGCAGAGGCGTTGTTTCAAATTTACGGTGTGGAAAATGTTTATCTCAAAGAAAGCTTTGTTACCGTCACTAAATCAGAAACTGTTGGCTGGCATGCAGTTTTCGAAAGAATTGGCGAAACCATAGAAGAGAAGATTCGTTTTTACGACACCTCCGAGGAGTCTCAAGTACCCCATGAAGAACCAGAGTCGATCCTCGATAAATTCCACAAAGAAGATTTTCCGAATTGCAACGAAGAAGAAAAAACCCTCATCGTTGAAGCCGTGCTTGACCAGGCTATTCGTCCTGCTCTGGCTAATGATGGCGGCGGACTCGATGTATTGGGGATTGAAGGGAATATAGTTAAGGTCCATTACCAGGGAGCCTGCGGCACCTGCCCCAGTTCGACCACAGGCACGCTGAGTTATATTGAAACTTTTCTCAAAGATACCCTCCATTCAGACCTCACCGTTCTGGCACAATAATAATAGTTTGCTTTAAAAGGTCTTCTCAAAGCCATTTGCTTTCCGATTTTTCGGGATGGTGGGTGAGTATAAAAGCGAGAGCCTCTGCCGGGCCGGGGCAGATCGTGAACAATTCCAACGTGGACGCTTTAGCAAACTTAAGGTCAACCATTTCCTTAAGATTGGCAATCAAACCATCGTAAAATTTATTTGTGTTGATGAATACCAGCGGCTTATTTGTAAGACCAAGTTGTTTCATAGACATGATCTCCATTGCCTCTTCCAATGTCCCAATTCCCCCCGGTAGCACAATGAAAGCAGAGGCACGCTCATCCATGATAGCTTTACGACTACGCATATCTTCAGTGACAATCAACTCATCAGCGTCAGCATATTCAATCTCCTTGTCCTTTTTACGGAAGAATTCAGGAATAACCCCAACGACCTTACCGCCCTCAGCATGAACCCCGCGGGCAACCGCTCCCATCAAACCGATACTCGCGCCTCCATAAACCAGCTCGAATCCCAGTCGACCGATTTGACGCCCAAGGTCCGTTGCAACTTCATGATACACCCCGTCAACCGCACGGCTGGACGCGCAAAATACACAAATTGACTTCATAACAATCCTTTCATCTGCATGATCTTCCTTTTCCGACCCAATTCAGCATAGCAAATCTAATTTGTTCTTCCAGCAACATAATTTCTTAAAACGCCATAATTCCCGATTTGTCCAGATGATTGCCCTCCATTTCTCCTGTTACGAACACAAAAACCCACCGCATAAAAAATATATCCCCTGTAGCAGTTGCAAGGGAATGAAGTTCGGATTATGCTACGGGATGGAACATATTATTTTCCTTTATGGAGAACACTATGCGTAACAAGCTTATCCTGCCCTTTCTATCGATACTCATCCTCTTCCAAGCAAGTTGCTTCCCCTTGCACTCCGGCTCAACCTATGACCGGGGAGAAATGGGCCAGCCACAGAGCTTTACCAAGGGAGTTATCATTTCTGTTCGTGATGTAACAATCAAAGGGACTGAATCGGGTGTTGGTGTCGCCGCAGGTGCCGCCGCTGGGGGACTGGCCGGTTCGCAGATCGGAGACGATTCTACCACCAGCTTGATAGGCGCTATTGGCGGCGCTGTTGTCGGTGGATTGGTTGGAGCAAAAGCCGAAGAAGTCGTCATGCAGGACAGCGCCGTCGAATTTCTTGTTCAACCGGATGTCGGCGAACCATTTGCCTTTGTCCAGGTCAATGAAGAAGAACTAAAAGCTGGCGAACGAGTATTGATTATTAATTCAGATAAAATGAGAATCGTCCGGGATCGGTCCGCTGTCAATTAAATAAGGAATGACGAGGTTGTAGGCTTATTTTAAAGCTTATGCTAGGGGTCTTGGAGAAATTTTGAAAAGAAATGAAAAGAGATGAAAAACCTAATCCTTTTCATCGGGAGAGAAGAGTTTTTTGTATTCACTGATGGCGTAGCGGTCGGTCATCCCTGAAATATAGTCGCAGATACGTCTTTGCAGAGAATCAACACTCTCTTCCTTTTGCACCGCTTCGGGCAACAGAGCTGGTTCTTTTGTGTAAGCCTTGAACAATTCGGTAAGACATACTTCTGATTTGAACTCCATACGTTTCACCTTGCGGTGGTTGTACAGGTTTCGATGGAGAAATTTTATCAGCTCCTTATTTTTCTTGTCCATCTGGGAACTGAATCCAGCCATGGCTTTCTTTGCGCTCCGGACGTCATTGACACTTTGAATTTTGTTTGTTTTCAAATTCTTTAATGTCGTCTGTCGAAAGTCGGTGATGAGGTCATTTATGATCTGCCGGACAATTTGATATTTTTTAAGTTTAAAATCCAGATTTTTATATTTTTTATCCAGTTCCTGTTCATTTTCCCGCCACAGAGCCAGCTTGCGAACCTGTTCCAGGTTGAGAAGTCCTGAAGTGATCCCATCGTCCAGATCGTGCGCATTGTAAGCTATTCCATCCGCACAATCTGCCACCTGAGCTTCCAAAGATTTGAAGCGATGCCCTTTCATTTTCATGATCGGGTTTTCAGTATCCACAGAATGTTTACTGATACCCTCCTGCACCTCCCAGGTCAAATTGAGTCCACTAAACTCGGGATATCTTTTTTCCAACAGTTTGACAACTCTCAGTCCTTGTTTGTTGTGCTCGAATCCGCCATGATCCGCCATCAATTTATTGAGGATATTTTGTCCGGTATGCCCAAAGGGAGGGTGCCCTAGATCATGGGACAATGCGATAGACTCTGCCAGATCTTCGTTCAGTTGCATGGATTTACAAATGGATCGGGCGATCTGCGCCACTTCCATGGAATGAGTGAGCCGAGTGCGGTAGTAGTCGCCCTCATGGTAAACAAAAACCTGTGTCTTGTACTCAAGCCTGCGAAATGCTGAGGAGTGGATTACACGATCCCGGTCCCTTTGGAATCGGGTTCGGTAAGGATGTTCTTTTTCTTTATGCTGACGGCCTCTGCTGTCGCCGCTTTTAACTGCGTACGACGCCAAGCTTTTGTTTTCCAGATCTTCTATATTCTGTCGTTTTATCAGCTTGCCATATTCCATCGAAGGGTCTCTCTGTTATGAGTTCACTGATTCTAACAGATTCATCGTTAGTTTTCTTAAGTCGGAGAAAAGCCGCGCTATTATAGGTGCTGTCAGGCAACACTTGGTGACATTTCTCTTGGTAATGCAAATTGTTAAGTGACCTGTTCCTCAAGCTCTGGATTCCATAACACCGGAGCATAAATAAAAATATAGAGCGTAAAGCAAAATACCCAAAGGGTAGCAGAACCTATAATCCACTCAATACTATAGTCAGGCGCAATCACCAGACCAAATGCCCGCGTAAGAGCGGAACAT
>Ga0208522_1002656_pt1 | contig 10641 bp, 12 predicted proteins | sample ETNtaG_25_FD_185763 | JGI IMG/M metagenome (GOLD analysis project Ga0208522, IMG submission 185763) | Marine microbial and viral communities from oxygen minimum zone, Eastern Pacific Ocean - ETNP201302SV86 (SPAdes) (version 2) | ecosystem: Environmental > Aquatic > Marine > Oceanic ... | reverse complement strand
AAATCAGAAAAAGATATATTAGCAGTTTTAGGAAGAGAGATACATAACGCATCAGGTTTTATTGGTGGGGAATTAGTATCTCGTAGAAAAAAATCATTACAGTATTATTTAGGTATGCCTTTAGGGAACGAACAAGAAGGTCGTTCTCAGGTAATATCCAATGATGTACTCGATACAGTAGAAAGTCTCATGCCTTCCTTAATGAGAATTTTTACTTCAGGAGACAATGTATTTAGTTGCGAGGGTACGGGACCAGAAGACGATGAAATGGCACGTCAATGTTCTGACTACCTTAATTACATATTTTATAAAGAGAACTCAGGATTCCTGGCTCTCTATTCAGCATTTAAGGATGCTTTAATACAGAAGAATGGAATTCTAAAAGTTTATTGGGATGATTCTAATAAAACTGAAAGAGAAGAATATACAAGATTATCTGAAGATGAGTTCAATGATCTCGTTACAAATCCAGAAGTTAAAGTTAAAAATCATTCAGAATACGAAGAACCGATTTTAGACGATCAAGGAAAAGAATTAGATAAAGTAACTCTCCATGATGTAGTCATTCATAGAACAAGATTATACGGACAGGTTAGAATTGAACCAGTTCCTCCAGAAGAATTTTTAATTTCAAGACGAAGTAAAGATATTAATTCTGCAAATTTCGTATGTCATAGAACGAACAAAACAAGAACAGAACTTGTTGAAATGGGCTATGATAAAGATCTTGTTGATAGTTTACCTACGGGTAATACCGACTTTTTCACAGAAGATAAATTTATAAGACACCAAAATGTAGATTTCTCACACGGAGTTAGTGAAGGTGATAAAAGTACAAATGATATCTTAATCTATGAGTGCTACATCAAGTTAGATGTTAATGAAGATGGCAAAGCAGAATTATTAAAGATTACAACTGCAGGATCAGGAACAGGTAAAATGATAGATATGGAAGAAGTGGATAACTATCCATTTGTTTCCATGACTCCTGTTATCATGCCACACAGATTTCATGGAAGATCTGTATCTGAACTTGTAGAAGATATACAACTTATTAAATCTACTGTTATGAGACAAATGTTAGATAACATGTATCTAACTAATAACAATAGAGTAGCTGTCCAAGATGGACAAGTGGCGATGGATGATTTATTAACCAATCGCCCTGGTGGAATAGTAAGAACTAAACAACCACCTCAAAATGTAATGATGCCTCTTCCGATGCAACCTCTTACAGAACAAGCTACAGCAATGTTGGGTTATCTGGATTCCGTCAAGGAAACTAGAACAGGAATTACCAGACAATCTCAAGGGCTAGATTCTAATACACTAAATAAAACAGCGACTGGACAAAACCAAATTCTAACACAATCACAAATGAGAATGGAGTTAATCGCCAGAATCTTTGCTGAAACAGGTGTGAAAGATCTAGCCTTAAAAATGTTTGAGTTGGTATGCAAGTATCAACAAAAAGAAAAGATAGTAAGAATACGTGGAAAATATATTCCAATGAGACCTTACGAATGGAAAGACAGAGTTAATGTTACTGTTCAGGTTGGTCTTGGTACAGGATCAAAAGAACAACAACTTATTCTGTTAAACGCTATATTGGAAAGACAAATGCAGGCAATAAACTTACAACAAAATACATTTGGTCCAATGGTTAATCTAAGGAATATATATAATAGTTTAAAGAAATTAATTGAAAATGCAGGACTCAACGGAATAGAACCATACTTTATGGATCCTGATGTTGGTGCTGCACAAATGCCTCAACTACCACCTAAACCACCTACTGAGTTTGAAAAAGTTACATTAGCTCAGGTACAGGGTGAAAATCAAAGAGCTCAACTTAATGCCAATGTAACATTAAAAGAAATTGAAGGCAGAATGAGACAACAATTACTTGATTTTGAAATAAAGATTAAAGAATTAGAACTTAAATACGGATCTAAAATAGATGAGCTTGAACTTAAACGTAGAAGTATGTTAGAACAAGCAGATCTAAATAAATCTGGTGATTTAATGAAAGAGATAGTAAAAGGACAACAACAATTCTTTAATGATGGACAAAATAGAAACACAGGTCAGGGAGGGCAAACGAGCCCAGGTGCTCCTAAATGATCCCCTGCTGAAACAGGCATTTGAAGATCTCCTAGAAACTTATAAGCAGGAGATTTTCCACACAAGTTTTGCTGACGATGAAAAACGTAGATCCCTTTGGATGGCATATAATATGCTAGATAAAATCCGAGGTCATTTACAGACTATCATGGAAAGCGGAAAACTAGCTCAAAAAGATCTTGAGCTTTTAAATAAGAGCTAACCCTTACGGGAGCTCATCATACGTCAACCCCAACGAAAGGAACGTTACAATGGCACAGGAACAAACTGTTCATGGTGCTGCTGAAAAAATTTCTGGATTACTGAATCCTCAATCAGGACAATCAGAACCAGAAAAAAAAGCAGAGCCATCAGAGCAACCTCCAAAGATCAAAGAGGAATCTTCTGAAAAGAGTCAACCAGAGTCTGAAGGAACTCCAAAAGAAGAAGCTACTGAAAATACCGAAATCGAAGAAGAAACGCAAACAGCTACAGAGGAACCAGAACTCCACCGAGTAAAAGTACAAGGTCAAGAGTTAGAGGTTAGCCTCGATGAACTGAAAGCAGGTTATTCACGAGACTCGGATTATAGACAAAAAACTCACACTTTAGGTTTAGAGAAAAAAGATCTTGAAGCTGAAAAGGGTGGTTTGCGTCAAACTTATGATACTCGTTTATCAGAACTAAACGACATGATTGCAACTGCTGATGGTTTCATCAGGCAGCAACAAGGTAGTAAAGACCTTCAAAGGCTTTATGACGAAGATCCCACATCTGCGGCTAAACTGGACTACCAGTTACGAGAACAACAAAGACAGATTGATGGCATGAAGTCTAAAGCTAATGATGCTTACCAAAGACAATATGGTGAGTACCTTGACGCACAAAGACAATTAGCAGCAGCGAAAATACCAGAATACAGCGATCCCGATAAAGCCGATCAATTCAAAACTAATATGCGTACATCGTTACGAAGTTATGGTTTTAATGATGGTGAAATTGGGAGTCTTGCTGATCATCGTTTCTTAATGGTGATTAGAGATGCTATGAGTTATAAATCTGTTAAAGATAAAAGACCTATAGCACAGAAGAGGGTAGCGAATGCTCCTAAAGTTGTAAAAGCTGGTGTCGCAAAATCAGGTACTGGTTCAGGTAGAGAGAACATAAGAAATAAAATCGGTCGATTAAAGAAAACTGGACATATTAAAGATGCTCAGAACGCTTTGCTTGACATGATTAATCTTAAATCTCAACAAAAAAGGTAAAAAACTATGGCACAACCAAGTGAAACTTTTGACACTTACGATTCCATTGGTGAACGTGAAGATCTGTCGGATGTTATTTATAACATCTCGCCAACTGACACGCCATTTCTAAGTTCTGCAGCTAAAACACAAGCAACTGCAGTTCTGCACGAATGGCAAACTGACAGTTTGGCTGCAGCAGTCACGAACAATGCTGTAATCGAAGGGGATGAAGCTACAGCTGATGCTGTTACTGCTACTACGAGATTGTCCAACTCTTCTCAAATTCTTGATAAGGTTGTTACAATTACTGGTACGCAGGAAGCAGTTGACAAAGCTGGTCGTGCATCTGAAATTGCTTACCAAATAGCGAAAAAGGCAAAAGAACTAAAGAGAGATCTTGAATCTTCTCTTACTTCTAATAATGCTGAAGTAACTGGCTCTGCAAGTACTGCTCGTCAATTAGGCGGTCTAGGATCATGGGTAGCAACTAACGATGTTTTCGGTTCAGGCGGTGCATCTGGCGGTTTAGGTAATACTGCTAGAACAAATGGCACTCAAAGAGCTTTTACTGAAGCACAATTAAAATCTGTTATTAAATCAGTTTGGAATGCTGGTGGAAACCCACAAATAATTATGGTGGGACCATTCAACAAACAAAAGTTATCAGGATTTACTGGTAACAGTACTAGATTTGATGCAGGTGCAGATGCAACTTTGTATACATCAGTCGATGTTTACGCTTCTGACTTCGGTCAAACACAAGTAATACCTAACAGATTCTCTAGAGATAGAGATGGGTGGGTACTAGACATGGATTACTGGGGAGTAGCTTTCTTAAGAGACTTTTCAATGCATGAACTAGCAAAAACTGGTGACACAGAAAAACGTCAACTATTAGTTGAATGTACTCTGGAATCCAGAAATGAAGCTGCAAGTGGCTTAATAGCTGACTTAACAACTTCGTAATAATATAACTGTTTAGGCGAGTAACCTTAAATCTGCTCGCCTAGCAGCATTTCAAACAATTGAAGATCTGAGATAGGTTAGGATCGGAACAATTAAAGGAATATAATGAGAACATTAAACGACTACTTTTTAACAGCAAAAATTACTACTATTAGTACTGCAGGATCAACATTCGTACCTGTGCCTGATGGTGGAACAATTATTAAAATTTTAACATCAATTAAAAATGCAATTACAACTGCAGACGCAGCTCTTTCTTTTGAAATAGGTGGAACTGCAGTAACTGGTGGCGGAATTACAGTAACACAATCTGGATCTGCAGCTGGAGACGTTGATACTGCTGAACCAACTGCTGCTAACAGAGTTGAAGAAGATGGATCTATCGAAATAATAACTGATGGTGGATCATCTACAGCTTGTGAATGTGTAGTAACATTCGTAATTAGAAGATAATTTATATAGGGGATGGAAACATCCCCTAAACAAAAGGAGAACAAAATATGAACCCAATGAGAGAAGCTACTTTGCAAGTTGTAAGTTTATCTACATCTTCCGCAGCATCATCTGCTTTTGGATCTAATGTAGAATATATTAGAATAGTATCTACAGCTGCTTGTTATATAACATTTGGTACATCACCAACTGCTACTACAAGTAAAACTTATTTACCTGCTAATGAGATTGAATATTGGAAAGTTTCAGAAGGTCAAAAAGTTGCTGCTATACTAGGATCTAGTACAGCTAATTTATACATATCTGAACTGACTGAATAATGGCAAAGGTAAGAGCTACCGAATGGAATGCTGATTTTAGTAAGACTCGTTATATACAAGAATCAGATGGTAAACTAACTATTCATAATAAACAGAACATTAATCCTGTACTAGAAAGAAACAAAAAGTTATATACTCATAATACAGGATATACAGCTTCAAAAGATTTTAAAAGAGTAGCAAGTGTCCCACCCATTATATTACAAATATGGACTAAAGAATATAATGGATCCCGTAACTGGTTTGCCTTACCTAAAGAAACACAAAACAAAATTTTAAGAACAAAACTGAATAGCTCAGAATTTAGATATTTTAGAACTGCAGAAGGAAAATTATAATGGCTATATCAACCTATACAGAATTAAAAGCATCAATTGCTAACTGGTTAAATAGAAGTGATTTAACCGATGAGATAGCTGATGACTTTATTAAACTTACTGAAGCAGATTTTAATGCTAAGTTAAGAATAAGACAAATGGAACAGATTGATACTGTTACTATTGATGAAGAAACTGAAACTGTACCAACAGGATTTATTTCTGTAAGATCATTTTATCTTTTATTATCTAGTACCAAATATCCACTAGAATATATTACACCCCATAACTTATTTGAAATAAGAGGTGGTTCAAGAACAGGAAGACCACGTTCTTATACAATAGAGGCAGATGATGAAACTGAACAATTCAGATTTGGTCCTAGTCCTGATACTACTTATACTGGTTACTTATCATATTACAAAAATATCGCAGCTCTTAGTGATTCTAATGCAACCAATTATATTTTAGATAAACATCCTGGTATTTATTTGTATGGAAGTCTTTATCATTCATCTAATTTCTTAGGTGGAATGGATCCACAACAAGTACAGAACTGGTTACAAATGTATATCGCAGCATTAGAACGATGCGAAAATAATGATAAACAAGATTCATATGGTGGAGCTCCCGTAGTACAAAGAGCTGATATACAAACCGATCTATCATTTTATAGGAACAGATAATGCAATTACCTTTTGGAGAATGGCTACCTGATCAACCTGATCATCTAAAGAAAGGTGCTAACGTAGCAACTAATGTCTACTATGCACAGAACAGTTATAAAAAATTTCCTTCTTTAGTTGATTATAGTTCAAATACTTGTGTTAAAGATTCTAGAGGAGCAGGTTCATTTAGAGATAACTCTAATACAGTTTATAACTTTGTAGCTACTAAAGATACTATATATAAATTAACATCAGGAACATTTACTGATGTAGGTGCAGGGGGAACATTATTATCAAACTCTTATGCTACTTGCACAATTACAGTTACTGATTATGCAAACATAGCAACTGATTCAACTCTTGTTCTAACAAAAAATGATGGAACAACAGTTACCTTTACTTGTCAAGGTGCTGGTGCTGGATCTCCTGATGCAAATAAATTTTTTCATAACGAATCTAACGATACCACAGCAGATAATATATTTACTTGTATTAATGCTCATGCCGATTTTTCAGCAGCTAATCCAGCAGCAAATGTAGTTACTGTTACAAGAGCAGCAATAGGTAATGATAATCTTACTGTTACTTCTTCAGATACTACTAGAATGGCTGTTACTGATTTTGATGGAGGAACTCCATTAACAGGTGAAACAACTGATTTTATTACATTCACACAATTTGGTGAATACATTATTGCAAGTAATGGAGTAGATCCAGCTCAATATTATTTGATGGGAACATCAACTGCTTTTGCTGATCTAAGTACAATTGTTACTGCAGGAACAGTACCCGTATTTAAAGTTTCAGGAGTTGTTCGAGATTTTCTAGTTACAGGAAATATTACAAATACAGCAAACAGAATTCAATGGTCAGGTATTAATGATATTGCATCATGGTCAGGTAAACAATCTGACTTACAAGATTTACCTGGTTCTGGTGGAAGAATAGTTCATATAACATCAGGTGAAGTAGGTTACATATTTAGACAAAACCAAATCATTCGTATGGACTATGTAGGTGGAACTGTAGTATTTAGATTATCTGTGATTTCACCTAATAGAGGAGCTATATATGGCAGAACAGTATGCCAAGATAATAGACGAGTATTCTTTTATGCAGACGATGGTTTTTATGAAATACAAGGCGATACAATACTTCCAATTGGTGCAGAAAAAATTAATAGATTCTTTGACTTAAATCTTAATAAAGCCTATTCAGATAGAATTTGTGCAGCAGTAGATCCCTTCAATCAATTAGCTATGTGGTTATATCCTAGTATAAATAATACAACTAATACAACAGGTATATGTGATAGAATTATTATTTATAACTATGTTACAAAGAAATGGTCTTTAGCTGAAGCTGATGCTAGTTCAATCTTTTCTCAATTTATAGGAGCTTATACAGTTGAATTAATGGATATTATATCTACAAATTTAGAAAATATTAATGCATCATTAGATACAGATTTTTGGAATGGTGGACAAATGTTTTTAGGAGCTGTTGATTCAGATTATAAAGCAGCAATCTTTTCAGGTAATTCAAATATATCAGAAATAGAAACAGATGAAGTAGAACCTTATCCAGGTTTAAGATCTAATATTTTAGGTGTTAGACCTATTATAAATGCAGCATCAACTGTTACAATTAAAACAAGAGAAAGACTACAAGATACAGCTACAGAATCTTCTTCAGTATCTACAGTAACAAGTGGTGTTAATCCTGTTAGAGAATCAGGAAGATATATTAGAACTAATGTTAAGATAGCATCAGGAATAAATTTTGATCATGCACAAGGCATAGATCTTTCAGCAACAAAAGCAGGAATAAGATGATACCATATGTTAAAATAGGTCAGCAGATTATAAAATATTCAAAGCTCGGCTTTAAAAAAAGAAAACGAGAATTAAAACATATTTATAAATCCAAACGAGCTAACATTGAATCTAGTAAATTTTATAGATTAGGTAAAAAGAAAACAGGATATGGTTCTTTTGTAGATAAAACAAAATGGTTATAATATGAGTGATACAGTTAATATAGACAATGTAAGATATTCAATGGAAACACAGGAATACTTTCAAAGACAGTTAGAAGAAGCAGTAAATACTTTAGTTAATAAAAATAATACAGAAAACAACAAAGCATTTAACTGGTTTATGAATTAAGGAGAATAAATGGCAGGAACATATATAGGAAAATACGATACAACAGCAGCAAATAATACAGCTACTTCTACAGGTTCAGTATCTGTAGCAGAAGGAATGTTGCCATCAAATATCAATAATGCTTTTAGAGATATTATGGCAGACATTAGGCAGTTTTATAATTCTGCTGAATGGATAGAATATGGGGATGGAGCTGGCACTTATACAGCAACTTACGCATCTTCTACAAGTTTTACAATTGATGGAGTGGATGTAACTACTCCTTATCATGCAGGGCGTAGAGTTAAATTAGTTGCATCATCACCTGGTACAATTTATGGAACGATTTCTTCAAGTTCATTTTCTACAAATACTACAGTTAATGTTTCTTGGGATTCAGGATCACTATCCGATGAAGCTATCACATCAGTTCATATAGGAATTATAAGTGCAATAAATACTGCAACTCCAGAATCTCTTGCTATTACAGGAGATTACACATTAGATGTTTCAGGAGATATTATTTTAGACGCTGGTGGTGCAGATGTTACTCTAAAGGATGATGGGACTGTTTATGGTAGTCTTTCACAATCTGGTGGAGAACTTTTAATTAAATCAGGCACAACGCCAACTACAGCATTAACCATGTCAGGAGCCGATGTAACAGTTGCTGGTGATTTAACTATTACTGGTGATGATCTTACAATGACTACTAATACGTCAGGTGCAGCACTTATTGGTGATGGATCAAATTTTAATCCTGTTGTTATATCAGGCGATATTTCAATAGGAACTACAGGAACAGCAGCAATTGGATCAGGAGTTATAGTTGATGCAGATATAAATGGTTCAGCAGCTATAGATGCGTCAAAAATAGCAGATGGTTCAGTAAGTGATGCAGAATTTCAAAGACTAGATGGGTTATCTGCAGATATTCAAACACAACTAGATGCTAAGCAAGCAACTATTACAGGTTCAGCTACAACAATTGATACAGAATCTCTAACAGCAACTAGGGCACTCATTTCTAATGCCTCTCAAAAAGTTGCAGTATCGGATGTAACAGAAACAGAACTGGGTTATCTGGATGGTGTTAGTTCTGCCATTCAAACCCAAATGGACACAAAGGCTACAACAACCTATGTTGACAATCTTGTTACAGGTTTAAAAACAAGAATCCTTTGCGAAGCGGCATCAACTGCAAACGTAACCATTGCATCGGCACTTGAAAACGGAGATACGCTAGACGGTGTTACCCTTGCAACAGGGGACAGGGTTTTACTTAAAGATCAGTCTACTGGTAGTCAGAACGGAGTTTATACCGTTGTTGCATCAGGAGCAGCTAGCAGAGATACGGATTTCAATACCATTTCAGAATTATCTGGACAGATGGTTATTATCAATCAAGGAACAACCAATGATAATACTTTCTGGCTTTGTACTACAGATAACGATGCAACATTAGATTCAGATTCAATTTCATTTAGTAGAGTTACCCCTTCCAATTCTGGAACAGTAACTTCAGTAGGTTTAGGAGACGCTGGATCATCAGAATTTACAATTGCCAGCACACCTGTTACTTCTGCTGGAACAATTACCATTGGAGTAAACAGCATTGGTGCGGCTAAAATTGCAGATGGAACAGTCAGCGATGCAGAGTATCAAAGATTAGACGGAGTTACTTCTGATATTCAAACCCAGTTGGATGCAAAAGGCACAATGTCTAATTTTACATTGTCCGATGGCTCAGCAACTCAAAGCGTTGCAGACGGAAATACAATGGTCGTTGCTGCTGGAGAAGGAATTGATACTGCGGTAACAGCCACAGACACAGTTACTATTTCTGGTGAAGATGCATCGACCAGTAATAAAGGAGTAGCAAGTTTTGCTACACAAGATTTTACAGTAGCGTCTGGTGCAGTTTCTGTAAATCAAACTATGCAACCAAACATATCCAGTACTGGTAAATCATTGGTAATGGGATTTTAATTAGGAGAAAAATATGGCAAGTGAAGTATTAAAAGTAAAACTACACGCAACACTTTCAAATAGTGAAGCAGATATTCTTACAGTAGCAAGTGGTCATACTTATACAATATTAAGTATTACACTTTGCGAAACTGGAAATGCTGCCGAACTTTTTGATTTATACATCCGAGACGATGCTGGTTCTAGCGATTACTGGATTTATAAACAACAAGCAATCGGAGCTTATGAAACTTTTGAACATACAGGAAGAATTGTTTTAGAAGCATCAGATGTGTTGTCAGGTATAACTGCAACTTCAGCAGATATTGACGTAGTTGTTACTTATTTAGATCAAACATTATAGGATAAATTATGAGTGGAATTGTAGGAGGAAATCTTGGTCGTGGTTCTGGTTTAATTAAAGCTGGTGCGATTGATGATAATGCAGTAAC
>Ga0208522_1002654_pt1 | contig 10642 bp, 7 predicted proteins | sample ETNtaG_25_FD_185763 | JGI IMG/M metagenome (GOLD analysis project Ga0208522, IMG submission 185763) | Marine microbial and viral communities from oxygen minimum zone, Eastern Pacific Ocean - ETNP201302SV86 (SPAdes) (version 2) | ecosystem: Environmental > Aquatic > Marine > Oceanic ... | reverse complement strand
GCAGGTCGTCGAAGGCATGCCGCATGTCGTCGAATCGCGACTTCAGGCTGCGGTCCATGTCGTCGCGCAGTTCGGAGCGCAGGCGCTCGAGGTCGCGGGAAATGTCGGAGCCGGTTGCCGCGTCGCGGGTCTGGCGGCGGGGAGCCGGCGCGGCCGCCGCCGCACCGTCACGCACGTCGCCGTTTTCGCGGTCGAGCATCTGCTGGCGCATGACGATCTGCGACACCGCTTCGGAGAGCGTCGGCCGGTTCGGCCGCTGGCCGTCAGCGGGCTTGGCAACGGATTTCAGGCGGGTTGCGGTCCGCGGAGCGGCCGCGGGCTCCGCCGCGACGTCGGCGACAGGTCGCGGCGCCGCCTTGGCGGAACTCATCTGGGTCAAACGGAGTTCTAGTTCTTCCAGGGTACGGCTGAGCGTATCGAGGGACGAATCGTCGCGGGGCGATCCACCTTGCGCCAATTTCGACTTCTTCTCGGCCATATCATATTCCCGATCGGCTTGAGCCTCGCTGGGCCGGCTCCGGTGCCTGCTGGTGTCTGGAGCAAATTCGTCCAACAGGGTTAATTGCGGGTTAACCCCATTACCGCTTTGTTAGTGAATAACACCGGAAGCCGACCCGAGGCTGGACCGTCAATTGACGCTACGTCTTGTAACAGCCTCAATTCACGCGTTATTCGCCGCACAATGGCCTATGTAGCCGAAACAGGATGAGTCGCCGGCCCTCGGGTACGAGCCGTTCAAACGAATGCGCAGTTACGGAATTCAAGACATGACCAATCTGAAGCTCGCCGAACGCGAAGACGACACGACGTCGATCGACATCGGCTTTCTGCTCAACCTCGACGATCAGGCGGCGACCGATAAGGAGCTGTTCAAGATCGGCGACCTGTCGAAGGAATTCGGCGTCACGCTGCGCACCCTCCGCTTCTACGAGGATCGCGGTCTTCTGGCGCCCGAGCGCCGCGGCACCACGCGCCTCTACAGCCGTCACGACCGGACCCGGCTGCGGCTGATCCTGCTCGCCAAGACGCTGGGCTTCTCGCTGACCGAAGCCAAGCAGATGATCGAGATCTATCATCAGCCCAACGGCAAGCGGAAACAGCTCGAGGTCGTGCTGGAGCGCTTCGAGGAGCAGCAGGAGATCCTGCAGGACCAGAAGCGCGAGATCGAGGATTCGATCCACGCCATGGACGTCTCGATCAACTACGTCCGCGCCCGGCTGAACGAAGTCACCGACTGATTGTCCGGCGGGCGCGTCTGACGATGCGCCCGCCGCTTCCCGGCCCGGTCAGGCCGCCGCCACGCTTCGCGCCGCCGCATCTGCCCTGCCCCCGGCTTCCGCGCACGCCGCGCGTCCCCTCCCCGCTCTCCATATCCCCTTCCGCGACATCGATGTGTCACCCGCCCATGCGACATCATGGGGGTCCGTCGCCGTCGATCAGCCATTGACGTTTACGTCAAAGTTAGCGATAAGCCGCCGACGTTCGAGACGGAGGAATCGCATGCCGACCTACCAGGCCCCCACCGAAGACACGCTGTTCGTCCTGAACGACCTGCTCGGCTTCGACCGCTACAACAATCTTCCCGGTTTTGCCGACGCGTCGCCCGACGTCGTCGAAGCGATCCTCGGCGAGGCCGGCCGCGTCGCCAGCGAAGTGCTGCAGCCGCTGAACCGGGTCGGCGACCTCGAGGGTTGCACCCGCGCCGCCGACGGTTCGGTGACGACGCCCAAGGGCTTCAAGGCCGCCTACGACACCTTCCGCGAAGGCGGCTGGGGCAGCCTGCCCTTCGATCCCGAATATGGCGGCCAGGGCCTGCCGCACACGCTGGCCACCGCCGTGTCGGAATACATGTCCTCGGCCAACATGGCCTTCGCCATGTATCCGGGCCTGACCGCCGGCGCGATCGCCGCGATCTCGGTTCATGGCACGGACGAGCAGAAGCAGACCTACCTGCCGAAGATGATCGAGGGCTCGTGGACCGGCACCATGAACCTGACGGAGCCGCATTGCGGCACCGATCTCGGCCTCTTGCGCACCAAGGCGGTGCCGCAGGATGACGGCAGCTACCGCATCTCCGGCCAGAAGATCTTCATCTCCGCCGGCGAACACGACATGGCCGACAACATCGTCCATCTGGTCCTCGCCCGCATCGAGGGCGCGCCGGAGGGCGTGAAGGGCATCTCGCTCTTCATCGTGCCGAAATTCGTCCTCGACGCCGACGGCAATCCGGGCGAGCGCAACGGCGTCGTCTGCGGCTCGCTCGAAGAGAAGATGGGCATCCACGGCAACGCCACCTGCGTCATGAACTACGACGACGCGACCGGCTACCTCATCGGCGAGGCCGACAAGGGCCTGCGCGCCATGTTCACGATGATGAACGAGGCGCGGCTCGGCGTCGGCGTCCAGGGTCTGGCGATCTCGGAAGTCGCCTACCAGAACGCCGTCACCTATGCCCGCGAACGTATCCAGGGCCGCTCGCTCGCCGGCGCCAAGGCACCGGAGAAGAAGGCCGACCCGATCATCGTCCACCCGGACATCCGCCGCATCCTGATGACCATCCGGTCGATCAACGAGGCCGGCCGGGCGCTGGTCCTGTGGACCGCGCTGAAGGGCGACCTGTCGCATCGCGCCGAGGAGGAGGAGGAGCGTCAGGCCGCCGACGACTGGATGGGCCTGATGACCCCGGTCATCAAGGGTGTCCTGACCGACAAGGGCTTCGACAACGCCGTGATGGCCCAGCAGGTCTATGGCGGCCACGGCTATATCGGCGAATGGGGCATGGAGCAGTTCGTCCGCGACGCCCGCATCGCCCAGATCTACGAGGGCGCCAACGGCATCCAGGCGCTCGACCTCGTCGGCCGCAAGCTCGGCCTCAACGGTGGCCGCGCGGTGCAGTCCTTCTTTGCCGAGGTCGGCCAGTTCTGCGAGGAGAACCGCGCCAACGAGGCAATGGCGCCCTTCACCAAGGCGCTGAAGAAGGGCCTGAACGACCTGCAGCAGGCCACCATGTGGCTGATGCAGAACGCCATGGCCAAGCCCGACAATGCCGGCGCCGCCTCGACCGACTACATGCACCTCTTCGGCCTCGTCGCCATGGGTTACATGTGGGGCCGCATGGCCAAGGTCGCGCAGGAGAAGATCGCCGCCGGCGCCAACGGCCGCTCGGAGTTCATGGAGAAGAAGCTCCTGACCGCGCGCTTCTACATGGAGCGGGTGATGCCGGAGAGCGCCGCCCATCTGGCGCGCATCTCCACCGGCGCCGATTCCATGATGGCGATGGACGCCGACGCCTTCTAGGCGGCGACCGCCCGGGAGGGCGTCCGGCAGCGGCGGCCATTGCCTTGGCGCTGCCGGGTGGCCATGTCGGAGGCGACCGGACACTGCACCCGTCGCGCCTTCGCGACGGGCCGACCCGGCCACAAACGGCCGGGTCCATGAGGATTTCATCGCGGCATACGGCGCGCCGCCCGCAAGCGGCCTGGGCGCGCGGAACACGGAGGAACATCAATGACCGAAGCCTATATCTACGATCACGTCCGCACGCCCCGCGGCCGCGGCAAGAAGGACGGTGCGCTGCATGAGGTGCCCGCCGTGCGCCTCGGCGCCAAGGTTCTGGAAGCCCTGCGCGACCGCAACGGCATCGACACCCGCACCGTCGACGACATCATCTTCGGCTGCGTCGATCCGGTCGGCGAGGCCGGCTCGGTGATCCCGCGCGCCAGCGCCTTCGAGGCCGGCTACGACTTCGCCGCCCCGGGCATGCAGATCTCGCGCTTCTGCGCCTCCGGTCTCGACGCGGTGAATCTCGGCGCCGCCAAGATCGCCCAGGGCGCCGAGGACATCGTCATCGCCGGCGGCGTTGAATCCATGTCGCGGGTCGGCATGGGCATGTCCGGCGGCGCCTGGATCATGGATCCGTCCGTGGGCATTCCGTCCTATTTCATGCCGCAGGGCGTCTCGGCCGACCTGATCGCCACCAAATACGGCTTCTCGCGCGACGACGTCGACGCCTATGCCGTCGAGAGCCAGAAGCGCGCCGGCAAGGCGTGGGAAGAGGGCCGCTTCGCGAAGTCCGTTGTTCCGGTCAAGGACCAGAACGGCCTGACCATCCTCGACCGTGACGAGCACATGCGCCCGTCCACCGACATGCAGTCGCTCGGCAGCCTGAACGCCTCCTTCGCCATGCATGGCGAGATGGGCGGCTACGATGCCGTCGGCATCCAGGCCCATCCCGAGATCGAGGCGGTCAACCACATCCATCACGCCGGCAACTCCTCCGGCATCGTCGATGGCGCCGGCGCCGTCCTGCTCGGCTCCAAGGCCGGCGGCGAGGCCCTCGGCGTCAAGCCGCGCGCCCGCATCAAGGCCTTCGCCAATATCGGCTCCGATCCGGCGCTGATGCTGACCGGCCCGGTCGACGTGACGGAGAAGCTCCTGAAGCGCGCCGGCATGACCATCGGCGACATCGACCTGTTCGAGCTGAACGAGGCCTTCGCGGCCGTCGTCCTGCGCTACATGCAGGCCTTCGACATCGACCACGACAAGATCAACGTGAATGGCGGCGCGATCGCCATGGGCCATCCGCTCGGCGCCACCGGCGCGATGATCTTCGGCACGGTGCTCGACGAGCTCGAGCGTCAGGGCAAGCAGACCGCGCTGGTTACCCTGTGCATCGGTGCCGGCATGGGCACCGCCACGATCATCGAGCGGGTCTGAGGCGACATGCTGCCGGGGCTGGGGTCAGGCGACGTGCTGGACACCGATCTCATGCGGATGCACCGCGAGCGCCGGCAGCGTCTCGAAGGCCGGCTTGGCGAAGTAGTAGCCCTGGAACAGGGTGACGCCCGCCGCCTTCAGCGCCGCGAACTCGGCCGCCGTCTCGACGCCCTCGGCCAGCACCGTGATGTCGAGCTCGCGGGCGACAAACAGGGTCGCCGCGAGGATCGCCTGGCGGGCGCGGCTGGTGTCGATGCCGCGCACGAGATGCATGTCGATCTTGATCAGGTCGGGCTGGAAATCGGCGAGGAGGCCCAGACCGGCATAGCCGGCGCCGAAATCGTCGAGGGCCGTGATGAAGCCCATCTTGCGGTACTCGGCGATGATGTTCTGCAGATGCGCGACATCGGTCATCTGCTCGCTCTCGGTGAACTCGAACATGATCGAGGTCAGCGGGAAGCTGCTCTTGCGGGCGGCCGCGAGGGTCGCGCGCAGGCAGGCGGACGGCTCGTAGACGGCGTTGGGCAGGAAGTTGATCGACAGGTGCGGCAGCTCCCCGGCGGGGAACAGCCGCGACGCCAGCGAGATCGCCTTCACCCGGCAGGCCTGGTCGAAGCGGTATTTCTGGTCGGCCGAGACCTGCGACAGAATGCTGTAGGCGCCCTCCCCGTTGAGGCCCCGCACCAGGGCCTCGTAGCCCCAGACCCGCTCCGACGCGATGTCGAGGATGGGCTGGAAGGCCATGGAGAACTTGAAGTCCAGCGGGCGGGAAGTCTGGCAGCCGGGGCAGGCGGTTTCGGACATGGGCAGCAACTCGTCGGTGCGTATGAAGGCCCGTATTGTAAGGGTCGAGTGGTTTAACAACCCTGAAAGTTTCACACCCCTGCCGGTGGCAACGCCTTGGCGGGACATGGAAAATGATAGACGGCAAGCGTCCGATCTGGGAGCGAATTGATGAACAGCGAGAACTTCACCATCGAGATCGACGGCGACGGCCTGGCCCTCGTCACCTGGGACATGCCCGGTCGCTCGATGAACGTCTTCACCCAGGAGGTCATGGGTGAATTCGACGCCATGGTCGACGAGATGGTCGCCGACGCGGCGGTCAAGGGCGTCGTCATCACCTCCGGCAAGACCGGCTCCTTCACCGGCGGCGCCGACCTGAAGATGCTGTCCGGCATGTTCGAGAGCTTCGAGGCGAAGAAGCGCGAGAACCATGACGAGGCGATCCGCGAGCTCTTCGACGGCGCCGGCCGCATGTCCTGGATCTGGCGCAAGCTGGAGACCTGCGGCAAGCCCTTCGTCGCGGCGATCAACGGCACCTGCATGGGCGGCGGCTTCGAGCTGGCGCTGGCCTGCCACGGCCGTGTGGCGGCCACCAGCGCCAAGATGGGCCTGCCCGAGGTCAAGGTCGGCATCTTCCCCGGCGCCGGCGGCACCCAGCGGGTGCCGCGCCTGACCGACACCCAGAGCGCCCTGCAGATGCTGCTCAAGGGCTCCACCCTGACGGCCGACAAGGCCAAGGGCATGAAGCTGATCGACGCGGTCGTGTCGCAGGACGAGCTCGTCGCCACGGCCAAGGAGATGCTGAAGTCTGGTCTCTCGGCAGTGAAGCCGTGGGACCAGAAGGGCTTCAAGCTGCCCTCCGGCCCGGTCTACTCGCCGCAGGGTGCGCAGGTCTGGCCGGCGGTCGCCTCGCTCTACCGCAAGGAGACCAACGACAATTATCCCGGTGCCCGCGCCATCGTGAAATGCGTCTATGAGGGTCTTCTCGTCCCCATGGACACCGCGCTGACCATCGAGCAGCGCTACTTCACCGAGGTCCTGCAGACGACCGAGGCGGCCATGATGATCCGCTCGCTCTTCGTCTCCATGCAGGAGCTGAACAAGGGCGCCCGCCGGCCGAAGAACGTGCCAGCCAGCGATCTGAAGACGGTCGGCATCATCGGCGCCGGCTTCATGGGCGCCGGCATCGCCTATGTCGCGGCCCAGGGCGGCCTCGACGTCGTCCTCATCGACCGCGACCAGGAGGCCGCCGACAAGGGCAAGGCGCATTCGCGCAAGCTGATGGAAGGCCTCGTCTCCAAGGGCCGCGCCACCAGGGAGCAGGCCGAGGCCGTGCTGGCGAAGATCACCGCCACGCCGGACTACGACGCCCTGAAGAATGCCGACCTCGTCGTCGAGGCCGTGTTCGAGGACCGCGACGTGAAGGCCGAGGTGACGAAGAAGGTCGCCGCCGTCCTGCGCAAGGACGCGATCTACGCCTCCAACACCTCCACCATCCCGATCACCAGCCTGGCCGAGGCCTTCGAGGACCAGGAGCGCTTCATCGGCATCCATTTCTTCTCGCCGGTCGACCGGATGATGCTGACCGAGGTGATCCTCGGCGAGAAGACCGGCGACAAGGCCCTGGCCGTCGCGCTGGACTTCGTGCGGGCGATCAGGAAGACGCCGATCGTCGTCAACGACACCCGCGGCTTCTTCGCCAATCGCTGCGTGCTCCGCTACATGTCGGAAGCCTATGACATGCTGGTCGAGGGCGTGCCGCCCGCAATGATCGAGAATGCTGCCAAGTTCGCCGGCATGCCGGTCGGCCCGCTCGCCCTCAATGACGAGACCGCGGTCGATCTGTCGCTGAAGATCATGAAGGCGACCATGCGCGACATGGGCGAGGATTCGGTCGATCCGCGCCACTTCAAGCTGGTCGAGCAGATGAACGGCGATGGCCGGCTCGGCCGCAAGGCGGGCAAGGGCTTCTACGACTATCCGGCCAAGCCCGCCAAGAAGTCGCTGTGGCCCGGCCTGAAGGACATGTTCGAGCAGCAGCCGGCCGACCAGATCGACTTCGAGGAGCTCAAGCAGCGCTTCCTCGCCACCATGGCGCTGGAAGCGGCGCGCACCATGGAGGAAGGCGTCGTCGTCGACCCGCGCGAGGCCGATGTCGGCTCGATCCTCGGCTTCGGCTACGCGCCCTATACCGGCGGCACGATCAGCTACATCGACGGCATGGGCACAAAGGCCTTCGTCGCGCTCTGCGAGAAGCTGGCCGCCAAGCATGGCGAGCGCTTCGAGCCGACGCCGCTGCTGCGCGAGATGGCAAAGACCGGCGAAACCTTCTACGGGCGCTTCCCGCCGGAAGGCTCAAAGGCCGAAGCCGCCTGATCACGCTTCCTGCGACGCCAACCTGACAAGGGGGAGAACCGGAACGGGTTCTCCCCCTTTTTCTTGCGCCCAAGAGGCGAATGCTTTTCATTCAGTGACGAAACGGTTTGCAACGCCGAACGGCCATAATTTAAAGCTTTAAGACAAGACGAGGGACGTTCGCACCGACGCGCCAGCCATGGCGCGCGGAAATTTGCGGCAAGCGCGCCCCGGAGCTGCCATCGGCGCCCGGCGCGGCACGCGGCCGACGAGGAGAAGCAGGATGACGAGGGGGCCGCGCAATCGACATCGGCCGAGCGAGGAGGCGATCCGCAGGCGCCTCGTCGAGCGTCGTTCGGATTACGATCGCCGGCAGGCCGATACCGGCTGGGTCGACCGTCTGGTCCAGGGCAGGCAGCCGAGCGGACGGCTGACGAACCGTGGCCGGCCGCCCGGCTTCTTCACCCGCCTGCGCCGGCGGCCCATCACCGCCTATATTCTGGCGACGATCGCCTCGGTGGCCATCGTCGCCGCGCTGACGCCGACGCTCCTGCGCACGAGCACTCCGGCCGGCAACGCCCCGCAGGTCGCGCAGTCGACGCCCGCGGCATCCGACGACGCGGCCATCACCCGGCGCATGGCCGATGCCATGGCGCCGGTGGCCGAACGGGTCGCCTCGGCCGAGACCGGCGGTCGCCTGCGCCCCGCCATCGCCGCCATGCCCGAAACCGTCGCCCGCCCCCCGGCCATGAGCGAGGCCGCCGTGGCCGCCGCACTCAATCTGCGCCTGCCGCCCGATGCGGCCCAACTTATCGCAGCCGTCGAGAATCCCGATTATCTGAGCACGACCGGCAGCGTCGGCCCGATCATCGCCGACGCCGACAGCATCGAACCGCCACGCCCCGGCGCGATCGATCTGGACACCGTCGCGCCGCTCGGGCCGATCGTCCCGCAGGTCCCGACCGCCCAGACGCCGCCGTCGACCGATTCCGCCCCCCTCACCGTCGAGGAAGCCCTGCGCGGCACCGCCCCCGCGGTCCCTGTCGACAGCGTCCCCGCGCAGGCAGAGCTCGCGGCCGCACAGCCGGAGGAAGGCCCCGGCGGCATCGTCACGGCCAGTGTCAACATGCGCGCCAAGCCGGAGAACAACGCGACCATCGTCGCCGTCCTGGAAAAGGGCATGGCAGTCACCGTCATCGCCTGCACCTCCTGGTGCGAGGTCTCGGCGAATGGCCAGCGCGGCTTCGTCTTCCGCGATTTCGTCGACCAGCGCAGTTGATAGGCCAGCCCATGCCCGGTCACGGGCATGGCGACAACTGGAGATGCGGCCCCGGCCTCAGCAGATGGTGACGTTGACGGCGAGCCCGCCCATCGCGGTTTCCTTGTATTTCTCGCTCATGTCGTTGCCGGTCTGGCGCATCGTCTCGATGACATTGTCCAGCGAGACGAAATGCGTGCCGTCGCCCTTCAGGGCGAGGCGCGCAGCGTTGATCGCCTTCACCGCGCCCATCGTGTTGCGCTCGATGCAGGGGATCTGCACGAGCCCGCCGATCGGGTCGCAGGTCAGGCCGAGATTGTGCTCCATGGCGATCTCGGCGGCGTTCTCCACCTGCCGCGGTGTCCCGCCGAGGACGGCGCAAAGACCGGCCGCCGCCATCGAGCAGGCGACACCCACCTCGCCCTGGCAGCCCATCTCGGCCGCCGAGATCGAGGCGTTCTGCTTGTAGAGCGCGCCGATCGCCGCCGATGTCGCCATGAAGGTAACGACGCCGTCGTCCGTCGCGCCGTGCACGAAGCGCTCGTAATAGGCCAGCACCGCCGGGATGACGCCGGCTGCCCCGTTGGTCGGCGCGGTGACGACCCGGCCGCCGGCAGCGTTCTCCTCGTTCACGGCTAAGGCGTAGAGATTGACCCAGTCGAGCGTCGTCAGCGGATCGCGCAGCGCCTTTTCCGGCTTTCGCAGAAGCTCGTTGTGGAGTTGCTTGGCCCGCCGCCGCACCTTCAGCCCGCCCGGCAGGATGCCGTCCATCCGGCAGCCGCGCTCGATGGAATCGAGCATGGCATCGCGAATGCCCAGAATGCCGTCGCGGATCTCGGCCCGCGAGCGCCAGGTCTCCTCGTTGGCAAGCACCGCCTCGCCGATCGACAGGCCATGCGCCTCGCACAGCGTCAGAAGCTCGTCGCCGGAGCGAAATTCGTAGGGCGCGCGGGCATTGGTCAGCACCGGCGTCTCCCCGGCGGCGTCTTCCGCCGACATCACGAAGCCGCCGCCGACGGAGTAATAATCCGCCCGATCGATCTCCCGGTCCGCCGCGTCGAAGGCGGTGAAGCGCATGCCGTTGGAATGGTGCGGCAGGCGCTCGCGCTTCAGGAAGATCAGTTCCTCGCCGTCGCGAAACGGCACGCGCTGGCCGCGGTCGAGCTGCAACTCGCCCTTGTCACGGATATAGGCGAACAGGTCCTCGGCATCGTCGGGGTCGAGCGTGTCGGGTTGCAGGCCGGCCAGTCCGAGCATCACCGCCTTGTCGGTGCCGTGGCCGGTGCCGGTGAGCGCCAGCGAACCATAGAGATGCACGACGACCCGCGCCGTCTCGCCCTTCAGGCCGCGATCGTCGAGCCGGTCGAGAAAGCGGCGTGCCGCCCACATCGGCCCCACCGTGTGGGACGATGACGGCCCGATCCCGATCTTGAACAGCTCGAACAGGCTGATGGACATGCGGCCTCCCCCCTCAACCTCGCAAAAAGAGACTGCTTTGGCCGGCCATGCAAGCCGTCAGGCGGGATG
>Ga0208522_1002638_pt1 | contig 10665 bp, 19 predicted proteins | sample ETNtaG_25_FD_185763 | JGI IMG/M metagenome (GOLD analysis project Ga0208522, IMG submission 185763) | Marine microbial and viral communities from oxygen minimum zone, Eastern Pacific Ocean - ETNP201302SV86 (SPAdes) (version 2) | ecosystem: Environmental > Aquatic > Marine > Oceanic ... | reverse complement strand
CAGGCTGCTAAAGCGGCAGGAGCCGCAGATGGTGGAGTATGGGCAGCCTTTAAGAAAGCATCTACCCCAATTCTAAAAGGGGTAAGCAAACTAGCAGTTCCATTGACATTAGCAATTGATGCCTTCTCTACTTATAAAACAGAGACAGACGATTCGCTAGACCGAACAGATAAGAATATCGCACACACTAAGACTGGTGGTGCATATGCAGGTGCCGCGGCAGGCCTGAGCTTGGGCGCGACCATAGGTTCAGTTGTTCCACTTGTTGGAACAACAATTGGTGGATTGATTGGTGGAATAGGCGGATATTTCCTAGGTTCAAATGTAGGAGAAACAATAGCAGAAGAAGTTGCTGGTAGGGCAGGAGTTGGAGAAGACCACGAACAAGTATCTAATCTAAATCCCGAAGATAAAGAAGCCCTTGTTAAGGCAGCCGAGAAGTCTGGCATTATTGATGTTGGATGGGGCAAAGGAGACATTGATGATTACGACAAATTAGCTACATTAGATAATAATACTTTGAAAGCAATGCTTGATGTTGAAACTTGGAAAAAAGAAGATGAAACTCTAATTCGGAATTTGATAAACGCTAGGACAAAAGGACCCAATGCAATCACTCCTATTGTAGATAAACTCATATCTGAAGAAAGTGGCATTCTGGGGTCCTCGGTTGATGCTACCAAACGTATGTTAATCCCCGACAGGCTGACTGACATAAAGGAAGATGAGAAACAAACCTTAGCCGACACTTTACTTAAACTTGTAGATCTAAATGAAACAATACAAGCGATTAAGGGCGATGGTGCAGCTGCTAGTACAATAGTAAACAATATCTATACCGACAACTCTCAAGGTGATACAATTACAGACGCATCTAGTAGGTCTACTCAAGGTGGAGGTAGTGTTGCTGTGCCACACCCAGCATATCCTGCCATCGGCAGTTCGAGTGCAGTCGGGTTAGTTCCAACAACAAGTACTGCTTATTCATAAAAAAGACCCCAGGAGAATAAGAAATCCTGGGGTCAAGTCAAAGTGATGATTTTTATATTAGAGGAGAACTAATCATCACTTTCGTCATCTTCCTGACCTAGTTTCTCAAAAAATCCCATTGTATCATCATCAGTAGTATCGTCACTATCAAATGGGTTAGAGTCTACGGTCGGAGATGGTTCTGGTTGTGTGGTCGTTGGACTATACGGAATTTCTTCTTGCTCCGTGATAGGCGGACCACCCGCAACATTACCTAACACTCTATTGAGTTTAGTCTCCAATTCCTCATACGTCTTAAAGTTAGATGGGTCTAGGAACTCCTGTAAGGAATATTCCTTATTCCAAATCTCCTCAAGCTCCTCATCGTCCTTCTTCAGTGCCTTTGGTTGGTCCAATTCAGACTTATCATAGTTTGGCCATCCACCATCACCCTTCTTAACCTTAAGACGGAAGTTGGCACCTGTCCATAGGTCAAAGGGGTCGAAAGCGGTCTCATCGTCAAACTCAGGGAACATGGCATCGTTTAACTTGTCGAAAATCCTCTTACCATACCTGTAGAGGAAGACCTTACCTTCGTTATCAGAGTTGCCTGGGTCTTTCACAACATAAACGTTTGAGACATACTTGAGTCTGCGTTTTTGATTTCTCGCAATATCCTGGTTAGCCTTGACTTCTGTGTTCCACAACTGGGTGTTGTATTTTGAAACGGGGTCGTCCTTACCGATGGTCGTCAAGCTATTCTCAATATACCATCCGCCCGGACCCTTGAACCCGTGTTCCCAAATCCTGACCCAAGGAACTTCCTCACCAGACGGTGCAGGTAAGAACCTGATGACCGCACTACCGTTACCAACCTTATCCTTCGTTGGTGCCCATAGACGTTCATCCTTCTGGAAAGTGACCTTGTTTTTTGCGACTTCCTCCTTGAGTTTATCCAAGGAGTCTTTTCTTTTCTTCAATTGGGTAAATGTATTATTCATCTGTATTTCCTTTTATTCCTAGTATTTAAAATATGCAAAGTATTCACAATATAAGTAACCAATTATACACTATTGGCGTATAATTGGCAACTACTAATTTGAGATATTTGCTAGTTATTGTCTAGCGATTCGGTTCCGGGACCTAGGTTATAGACCCTTGAAAGAGTTCTGGTTTTTTGCACCTTCTCAACTTCTCTGAGAGCATCCTCAAACCTATTATTCAACTGCTCCATAACATATGGCAATTCTCTACCATATACATCAACAGCTTGCTTAAGTAACTCTGCTAACCGCTGGATACTCTCATCCACATCTGTAGGTGGACCTGAGACCGTTGGAGTAGTTTTCTCTACGGGCGTTGTAGGGACTACCGGAGTAGTTTCATCCACAACAAGTGTTCCGGTTGGTGTTCCAGTTGTTGGAACTGTACCTACAAGCAACTCATTTGCATAGACAGGTGACATTCCTACAACAAGGGATAATGCCAATGCTGGCACAAGCGTCTTCATCTCTTTCTCCTTTATATAGACTTCAACTAATTATAGTATATCGCACTTACTATGATATGGCAAGCAGTTTTTTAACGTTTTCCCCAACGTTTATGCCACAGATAACAATTCAATCTAGACACCTTTGTGACAATCCATTCCAGTAGTGCGTTATGCCAAAACCAATGTAATTTCAATTTTTGTATCATATCAAAACATATCATCGTTAGTCATGTGTGTTCTAAAACGTCCTTCATCAACAAAATACAATGCTTCTTCGGCATTGACCAACTTCTGTCTTAATTCGTCTATTTGACTCTTTAATGTGTTGTTTTCCTTTCTCACAAGGCTTAATTTCTCCTCAACTTCACCCATTCTTCGCTCCGCAAACTCTAATCTAGTCATCTTCTGGTCGATATCTTCTAACATTTGAAAGTCTCCTTCATTAACGATTTAAATTGCTTTTTATTGATTTTTAAGAAAGGTTCATATTTTAGCATTCTCCTTTGTGTATCGTTCCATAGAACATCGTGGTTTAATTGTTCATCCCATTGGTGGGCGAATGACAATAGCTTATTGATGATCACTAATGTCTCAAGAGTAATCTTTTGTTGGTAGTATAATTTGAGAAGTAGGGGGTGCTGTTGGTCTTTAGACTTGAAAAATTCATCAAATGACATACCCTTTTCAGAACCATATTGTTTAATAACTTCACAATCCATCTGGAATATGTAGGCAAGTTTCTCTTGTTTGTTGCGCCATTTTTCATAATTCTTTTCATCCAAATTACCTACCCACTTAATCTGGTCCTCAACGAAATTGGCAACCAGAAAATCCTTGATGTTGTCACCATATTTCCTGTTCAACCCAACAAACTGGAACCGGTGTTTACTCCTATCAAACGATTCCTTTGTCACTCTAGTCCGACCACCATACTTAAAAAAGTCATACTTGGTCGTAAAGTGTAGTCTTAATGCATTATAAAGTTGATATGTTTCAAAGGGTGTCATCTCACAAGAGCTTCAGACCCTCTGCTTCAATCTTGAGTTTTTCCTTGATCTTCTTGTTGACCAACTTCGCAGCAGTTTCAAATTCCAAACCGGTTTTTTCACAATGGTCTACTATCGCATCTATATGGTTGCACCGTTTCTGCAACACATGGGCTTCAATCATTTTAGAGAACTCCTTGACTGACTGTATTTTGAGTAACTCCTCAACCATCTCCAGAACTCCGCATTACGGTTCTCTTGGGTTGGTGAGGTTTCCCTGCAACCATACCACCCACGGAATCACGCACAATATCTTCTGAAAGGCCTTCTGGGAAATACAACTCACATGCTGACGTTGGCAAGTGAGCATGAAACTGGTGGTACTCGTTTGGTCTGACCAACGTAAAGTCACCATCAGTCAAGAACGTCCTGTCAACCAGGTCGTAGTCGTTCTTCTTAGTTACAATCTCCAGCTTACCCTTAAACACATAAAAGGCATTCCACTTGTGCTTGTGACAGTGCATTGAACAGAACCCACCATCGTTGATTTCAATTACGTGGAACTCTACCAGAGAGTTCTGGAGTAAGCATTTCGTGGAACCCCATACTTTACCTTGCTTATTCATCACCGGTTCCCCATGCGGAAGTAAACATATAGCCTCGTTCTTGCAATTTTTGAACAAAACGTTTATATCTACTTTTGCCCCTTACGTGGTAAGAGGAGTATTTGAATGGTTTTTCATATACTGTCACACAGTACATCACATCATCACTCACAATTAATTCAGTCGTAGTCATAATAACTTCACTCCTTATCTATAAAAAATATGGTCACCTATACGAGTAGTTTGAGTATACATTTTCGACCATAAAGGTTTCACATATGCAGCGTGATACCATCTAGCACCTTGAGTGATATCCTTCGTTACATAATATGTATGTAGTATTTCTTCAGAAATGTGTTGTGCCTTAGCCCATGCCTCCACTTCTCTGGGTGTGTCGTTCTTACCGTCACACCACCAAGTGAAGGAACACTTCCATTTAATAAGTTTCCCACGCCATGTACGTGCTTGTTTAACCACATCACATATGTTATTGGGGAAGTTTTTATCCACGACACGGTTGAGTGTCACAAATGCCACAGCCCTTTGACCATTTGCGGATTGGTTTTTTGCTTCGTGATACACATTCAGAGCAAGACATGATTTCTGTTCATCGTTAAAATTGACATTTGGAAGTGTTTCCCGTAAGGGAAATGATGTAACTTTGATGAGTGGTGCAGCATGAACTATAGGTTCACTATATGTGACTGGTTCAGGTTCTACTTGATTGAACTTCTGTTTCGCAGATATATAACCGCTTATCCAACCTGCAACATAAAACAACATAACTAAAAGAGCATAAACAAAAACTAATTTATTATTTGACATCTTTTGCCGACATAGTTGTTGACGTTATGAGTGGGAGAGATTTCTGTTGCCATGTATCTCCCCCAAGACACCGCTTACGTACATTTACGCAGCAATTGCAAAGTTGTCCTCTGCATTTATAATTGACATATAAGGCTGTCATACCATCTAACTCCTGAAAACTTTCTAACATCAGTCGAACCTAGCTTACGCTTTGCCCCCATCAAAAAAAGATTAGATAACTTCTTTTTCCACACCAATCTCCTTTTGGTGGAGGCAATAGGAATTGCACCCATGTCCTGATCGTCATAATGATCTTCTATCATCATCAGATACTTATATTTATAACACATACTCATTCATTTGGCAAGGGTTCATTATAACAATCAAACAATGTGCCCTTGTTGTAGAGATTATACATATACTCTTTGTGCATCTCAACAAAGATTTCCTGTAGGGTTTCGTCCATACCTTCTGCATTTTTATAACTCTCCATCCATGTGTTATGGAAAAGGAAGACCTTATCAACATGCCCACATACAAACTTCTTCAATTCATCCGGGTTCTTGGGGTCAGGATACACTGGTGAGGACTCTATGTTACCGAGATAGTCGTTCAAAAATGCCCCTGATAGTTTATATTCGGTGCCTTCAGATATCAAACACGATAGACCACTGGGGGCAGCAAAGGTTAAAGACCACTCTCCATTGTTTTTATGTAACCATGTTTTGAATCGACCTGTCATACCTTCCTTATTGCTTGCAGTTGCTTCAGTAATAAGGCTCTGTTCTTTTGATTCAGTCAATACCTGTTCTATAAGGTTTGTAGCTCCACATGGAACATTAAACTCCAATTGTGTATAAGTTGATTGTTCTGATTCGGGTGATTGTTCTGATTCGGGTGGTTGTTCTGGTTCAGTATCAACCAATTGTGCTACTTCTGGTCCAGTAGTAACCAATTGTGTTACTTCTGGTACATCTTTGGTTTCTGGTTCCTTAGAAAATAATGATGGCAATGAGTCAAAAGACTCGCAACCACCCAAAACCAAACAGAGGGTGAGTAGTCTAACTGTTTTTGTTGGGAAAGAATACATCGTCAAAGGTGTCTCTCACATGAATAAACTTGTGGATCCAATCATCACGAGATTCAATGAACACTTGAGGGTTATCATTCTCTACAGCAATGATTGTCACCAGTTGAGGAATGGATACCTTGGTACGTTCCTCAAACATAACCGCATATGCGGCTTCCTGCATGAAATACGAATGTACCCACTCTGGTTTCTTGGGTTTGCTTGCTGATTTGAAATCAATGATAGACAGTTTTTTGTCGTAGTATGCAACAAGGTCAACCCGACCTGCTGTCTTCAGGTAATCCGACCACAATACATACTCTTGTACGAGAACGTTTGAGATAGAGTTGTCTAAAATCGGTTTGATGGAGTTGAACAAAGCCTTAGTGGTAGGCATCCTATTTCGCAAATAGTTGGGTCGTTTGTCTAGATAATCCTCACATATATAATGAAACTCACTACCACGCTTCACAGCTTTTTGTTTGATTTTCTGTGCTTCAAACTCACCAACTCTTGCTTTCCATTTTTCTAACCCCTCTGATTTGATTGTTCCAAGAACAGTCGTCACAGACGGATATGTATCACCTTGTGGGGTGATATAGAACCTTTTGTTGTTTATGTTGATAGTGTCTAGCTTAAATTTTTCAAGTTGGTTCATAGTATATCTATATTTCGCTTATACCCCTTGTGTTCACATGACCGTGAGGGTGGGCTTTCTTTGCCTTGTTGAGGACTTCCTTCATACTGTTACTAACTTTTGTGACACCTAATCTAACAGGGTCACCGATATGCAGTCTACCGCAAACTTCTCGCATATGCTTATTTTTCTTAAGGTAGGCCTTCTTTTCTTCCAAGGTCATAAATTCCTCATGAACATTTCCAGTTTTTGTATCTTCAAAATCAAAAAATTTGTACATGTTTCACCTATAAAATATGGCCGTAACAATATCGTTACGGCCATATTTATACAGATTTTACTCTAGTACTTCTAGAACTTCTGCTTCTGCCGCACGATCACGAGCAACTTTCTCCTCGACCGTTGCGTCCAGTAGATCAAAAGCCTTCTTAGCACGTAACCTAGATTCCGTGCTTGAACTCTTAAGCAACCTACTCATAAGAAGTTTATTCGCTTCACCCATATTATACTCTAAGAGAGTATATGCTCTATATAAATGTCCAGACCTTCCGAGAACAACTTCTTTAACAGCATAACCAGAAACATCAACTTCAGCAATCACATTCTGAGTTACACGTTCAATTTCCGTAACAAGGATGCCTGTCTCTTGCTGACCGATTCTGGATACAAATTCTTTGGACTTAGATGACAATTTACCGTCAATCCTGTCCGCAAGAATCCTTTTCGCAGTTAAAAGAGATTTATCAACTGCTAACTGCAAATCCTTAGATACAGCAGAACCTACTGAGAAAACCGAAGTTTCATCTTCTGGCAGTTCTACGTACCAATCAGGTACTTGAGTTAGATTTTCATCTATGACATTCTGCTGCAGTTCAAGCAACGTAGGACCATAGTATGTTTGTGCTTCTGGACTTGCTGGCACATCTGAATCATCAATCACATTCTCATGTGTTGATGAACAGCCAGCTAAAGCCAAAATACACATTATTGGAACAAATTTATTCATGGTATATTACCTCCTTTACAATGTTCCGTTTCAAACTCTCTATCCTTTTCTTCTACTCTCACCTTTATCACCGGTGAATAACTGTAGACTGAAAAGGATAATACTACATCAGTTGTTTCATCCAACTTGACGGTATAATCATATACTAATTTTCCTGCTTGACTCATTTTACCAAAAAGTTAAATTGTTGTTAGTCATGGCAACACCCGGACTAAAATATCCGTGGCCATAAGGTTCAGAGCTTGGTTGAATTATTTGAGGACCATAGTTTGTATAAAAATGTGGTTCAATCCATGGCACATTATAATCATCATTAATCTTCATTGGTGTTACTGAGTTTACACTTGTTTGTGATGTTGTTGGGCAATCTTGAGTGGCTCCGCAAGATAAAACTGGTTGTTGAGTATTTGTTGAAGAAATTAGTTTACCATTCTTCCATTCACCGACGTATTTGTCCCCATTGGGAGAGGTCTCGGTGCCCTGCCCGTGTGCTTTGCCATCCTTCCATTTACCGACGTATTTTGTCCCATCGGGATAGGTAGCGGTACCCTCTCCATTTGGTCTACCATTTTTCCATTCACCAACATATGTGTCTCCGTTGGAAGCAGTTGTTACATTAAGGCTTAAGCAACTATTAATCCAATTCTTATAATTAGTGTCTTTACTACAGAAAGGTATCGGTGGTGTACTTTTTACTACTGGTGTCAATGGTGCCGCTTTTGGTCCGTTATTTTGGTTTGGATTTTCATCACAAACCATCTTTGACATATCGGTTAATGTTTGTGGAACAATAGCACGAACCGCAGCCGTTTTTGCTTTCGTTAATGCTCTTTCACAAGCTTCCGTTTCTGAAACATCAGGTCCAAAAGTATATGAACTTGACGTACTGTGCCATTCACCATTTATTTCTACATCCAATACAGCTAAACACCTTCGATGGTTTTCAAAATCATCTTTAGTGGAATATTGTATGTTTCGTGTTTGATTTATTGTACCCTGTAATGTAGTTTCGGTTTTTGATTTCAGAGAACACGGTGGTGTTTCTGCGAATACAGGCGAAACTACTGCAACACTACAAACTGCTGCTAAGGGTTTCCATAACTTCATTATATACTTCCGAATCTTATACTCTTGCTCTAGAGGCTCTCTTATTTTTTGCTCTCTTTTCTGCGAGTTCTTGCTGCCGAACCTTTTCATCTGTCCATTTAGCACTCTTAGTACCTTTGTGAGACATTTTCTTACCGTTCCATGATTTACTCATTATACCTCACATACCGTGCATAAGGGTTTCCATAACTTCATTATATACTTTCGTAACTTCTTCTCTTGGACGCCCTGTTTTCCACATAACCTCTTTGATAATATCAATATCACCAGGTCTGGTTTCTGCATACAGAGCATTAAGAATTGACTTTTTTACTTTGTCCATTTTATATGATAACACATAACCAGACTGTTGGCAAGGGTTTATCGTATCTGGTCATAATTACTAACTCCTGACTCCCAATCGTTTATACAACTTATTTCTAGAAATGACGTATAGAATACCCAAAAGAGCAAAGCTGCAATTGCGAACCATAGTAATACAGTATAGTTCATCGTCATTTCTTTACCTTTCTTGTGTATTAGACATAACGGTTTCTGCACCTTGGCTTACCAAACTACCAACAGTGTCACCTATCGCAGAGAACTGCGCTGGGTTTTCCTGCCAGAGATGGAAAATCAAGGCACCAAGGGCCATCCAAAAAATAGCCTTAAACATGGTACTACCTCCTCTAGTTATTGTACTAATTATGTTATCCATTAACCAGTTCTGGATCTTGAACTATTCCAGTGTGAATCCAATATTCCACGAGTTCCACTGCTTCTTCATTGCTTCTAGCATAAACTTTTGTAACAACATTAGTGCCTTCTTTAAGAACACACTGATACTTTTTTTTGTTTTTCTGGTCTACAGCTTCTTTAACTTCACCAGACCTTGTATTTTCTACCATATTTCTCTACCAATTTTGAGAGGGGTTGTCGAACAACGAGAAAGTTCCCGGGTCACCCTTCTCGGCTGCTTCAAGAATGTCTTCCCAGTATTCAGTAACATCACTGAATGAATCTGGGTCATACCCCTGAGAAAGCAACTCCTGACGTTCCTCGTCAGAAAGCCCCATCATAGGGTATTCCTTTTTCTTCTTGTATTCGGAAAGTTTGATAATTTCAGCTGTCATTCTAATACTCCATATCTAGCTTATCTTTCATATAGTCTTTCACGTAGTCCTCATCACTTTGGCCCATGTCATGGAGTTCATCCATCTTAGCAAAAGCGTTTTCCTCTTTGAACTTAGGTTTCTTTGTCGTCGTTCGGTATGAAGGCTTTCTTGCTCGCTTCTTTGACTGCCTTGTTGAACGGATGGAACTGGACAATTTCAATGCGCCCATCACTTTCCTCCCTGTAATCAATAATCTCATTTTCTTCTAAGTGATTTAGAACAAACTTCACGCCACTTGCCCAACTAAGTATCACGCAAAAGACGAGCGTTATAATAAACAACCATGCGGGTATCATATTCTTCTCCTATGAATATGGTGTAATTTCTATGTAAAATATCCCATAGATACCCAAAGCAATAAGGGCTAGGGTTATGAATACATAAGCTGTGTAAACTGTTGCAGTTACTTTAATCATTATTTATACTATGGCATCGGCCATTTGACCAAATGCTCCTCAGAAAAAGTGGTTTTTAGGCCCGTCTGTATACCCTTCTCCACAAGGTCTTTGACATCCTGTATCGGACACTCCTCTGTGGGAACGTATGTGCGGGGTGGGGAGTTCTCATCGGTCCACTTGTCTAGACCATTGAGAAAATCGTTGATACCTTCAAGGGGTATATCTGCGATATTATCCGCATCCGATACGGATAGGACATAATCTACAGTTGACTGAGGTATCTCTTTATAATCATTATAAATGTAATCCATTTGGATTTTCACTCTCTTTCACTTAATTAGGCGAAGGTTACTAAACCGCCATCCTCTAGTTCGGCCTTGATGTCCTCGATATCGTCGTATCCACCCTCGGCCTCGCCGTTTGCGACGGCATCCC
>Ga0208522_1002632_pt1 | contig 10678 bp, 6 predicted proteins | sample ETNtaG_25_FD_185763 | JGI IMG/M metagenome (GOLD analysis project Ga0208522, IMG submission 185763) | Marine microbial and viral communities from oxygen minimum zone, Eastern Pacific Ocean - ETNP201302SV86 (SPAdes) (version 2) | ecosystem: Environmental > Aquatic > Marine > Oceanic ... | reverse complement strand
CCTAGCAACAGCAGGTTCGTCCAATTCAACGAGATAAGATTGACCATAACCCACTCTATCTTTTATTGTAATATCATCTCGCAATAACAAATTATTTAGAACCTCTCGCAATTTTTCTGCTTGCCCAATGCCATAGTACAATCTTCCCATTTGGTAATATAATTCTTTTGAATCCATGCGAATCGTATTTTCAGGTATATTTTCATTCATCTCATCCAAAACAGTCATTATTTTTGTTTTTAACGAAAAACCATCATCTGCTTCCTTTTGTTCCTTGGGTAGTTTTTGGTAGTCCATGAAGTAATGAACCGCTAATTGCATATAGGCACTTCTGTAATTCTGCAAAAGTCGTATTACCTGCTCATTATAATAAACATTTTCATTGCCGAGATGGCGAAATAGATACCTTGGGTCATAAGTTTTAAACCAAATACGGCCTTCATCTTTATTCCATTCTTTACGATCATACGGTTTAGACCACTCTTCCTGTCCAAATTCAGTGACCAAATGCTTGGACATATTTTCAGGATTTAAACCCTTTGTCTTATAGGGTCGTAGACGGTAGGACAAACCATCCATTTCCAGATAAGGTTCGAGCCCAAGTCGATTACTTGGGGATACTGTGACAGCAAAATATATTGGAGAAGCCCATTTTGAATCATTGATAATTTGCATGATCATCATATCTTGTATTTTCAATGCTTGTCCAGCATAAGTAGGTTTTACAGTCCAGGTAATTTTTTCCTGCGAATTAACCGGCAAGGTTACTTCCCGCTTTTGCCAAGGTGTTAGCCCACGAGTTAGATCTCTGATTTGTTTATCCGAAAGTTTGATGATTGGTTGAGCACTGGTAGAGAATTCTTGATTAGAAGACGGTATACTTCTTATTTCACGTAATTGCTGAATGTACCATGGTGTATTCAACAAACTTAGGTTAGCGACAGTTACATCAGTGCGAATACCTTCAACTTCCTGTAAATACCATAAAGGAAAAGTGTCATTATCACCATTAGTAAAAAGCACAGCGTTTGGTTCACAGGACTGCAATAAATTATAGCTATAATCCCATGCCACCAGATTACCCGAACGATTATGCTCATGATAGTTGGCCCGGAGCATTAATCCAGGTACAGCAAGTAATTGAAATATTACCAGAAAACTAGTAAAGCGCGTGCCCAGTTGTTTGTCTTTAAAAAATTGTAATACCCAATCACAAATACCTACCGTACCAATGCCAACCCAGATGGAAAATGCAAGAAAACTACCAACATAGGAGTAATCCCTTTCGCGAGGTTGTGGATTATCCTGATTAAGATAGAGAATAACTGCAAGTCCGGTCATCAAGAATAATGTCAGAACAGAAAATGCTCTATCACCATCTTTATTAAAATGGTAAAATATCCCAAACAAGCCTAATAGAAATGCTAGTGGTAGTCCGTAATGAAACCAGTAAACACCATCTTGTGGAGAAGGATGTGCCGGTGAATTAGCCCCAAAAGCAGTTACTCCAGACTCACCAGTAGGGCCACGTCCTGCAAATTGCCAAAGAAAATACCGCCAATACATTTTTTTCACTTGATAGCCCCAGAAAAATTCCCACTGAGTTCCAAAGTTATGAAACATATATTTACGATTTTGTCGACTTGAAAAGTCCCTAGAAATAATTCGGCCTTTTTGATCGCGTTTCACATTTTCTGGATTCCCAACAATTTCCACTTTGTGCGTTGGAGTGCCTACTTTGTTTTTGATATACTTTCTGGGTAGTTGACCTATAGCACCATATTGCTCCCGCTCCATGTAAGAAATAGCCCGAGTAATTGTTTCCGGATCGTTCTCATCGATCCTAGGATCTTGATTAGAACGAATAAATATAGTGACATAACTTGAATAACCAATCAAGATGAGAACCACTGAGCTAAACATCAATGATAAAAGACGTCGTTTATTATTTATCGCCCAAACAGTTACTGCAAATGTAATTACAATGATGGCAGCTACACCACCTAGGCCTAGTACTTTACTCATTTTTGGCAATCCTTTAATAATACCATTATGGATCACCAAAAACACCGCAGCAGTTATTGCCATGGTAATGAAGAAAGTTTTCCATTCAAATTTCATTTTTCTGAAGTAAATAATGAGGGCTAAAAATGGAAGTGTTAATAAGTTTAAAATGTGAACACCGATAGCTAACCCAAACATATATGCAATAATTAATATATAACGCTCGCTACCAGATTCATCGGCACGTTCAGACCATAGCAATATTAACCAAACAACTATCGCGGTGAAAAAAGTGCTTATGGCATAGACCTCAGCTTCCACAGCATTAAACCAATGGCTATCAGTGAACGCAAATGTCAATGAACCAACCAATGCACTGCCGAAGACAACAATAATATCATTGTAATCCCTGATCTTACCACGCCAATGCAACACTATTTTGACAATGATCAAATACAATAACATGCAAGCTAAAGCACTAACGATAGGTGATATAATATTGACTCTGAAAGCTATATCCGGATTAGTCGGCAACATGGAAAATATTCGACCAAGGATTAAGTACAGAGGACTACCTGGTGGATGGGGTACACCTAAAATATAGGAAGTGGCAATAAATTCACCGCAATCCCAATAGGAAACTGTTGGCGCCATAGTCAAATAATATACAATGAATGAAACAGCCAACACGAGTACTGCAAAAGCTTGATTTAGACGAATATGCTCAGGCTGATTCAATCTTCTTTAACCTTTGTTTTATCTGTTTCAGATTCTAAACCATTTTCATTCTTAGGTTTTTCTTCAACGGATTCAGAACTGTCAGATTCTTCAGGTTTATTATTTTCTTCTACAAAATTTATTTTCAATTCATGAATGACATGTCCCAAATATTTATCTTCCTCTTCAGACAAATTGCCAGTCATACGCTTGAAAAGCATATCAAGCATATCAATTTGGACTGAAGCCTGATCCACATTTTTTTCCAGCTTGTCATTCATAGGGTTTTTTATCTTACCGAGATAAACCCAAGCGCTATGTACCAGCGAAGAGATGAGTTGATCAAACAATTGTTGTTCGGTTAATTTACTTTCTAGAGTCATAATGTTGCTTACCTAACGAAATAATTTGAATGATGTTTCGAACTAATAAAGTCAGCGAATTTATAGTTATTGCCGCAAAAGATGAATGATTGATTCTATTTCATTATATAGATCAATGAACTACACTTCTCCCTGTTAAACATTGCTGACAACCAAGAAATAAATCCATTTAATACACCTGAAATAAAAGATTTACCCATATGCTGGGCGCTTAATATAGATACATAAAAGGAATCAAAGTTCATTCTATGCATTGATTGTATCGAAAAGCCACAGGAAGAAGCGATCTTTTCCATGGATTCTGTTGTAAAGTGGTACAGATGTCTTGGCGTATCATAGGCAGCCCAACCGGACCCATATCTTTTTGCATCAGTTGAATTGTAATTTGGTAATGCCACAACTAATACTCCCTCTGGATTTAAGTGTGTCCGTATCTTATCGAGATAAACCCATGGCTCATGGATATGTTCTAGACTATGCCAACAAGTCACAACATCATATTTTTCATCAGAGCTCAACCAATCAAGCGGACTTTTTACATCTAAATTAAATGTATTGCTGACTAATCTCCTGGCTTTCTCCGAAGCATCGACACCTTGCACATTCCAACCCGTTTTTTTCATTGCCTGTAAGAAATGACCTGCACCACATCCAATATCAAGTAATTCCCCAGACCTATTACCTAAAGACTTTTCTATTAATTTTCTCTTTTTACTTAACATGTACGAGCGCACATATTTATAAATGATCTCAAATAATCCTTTTGTTTTATCAGCATGAGAAATGTAGTCTTTGGAATTATAGTAATTGTCTATTGTATCTACGCTGGGGAAGGGGCTGGTAATTCGTAGTGTACACGACAAGCATTCAACAATATCAAATATTTCTCCACTGATCAAATAATCTTTAGATGAAAAAATTTTTACCAGTTCATTTTTACAAAGAGGACAATGAGTCTGTTTGTTCATCAGGTAATATTAACAGTATCTAAATATTGAGCATATTCATTCAATAATCTCTCTTTCATTAAAAAATGTTTTTCCAATAATGGATCCATTTTTACGATTTTCTTTGCAGCTTTACGTGCCCTTCTAATTATGGGTCCATCATTAACCATATCAGCGATTTTATACCTGAAGAACCCACTCTGTTCAGTGCTAAAGAACTTTCCAGGACCACGCATTTTCAAATCTTCATCAGCAATGATGAAACCATCATTGGTATTTTCCATAATTGTCAGCCGACTGCGAGAGATAGGGGTAACATTCCTTTCCACTAAAATGCAATAACTCTTGGCGCTACCTCTACCAACCCGCCCGCGAAGTTGATGGAGCTGTGTCAATCCAAAACGTTCTGCATGTTCAACAAGCATTACAGATGCATTAGGAACGTCAATCCCAACCTCAATTACTGTCGTAGCAACCAAAATATTAATCTCATTTTTTGCAAAGCTCTCCATGATACCATCTTTATCAGCTTTTTTTATACGTCCGTGTATAAGTCCTACATTCAAACTATTAAATTGTTTTTCCAATTTTTCAAACCCCTCAGTAGCTGCAGCAAGATCAGATTTTTCAGTCTCTTTAACCAAAGGATACACAACAATACATTGCCGACCTGCGGCTATCTCATCAACAATAAACTTATACACCTTTACCATACGATTTTCATTAACAACTTTGGTAGTGATAGTCATGCGATTCTTTGGCATTTCATCAATGATAGATAAATCCATATCACCATGATAAGTAATGGCCATCGTTCTGGGGATAGGCGTAGCGGTCATGGCCAGTAAATGTGGATGCAATCCTTTTTTGAGTAGATCTCCGCGTTGAACTACACCAAAGCGGTGTTGTTCATCTACAACTATAAAGCCTAAGTTATTAAACTTAACATCTTTCTGGATCAATGCATGGGTTCCCACTACTACTTTGATCATTCCATTTTCAATTGCTGATAATATTTTCTTTCTATCAGCGGTTTTTTGTTTACCAACTAATAAAGCGCAATTGATATGTATCTTATTTAATTGTTTTGTAAATGATTTATAATGCTGATGCGCTAATATTTCAGTGGGCACCATTATTGCTACCTGGACACCATTGGTGATAGCAGTTACTGTAGCGATTACGGCAACGATTGTCTTTCCTGATCCAACATCGCCCTGAAGCAGACGGTTCATTGAATTATGCTTAGCCATATCATTCGTTATTTCCTGGATGACTCTTTTTTGTGCACCAGTTAATTCAAATCCTAATTCATCAATGATCATATTTACTTGTGGACTAGACTCACTGAGAGATTTTGTACTGATTTTCTCTAAAGATGATTTACGTAAAAACATTAATAATTGTAGAAAAAAATGCTCATCAAACTTGAGTCTTTGAATGGAGGCTTTTAAATCCAGATTTGATTTAGGAAAATGAATACCTTTGAGTGCTTTGCGCAACGAAATCAATCCTTCTTCTTTTGTTATACTTTCATCTAAATGATCAGTTGTATATAAAATAAATGAATCAATACTGTTAATTATTCGCCTAAAACTACGGTGTTCCAATTTCGCTCTTTTAAGTTCAGCAGAAAGAGGATATAAAGCGATAATCGCTCCGGTATTTAAAGGATCAGCATCTGAGTCAAGTTTATCATAATCTGGGTGAACAATTTGTAAACCATTGTAAAACTCAATTTTTCCATGGACGGCTAAGCGGTCACCTTTTTTAATTGAATTCTTAATATATTTTACACCATTGAACCACACTAAAGTGGTTAGTCCCGTTCCATCTGAAAGCACTGCCTGAAATAATTTCCCTTTGCGGGTTTTTCTTTCTCCGCAAACTTCCACATTACCGATAATTGTAACCTCATCATTTATTTGGATATCTTTTATTGATTTTACTGTTGAACGATCCAAATAGCGGCGCGGATAATAATGCAGCAGGTCATTTACAGTATGAATAGAGGCGTTATTTAAAGCCTCTGCTCTTTTTGGGCCAACGCCTTTAATGTATTTTATAGGAGTGTTTAAATCAGAATTATATTCTGACACAAAGAATCAATTCCATTCCTTGCGATAGGTATAGGTTATCGTCTTTGTCTCACCAGCATTTAAAGAAAACGGGAAATTAATGGTTGAAGCATCTCTTTTAATATAATTATCGGATGCTTCTTTTATGACCCAATCACCTCGAATCTGTTCTTCTAACCTTACAGTTATTTTCTCATCCCTTGTATTCGTAATTAAAACTTCAATAGATGCTTCTTCACTTTTCCGCTGTCGCTCAAAATTCAAAACTTTGCGCTTTCCGATCACGTCAAAGGATCGACCTGCGGTAATGGTTACGGTTTCGCCCTTTGGTGTCTGTTTAACTTGGTCCTCACCAGTAAATTCCAGGCTACCTTCAGTGGATTGATATAATTCGATTCGGCCCTGTGGAAGGGGTATGTTAAGGTTGTTATCAACGGTATTTTTCACTTGGAGTTCAATTTCCAATGGTTCTTCTTTCTGGCTCCGCTCGGCATTCTTAAACACATAGGATTTTGAATAATCAATTAATTTTGGCACATAAAGACGAACAGTGATATGCTCATTTTTCCCAAAATCCAACCGATCAGGGAAATCGAATACATGGTAGTCACCTAAACTGGATTCATCTGCTACCTGTATACTAGGATCAGCTGCCATAGCAGCTGAAGAAAACTTTCTATTTCCTCTAAACTGTGGCTTTATTTGTTTACCAACTAATCCTTCAACAAGTTTGAGTTTTAAATCATTGAAATTTATACTACTGTTATTAGATATATATGCTTCTGTGATCAGCGTAGCAGGACCATAATCCGGCACCACCATCCGGTACACTGCATCCCAGTCGAAACCTCTAGACATGTAAACTAGATCTCCAGCTACATTATAATTATTTGAACTGATTTTCCATCGTAGTGATGGTCGAAATTTTGGATTCTCTACGACTTTGCGCAACGACACCTTTTTTACCTGTTCTTTTTTTAGAAAAATTACATCACGACGAGTCTGAATGGTGTAGCCGTCTGGTGAAATGGCAATTAACGTACCATATTCATCTTCATCATCAATAGTCGTGATAGTCACATAATCACCCAATGATTCATTAATTAAGATACTACCCGAGAATAAGTTGCCGTCCAATTTCTGATTAATGACTTGGCCACTTTGAAGATTAAGGTAAGGACTACTTTCCTTAATGCCTTCAGGTAACATAGAATATTCTACTTCTCCCAGACTGCTCTTGATAGACCAATCAACAGGCTGTTTAATTAATGCATAACCATTTTTATATATTGTCATGGTCGCATTTTCAGACTGCCCGAAAGCGAGTGAAATAATTAAAATTGAAAGCAGAGAATTTTTCATTGGATCATTTCAAGATTAGATAACATTTTATTCAATTCTTCTGACATTTCTGCCCTTTTTTCTTTTTCCGATTTTACGACATTCTCAGGAGCACGCTCCAGAAAATCTTTATTTCTCAATTTCTGTTTTACAACTTTCAAATGAGATTCAATTTCATCAATACGTTTTTGCAGTCGATTCCGTTCTAAATCAAAATCAATAAGTCCTTCTAGGGGGATAAATATTTCCATTCCATCAACTACGGAAGTTGCAGAGTTCGGTGGCTTGTGGCCACCTTCAGATGATGTGATCTTCTCTATCCTTGCTAATGAACGAATGATTGTACTGAATGAATTTAAGATTAATTTTTGTTTTGGATTGCAATGAACAATCATATTTGCGTATTTACCAGGAGGAACGTTCATTTGCGCACGGATTGTTCTTACAGAAGATATCACTCCTTTTAATAATTCCATTTGCGGATCAACTGTTTCATTAATCCAGTCTTCATTAACTATTGGCCAAGCAGAAATAATAGCATCCTCATCATTTTTATTTTTGATCTGGGACCAGATCTCCTCTGTCACGAATGGAGCATATGGGTGTAGCAGTAAAATAATTTTACGCAAGACATGCACAGTTACTGCTCTCGCCGCATCAGCGCTGGATTTATCATCATTACTAAAATGTGTTTTTGCTATTTCAATGTACCAATCACAATAATCACTCCACGTAAATTCATAAATTGCTTTCGCTGCTTCGTTAAATTGAAAACGGTTCAAATTTTTATCTACACGTTCTATCGTTCGTTGCAAACGACTTAAGATCCAAAGTTCGGGTAAATTCAGATCTTTTTTTGATAAATCCAGTACAGGTATTTCATCACCCACATTCATCAATACAAACCTAGAAGCATTCCATAATTTATTTATGAAGTTTCGGCCTACTTCAAGCCGCTTGGATGAGAACAATACATCCAAACCTTGTGGGGCCATAAGCATAGTGCCAAAACGTACAGCATCAGTGCCGTACTTTTCAAATAGATCAAATGGATCCGGAGAATTCCCCAATGACTTACTAAATTTTTTACCGTTTTCATCGCGGAGAATACTAGTGAAATACACATCTTTAAAAGGAACATTATCCATGAATTCATACCCAGATATTATCATCCGTGCAACCCAAAAGAATATGATGTCTGGGCCTGTTACCAATGACGCGGTTGGATAGAAATAATCTAAGTCATGATCTTTATCCGGCCATTGATGTACTGCAAAGGGCCACAGCCAAGATGAAGCCCAAGTATCCAAGACATCCTTATCCTGCGTCCAATTATTTTTGTCTTCAGGTCCATCTAATGAAACATGGATCTTTTTTGGATCTTCATTGTGATACCACACAGGTATGCGATGTCCCCACCATAATTGTCGACTGATGCACCAATCCTTTATATTTTTCATCCAGTGATTATAGGTCTTTACCCAATGCGTAGGATGAAAGTTTATCAGGCCATTATTTACAGCGTCCAATGCTGGTTTGGATAATTCTGTCATTTTCAAAAACCATTGATCAGACATATAATATTCTATGGGAACACTGCCACGCTCTGAGAACCCAACCTTATGAATATATTCTTCTGTTTTTTCTAACAGTCCTGCAGCTTCAAAATCATTGACTACTTCTTTACGCGCATCCTCCCGACTCATATCCCTGTATTTTCCTGGTACGTTAGAGTTTAAGGAAGCATCGGCATTCATAATGTTGATAAATGCAAGATTATGGCGTTCGCCAATAGCGAAATCATTGGGGTCATGGGCCGGAGTGACTTTTACACAGCCGGTTCCAAATTCAGGATCCACAAATTCATCAGCAATAACTGGTATTTCCCGCTTAGCTAGCGGTAGTGATACTGATTCTCCAAGTAAATGCTTATAGCGCTTATCCTTTGGATGAATTGCTACAGCAGTATCGCCTAACATTGTTTCTGGCCGTGTCGTAGCTACAACCAAAAATTCATCAGAACCTGTTATCGGATAGCGAAAATACCATAAGTGTCCATTGACCTCCTGATGAGTCACTTCTTCATCGCTTATAGCTGATTTCGAAACAGGACACCAATTAACAAGTCTATGCCCTTTGTAAACAAGCCCTTTTTCATAGAGTTTAACAAAAGCTTCCATTACAGCACGGGTATATCTATCGTCCATGGTAAACCTCTCCCGTTCCCAATCACAAGAACAACCAAGTTTTTTCAATTGCTGTATAATAATGCCGCCATATTTTTCCTTCCATTCCCAGGCATGGTTTAAAAACTCTTCTCGCGACAGAGAATCTTTTTTTATTCCTTTATCCATTAACATATTAACTACTTTTGTTTCCGTCGCAATCGAAGCATGATCCGTACCAGGAATCCAGCAAGCTTGTTTTCCTTCCATTCTTGCTTTCCTAATAAGTATATCCTGAATCGTATTATTTAATACATGCCCCATTGTAAGCATGCCTGTAATGTTTGGCGGTGGTATTACTACTGTGTAAGGTTTTTTTTGGGGGTCTGGTTCAACGTGGAAATAATTCTGGTCTAACCAGTGCTGATACCATTTATTTTCTACCCGATTTGGGTCATAAACTTTTTCTAACTGGGGTTGGGTCATTCGCCGTAATCATCCAGTAAAATTTTATTATTTATCTTTCTAATACGAGACTAAATGCTGTGGTTAACTTTAATACATTCTGATTAGTCTCCACCAATCTCTTGCAAAGAATCTTAGCCAAATTCTTCATAACCTTGTAGCCTATATCTGGAAATTCATCACAGATAGCCAATAGGTCATCAGACATAAGTTGGGCCAATTCACATTCTGTAATTGCTTTTACACTGGCATTACGACGGTCATCTTTGTCAAAAAGAGACATCTCGCCAAAAAGTGGCTTCATATTTTCTGAAAGGTTAATAATCGCTTTTTCACGATTATCAAGACCGCCCTTGTGCATTGCAAGGGTCAATGCCTGGTTTATTCTTACCTGTCCTTCCAACAACAAGTAAATAGAGTCGCCAATATCCCCTTCTACAATAAATGTCTGACCCTCCGGCACATTAATATTTTTCATTTTTTTCTGAAACTTTTTTATTTCATTCTCATCCAGTTTATTAAATATCTGAAATTGCTTTAATACATTAATATCCATAACTACCTCAAGGAATTACGAT